>ERZ761602.1550-NODE-1550-length-41194-cov-44.756679_pt1 | contig 41194 bp, 32 predicted proteins | sample MGYA00512165_ERZ761602 | MGnify/ENA primary metagenome ERZ761602 (study PRJEB28899, sample SAMN02445085) | bioreactor sludge metagenome | biome: EBPR sludge; isolation source: Thorneside wastewater treatment plant | place: Australia: Brisbane, Thorneside...
TAACCATTATACACTTTATACAGAGTACAAGCGGTATTTATGAGATGGCTTCTAGGCTACGCACGAGTTCGTCTGACTCGGAAGTGTTGGCAATTTTCATTAATGTCTCGTCTGGAATCGAGACGTTGTAAGCATCTTCGGCTGCCATGATAATTTCGACCAGATCGAGATCATCTGCACCGATCGATGCGAATGTGGAATTGCCGTGAATTGCATCTGCTGATATGCCCAACTGCTCTGCAACGATTCCGATTATGCTTTCAAGGTGCGAATTCATTTCTGAAGCTTGTTCAACTTTGGGTTGTCGCTCGCACCCTGTCAGCGCGATTATAATGAAAACTGCTGCGAATTGCTTCATCAACTTCGTGTCACATTCGTGATCAAATTTACACCAACCCACTCCGCCGCCGCAGCACCCATTCGGTCGTCAAAAACCCGAAGAACGCCAGCAGCAGCGGCCATTTATCCCATAACGTGACATTCCTCCGTTCCTTGAGCGTTTCCTTCGGCGCTCCGAAGCTGCCCACGAGGCTGGCGAGATCGTCCAACTCGACCAGTCGCCCCCCGGTCATCGTCGTGGCGCGGTTCAGAAAATCGCGGTCGGCGGTGAGTTCGGCCAGCTCCACCGGATTGCGCGTCGTCACGACGAGCAGCTCGGTCTCGATGCCTTGCGGCCCGTCCGGCACGGCGGCGATGGCCTTGTCCACTTCGCTGCCGACCAGCTTCAGCCGGTATTCGCCCTCCTCGTCGAGGCCGCCGAGGCTCGTCTCGTAGAGGCCCGAGGAGTCCGAGCGGTAGCTGAGGCGCTGCTTGCGGAGACGTTCGCCGTCCTTCCAGACCTCCACCTCGACGCCGGCGTCGGTGACGGGGCGGCGTTCGGGATCGAGCACCTTCGCGGTGACCTCGATGGGGTCGTTCGGCGTGTAGCTGAGCCGGTCCGTGCCGAGGCGGACGAAGTCGTTGCCCGAGCGCAGGTTCGGCCCCGCGCCCCAGCGCGTGATCTGGCCCCAGAAGCGGTGGTGGTGCGTGTCGCCGACGCCGTAGCGGAAGCGCCACGTCTGGTCGAAGTGCAGCAGCAGCACCTTGCCGAGGCCCGCGCGGATCGTGGAGACGACGGCGTTTCCGGCCTCGACCTGCTTCTGGTTGGCGAGCTGCTGGATCGCGGCCTCGACCGAGCCGGGGGAGCCGTCGGGAGCGAAGCCCGCCACCGTCGGCGCGGCCCCGGCGGGATGGGCGTAGGCGAGGATCTCGGCGGTCTCCTTCATCTCCGCGCCCGCGTAGCGCCAGCGCATCGGCGGGAAGCCCGACCAGATCTCCTCGTTGAGGGCGCGGCTGGTCGATTGCGAGGTCACGGGATGCTCGCGTCCCGCCGCGGTGAGCTGGATGCGGTAGGCGCTCTCGGGCGTCTCGTAGCGCGTCGCCGCGCCGGGCGTGTAGGAGACGGGGAGCAGGTTCTGCAAGGCGCGGCTGTCGTGGCCGTGGGGCATGTGGCGCGGTCCGGCGACGCAGACGAGGAGGGCGCCTCGCTTCGTCACGGCCTCCTCGATGGCGGCGAGGTCGCGGGGGGAAAGGGCCGACGGGGGGATGTCGCCGAGGATGATGACGTCGAACTGCTGCCACTCCGACGCGACCTGCGGCAGGTGCGTGGCCCCGGCCTCGCCGAAGGGGCGCGAGGCGCTGGCATGGACCGTGGGCGGCTGGGGGGCGCGGTGGATCGCGTCGGGATGGAGGAGGACGTATTGGAGATGCACCGACTTGTCGCGGCCGTAGAACAGGTTGCGCAGGTAGCGGAACTCCCAGCGGGGGAAGCCATCGACCAGCAGGACGTTCGTCCGGTCGTCGGTGACCGCGACCTTGAAGTCCCACGAATTGTTCTCCTGAAACATCTCGCGCGGGTCGGGCTGGAGCCGCACGCGGTAGTCGTGGATGCCCTTGGCCTCGGGCTTGTGGACGAAGGCGATCTCGGTGCGGAAGTTCACGTCGGTGACCTCGATCTCGACGCTTTCGACGACGGTCTCGCCGGAGAGCAGCTCGGCCCGCACCGTCTCGCCGAGGAAGCCGTCGAGCTTCGCCGTGGCGGTGACGACGACGCGGTCGTCGAGGTAGATGGACTCGGGCGCGTTCAGCGAGAGCAGGGAGATATCGACCGGGCCGAGGTCCGCGCCGAGGGGCACGGCGGAGAGGGGCGTGTTGCGCACGGCGAGCTGGCGCAGGCTGTCCTCGGGCAGGGCGGCGCCGTTGTGCCGTCCGTCCCCCAGCAGCAGCACCCCGGCGAGCGATTCGGGCGAGGTGTTCGCGAGGACGTGCTCGAGCGCGCCGGTGAGGTCGGTCTGGGCCTTGTCGGGGCGGCGGCCGATCTCGATGGCTTCCTCCCCGGCGAGCGGATCGGTGATCTGGACGACGTCGCGGGCGAAGCGGTAGTAGCGCAGGTTGTAGCGTTCCTTGAGCCGACCGAGGAGGGTCCTTGCCGACCGGGGCGGGTCGGCGGCTTGACCCTCTTGGGTTTCTTCCTCATCCATGGGGACGGGGGTGGAAAGGACGCGCCGGGCGAGTTCGGCCCGCGGGGTCGCGGCGGCTTCATCGACGAACTGCTTCGTCGGTCCGTCGAGGCGTTCGTAGTAGGCTTCGTCGGCCTTGGCCGTGGTCGTGGGGAGGGTCTCGACGAGGGGGCGCAGTTCGTCGCGGGCGACTTCGAGCTGTTTCGCGAGCTCCTCGCCGCTGCCGGACTCGGCGGCCTTCGCGGCGAGGGGGAGGATGCGGGCGAGCCCGTCGCGGACGCGCTTGAGGGAGTCGTCGAGCTTGCCCCGCACCTCGTCGGGGAGCGGGGCGGAGGCCGCCGTGGCGAGGGAGTCCGTCAGGGCGGCGCGGCGGCTTTCGAGGGAGGCGAAACGCGCGGGCAACTGCGCGGCACGGCCTTCGAGTCCGGCGGCGAGGGTGGGGGCGGAGCGGAGGGCGTTCAGCTCCTCGACGAATTCGGCGTCGAGGGCGGTGGCGGCGCGTCCGATCGCAGCGAGGGCGGGGCGTTGCTCCAGACCCGGCACGCCGAGGAGGGCGGCGCGGTCGAGCTTCTGCGAGGGCGTCAGCCGCTGGTCGGCGAGCCGCATGGAATCGGAGTCGTCGATGAGCACGGCGACCTCGCGCGAGATTTCGCGCTCCTCGACGAAGGAGCGCACCGGCTGCGCGAGGATGAGGAGGAGGATGGCGAGGGCGGCGAGCCGCAGGGCGAGGAGGAGGCGTCCGCGGCGCGGGGAGACGAGGGATTTCTCGAAGCGGTAGATCCAGACGACAGTCTCCGCCGCGGCCGCGCCGAGCAGGGCGATGGCGGGCAGCGCCCAAGAGGTGGCGAGGGCGAAGAAGGCCCCGAGAAACTGGAAGGCGAACCAGCAGGCCCCCGCCGCGAGGAGGAATCCGAGCAGGGAAAGGGCGAGAGTGGCCGAGGGGAAGCGTCCGCGCAGTTTCACCGTGGCGAGCCAGAGCAAGGCGCAGACGAGCAACCCGGCCCCGGAGAGAGCGGGGCCGAGCGAGTCGATCAGGTCGGTGCGGCTGAAGTCGGAGTTCATGGGGCGCCCGGAGGGCGCGTGAAAGGTTGGGGAGCGCCCTACCGGGCGCGTGAAAGGTGAAAAGTAAAAGGTGAAAGGTCGGGAAGGTAGCATGGGCTTCCAGCCCATGCCTTCGGTGGGAGCGGCGTGGGAGAGCGGACGGGGCTTCCGTCGCTCCCGGACGTCGTGCCGCGATGCATGGGCTGGAAGCCGATGCTACTTTTTTGAGGGGGCTCGGTGCTGCCGGCGTCCGCTGCAACCGGGAACATATTGTAATTCCGTTCATCAAAATACTTCAGGCGCGCCGGGATCTGGCTGCTGATGGTATTGGCCTGCTCCTCTGTGATGCGATGGCGGTGATACCGGAGAATGAGCCATGCCAAAAAGCTTTCGGACACATCTTCGCGTAGCGGAAAGTCTTGCGCATACTTGGAAATGAATGCGTTGTCGCTGTATTGCGCCGCCAGCCATTCGGGTGATTTTTCCATGGTTTGACCAAGGTTGTGCGCGGCCTCATGCACGATGATCTCATGGAGCTTTCCTTTTTGGGTTTCATGCTGCATCGTCTTTTCCGAATAAAGCAGGAGGCTCCTGTTGCCGCCGCCCATCGTCACATTGCCGCCATGCAGCACAATCCGGTCAAGAAGGGAGCGGAGGCAATGGGGCAGCAGTCCCACGATCTTCGCATGTCTTTCCGCCTGTGCCGTCACCGCTGCAAGATCGCCAATATCGGGATTTGCAACCATTTCCGACGAGAGGCCGTCGCTCCACGCGATGTTGAAAACATGCGCATGGATGGTGATCCTCCCTCCATTGCCATCCTTGGCCCTTCTGTCGAACACGGTTTTCTCCTGCTGCCCGACATAGGTGATGCTTCCAAACGCGGATGGGCCCGTTGAGCGGATGGTCCCTGCATAATGCTCTGCCACGCCCGGCTTGTATGGCCATGGTTTCTGCCCGAGGCAAGATCCGCATGGAATCATCAAAATCAAAAGAAGCAGAAAGGGTTTCATGACCGTGAGGGCAAACGGTGGCGGGAAGAAATTAGAAACCCATGGGCGCGTAAAAGGTCGGGAAACGTAGCATGGGCTTCCAGCCCATGCCTTCGGCGGGGGCGGCGTGGATGAGCGGGCGGAACTCCGTTGGCTTCCGGGCGTCGTGCCACGATGCATGGGCTTCCAGCCCATGCATCGTTTCGGGAATTGCTGCGTCTCTGTTTCATCTCAAACCTTCCCAAACTTCGCCAACTGCTCCCGGAACGCGCTGCTGGGCGCGTCCTTCGCCTCGAAGCGGATGGCGATCTCCTCGCCCATGCGGCGGCTGCGGGCGATCCATCTCGAAAGCACGATTTCGAGGAGAAGAAAGACGAAGGCCCCGAGGGCGAGGTATTTCCACAACTCCTGCCCGAACTGCCGGCCGTCGAGGAAGCCGATCAGCTCTTCCAGTGTTTGTGGTTGTGACAGGGTGACGAAGTTCGCGAGAAAGGCGTAATCGGAGTCGGTGAGGCGGACGAGACGGCTCTCGGCGGGGTCGCGCTTCACGGTGAAGGGGATTTCGCGGCTCCTTTCGCGGAGGAAGTCGGAGAAATACGGCGCCTGCTCCTCGGGCACGGTGAGCTGGTAGAGGCCAGAGGAGATCTGGCCCTGCAGCTTCAGCACGGAACCGCCGTCCATCGAGCTGAGCTGCGCGACGCGGGGCCGCCCGTCGGGGCCTTTCACGGGGAAGGTGGCGAGGCTGGTCTGGCGCCCGGTCTCGCCCTCCCCGCCGGTGAAGGTGCGGAAGCGCGAGGGCGGGATGATCTGCGAGGGCAGTTTGTCGGCCTCCCATTTCAGGACGGCCTTGGCCTCGCCGCCGTTCTCGCGGAAGACGGCGCGGAAGTCGTACCAGCGGTTCTCCTCGACCTTCTCGGAGTAGCGCCGCTCGCGGGTGCCTTGGTTGAACTCGACGACGGGCTTGCCGTCGATGAACAGTTCGAGGGCGTCGTCCACCTCGGCTTGGAAGGTGAGGCGCTTGGCCGCGGGCATCTGGATCTTGCCCGTCCACTCGACCTTGAAGCCGTCCGCCGGGATGCCGGGGGCGGGGCTGCCGTTCATCCATTGGAACTGGATGGCGGGGTCCTGCCGCGTGTAGGCGGGCTCGGTCGCGTCGTGGCTGGCGTAGTAGCGTCCGATGAGTCCCTCGCCGAGGGCGCGTCCGCGCTTGCCGGCGAGGCCGAGATGGACCTCCCAACCCGGATCGAGGTTTAGCTGGTAGGCGGCGGGGTCGGCGAGATGATAGACGAACTCGTGGAGGAAGGGGAGAAAGGCTTGTCGCGTCACGAGGTTGCCGGAGGAGAGGTCGAGCGAGACGCCTAGCAGAACCACATTCCCGCGTCCGGCCTTGCGCGAGCTGAGGAGGATCGCACCGTTGTTGAGCCGCGCCCCGACGGAGCTTTCCTTGGCGAGGGCGTCGGGGATGGTCTGGGGTCGGTAGTTTGTGATCGTGGTCCCGGCGAAGTCGCTTCTCCCCGGATCGGCGACCTTGGCGAGGGCGGGATGCGTGAGGGTCTGGGCCGAGGGGGAGAAGGCGGAGGCAGCCCCGGCGACGGTGTCGGCGACGACGGGATCGCCGAGGGTCGCGGGAAGGAAGGGCAGGTCGGATTCGGTTTTCCAGCCGTTGTAGAAGTCGGCTTGGGCCTTCGCCCCCGCCGCGACGAGGAGGCCGCCGCCTTCGTCCACGTATCGGGCGAGGGCCGCGGCGACGGGGGCGGAGAGGCGCGGCACGTCGGCGAGGAGGACGGTGTCGTAGTCCGAGAAGTCGGCGATCACGGCGAGGTCGGGCAGGGCGACGACGCGCGGCTCGACGAGGAAGCGGACGGGATCGAGGGTGGGGTCGTAGTTCGGATTGAAGTCGTCCGCGGCGGGGTCGGCGACGCCGGGAAGGTTCGCCTGCAAGGTCGGGTCGAGGGTGAGGGCGGAGGGCGCGAGGGCCACGGCGGCGAAGGCGGCGGCCCGGTCGAGGGCGCGGGCGGAGGGGCGGCCCTCCACGATGAGGACTTTCAGCTCGCTCGCGACGTTGAGGGCGGACCACGCGGTGTTGTCGCTGGCGATGTCGTCCTCGACCTCGAGGGTGACGGAGAGGGAATGCGCCCCGGCCTCGGAGAACTGGTGGGTGAAGGTGACGGAATGCTCCTCGCCGGGGCGGAGTTGGCCGATGGAGGCGTCGCGGTAGTCGCGCCCGCCGTCGATCTTGAGAACGAGGGCGGAGGGGGTGACGGCTTCGTTGCCGGTGTTCGCCACGGTCGCGGTGATGGAGACGGGCCGGTCCACGCCCACAATCTCGCGGGAGAGGCGCACATCGGTGACGGAGGCGTTCCGCACGAACTCGGGCAGGGGCATCCTGCGGAGCATGATCTGCGGTTCGCTGGGGAGGTTTTTGAAGGCGTCGCGGAGGAAGTTCCAGCGCCCGCTCTGGCCGATCTCCCAGCCAACGTTTTGTTCGTCTGTCAGGAGGACGATCTGCTTGGCGGGGTTGTCGCCGCGGGCGAGGCTGAGGGAGGCGAGGGTGAGGGCTTGGTAGGTGGCCATGGCCCCGTCGAGGGGGGCGAGCTCGGCGAGGGCGGCGTCGAGGGCGGCGCGGTCGGTGGTGGGGTCGAGGACGGGCGCGGAGGGCGAGGGGCCGCCGACGATGAGGCTGAAGGCGTGGCCGCGCGGGGCGCGCTTGACGAGGGTGCGGGCCTCCTCGACGGCGCGCTCGAAGTTCGTCGCGCCGTCCACGGCGATGCCCATGGAGGTGGAGGCGTCGATGACGAGGGCGATGTCCTGCCGCGCCCCGGGGGCGAAACGGGAGAGGTTGAGGTATTTCTCGAAGGAGATCAGGGCGGCACAGGCGAGGAGGACGAGGAGGGAGGCGACGGCGACGCGGCGGCGCCAGACGGGTTCGTCGTGCAGGACCACGGCGACGCCGAGCCCGACGACGGCGAGCAGGAGGAGGGGGAGGACGAGGAGCCAAGGCACGGTCGAGCCGGGCGGGATGAAGGGCCGCGCGAGGGCGAGGGCGAGGAGTCCGACGAGGAGGCAGCGAGCCGCCATGAGGAGGGCTTCCTCGAGCTGGATGCGGCGGTTGCGGATGGCGAGGGATTCGAGGAGGAAGTTCATGGCTCCCCAATCCACGACCCGGCTGGAACGGCGGTTCAGCAAGTGGATCACGATGGGAATCGCGATGCCGAGAGCGCCGAGGAGGAGGATGGTGTTGAGGAAAAGCATGCGGAAGCCGCAGTAAAAGGTGAAAAGTGAAAGGTAAAAGGTCGGAGTGTGGCAGGGCTGGTGCCCTGCGAGGTAGGGAACTCAGGCGTCCCTCGGGGCGGCCTCCCGCCTGAGCGGGGGTGTTGTGGGTGGTGCTGGCTGTTGGTGGTTCTTACTCTTTACTCCCTACTCTTACCTCTTACTCCTCGGAGGTCGGAGGTGAAGCGGGGGAGTAAGAGTAAGAGTAAGAGTAAGGAGTAGGGAGTATGAGTAAGGTTGGTGTGGAGGCTTTAGCCGACTGCGGAGGGTCGGGCGATGTAGCATGGGCTTCCAGCCCATGCATCTTGGGGCGACGTGGAGGAGCGGGCGAAACTCGAATCTCTCTCGGTCGTCCGGGAGCGGGGCATGGGCTGGAAGCCCATGCTACTTTCGCTGACGCGCGAATGTCCGCTCTCGGCTGTCAGGATTCGATTCATCTCAAACTCTCCTCTGCGAAAAATAGGTAAAAAGCGCCTCGGGAACGGGAGTCCTCGTATTCACAGGCACATAATCCGCCTGCATCTGGCCGCAGGCGAGTTCGATGGATTTCAGATGCGATTTGACCCGCTCCAGATACGAAGCCCGGATCGTGGAAGGATCGAGGTTGAGACGGCGGCCTTCGACTTCAAGACACCGGAAGTCGTCGAACTTGTCGAAGGGGAAGGTCAGCTCCTCCTCGGCCATGAGGTGGAAGACGACGAGTTCGTGCCGCTTGAAGCGGAAATGGTGCAGGGCCTTCTTGATCGCCTCGGCGTCGTCGAAGAGGTCACTGACGATGACGACGAGTCCGCGCGAGGGGATGCGATCGGCGATCTCGTGGAAGGTCGCGGCGCAGCGGGTGTCGCGTCCGGGGAGGGTGCGGGCGAGTTCCTCCAAGACGGTGCGGACTTGGCTGGGCTTCGCGGTGGGGCGCAGGTAGGTGCGGATGCCCCCGTCGAAGGTGACGAGCCCGACGGCGTCCTGCTGGCGGATGAGGAGGTAGGCGAGGGCGGAGGCGAGGTAGCGGGCGTATTCGAATTTGGAGAGGCGCTCCCGCTCGCCGAGGCCGGCGGCGTGGTCTCCCGCGTAGGCCATCGAGCCGGAGGCATCGACGATCAGGGTGGCGCGGAGGTTCGTCTCCTCGATGTATTGCTTGATGTAGTAGCGGTCGCTCTTGCCATAGACCCGCCAGTCGAGATTGCGCAGGTCGTCGCCGGTGACGTATTGACGGTGCTCGGCGAACTCCACGGAGAAACCCTTGTGCGGGCTGGTATGGCGTCCGTTGACGGTGCCCTCCTTGGCGCTGCGGGCGAGGAATTCGAGCCGCCCGATCATGTGGATGATCTCGGGCGGGAGGAGCTCGCTGAACTGGGGCGGGGCTTCGGTCATGCGGCCAGGGGCGGGATTTGGAGGAATTTCGATAGGGACGACCGTGCGAGGCGAGGCGGGGAGAAATTCTCACGAATTTCTCTACCTTGGTGGAAGCTCGGTTCTGCGCTCACGTTTGGAAAGCGGGATGGCCGGCCCCTGATCACAACTCAAGCTCGGCGGAGGGCGCGAAATGCTCGACGAGACGGGTGACGATGTCGTCGCTGGTGATCCCGGCGGCTTCGGCGTTAAAGGTGGTGAGGACGCGGTGGCGCAGCACAGGCAGGGCCACGGCGCGAACGTCGCCGGTGGTCGCGTGGTAGCGGCCCTGAAGGATGGCGCGGGCCTTCGCGGCGAGGACGAGGTAGATCCCGGCGCGGGGTCCGGCTCCCCAAGCGACCATTTCGCGGACGAAGTCGGGGGCCTCGGCCTCCTTCGGGCGCGAGGCGCGGGCGATCTGCGCGGCGTAGGCGACGACGTGGTCGGCCACGGGGACGCGGCGGACGACCTGCTGCAAGCGGATCACGGCCTCGCCGGTGAGCTGCTTCTCGATCTTCGCCTTGTAGGTGCCAGTGACGCGCTTGATGATGGCCTCCTCCTCCGCAGCCGTGGGGTAATCGACCTTGATGTTGAACATGAAGCGGTCGAGCTGGGCCTCGGGCAGCGGGTAGGTGCCCTCCTGCTCGATGGGGTTCTGCGTCGCGAGGACGAAGAAGGGTTCGGGCAGCGGGTAGGTCTCCTCGCCGATGGTGACGTGGTGCTCCTGCATCGCCTCCAGCAGGGCGGCCTGCGTCTTCGGCGGGGTGCGGTTGATCTCGTCGGCGAGGATCATGTTGGCGAAGACGGGGCCCTTCACGAATTTGAAGACCCGTTTGCCCGTGCCGATGTCCTCCTCCAGCACCTCGGTGCCGGTGATGTCGGCGGGCATGAGATCGGGGGTGAACTGGATGCGCTTGAAGCCGAGGTCGAGCACCTGCGAAAGGGTCGAGACGAGGAGTGTCTTCGCCAGTCCCGGCACCCCGACGAGGAGGGCGTGGGAGCGGCAGAAGATCGCGATGAGAAGCTGATCGACGACCTCGTGCTGCCCGACGATGACGAGGTCGAGCTGATCGCGCATGGCGGCGTAGGCGTTGCGAAGCTCCTCGATGACCGCCTTGTCCGAGGTGCCAAGTTCCGTGGGTTCGAGGGTGGTCTGGGCCATGGTGTTGTTGGGTGTGTGCGGGACGGGAAGGGGGAGAAATCCGCGATTCCCCGCCGCCTCGCACGAGGATACGCTGGAACCGTTCCCGCTGTCGAACGTGAAATTCGCGCGATGGCGTTTCCTTGCGCCGCCCGATGGGGCCACCCGGAAGGGTCATGGGAGCGCATCGACCTGGATTCTGGGGTTTGTCCGAAAAACCCCTTGCCCACCCGCTTGGCCCATGCAGAGATTACAACCTTTGTCATGTCTGATTCATCCACCGACGCCGAAGACTGGAAAACCATGTGGAGCTACGCCGGAAGGCTGGCCCTCTACGGTGTTTGGATGGCGTTGACGGTGGGGTTGGTCGCCATCGAGGGCATTCTGCGGGGTCCAGAGAGCCGCTACGGCGAAATCTCGGTGATCGAACTCTCCGAAACGGCCTTCCTCCTGCTGACGGCGGGGTTCTTTTTGGCTGCCGCTCGGGTGTCGGATCGCTGGAGGGCGCTGTGCCTCTCGTTCACGGTGGCCGCGACCATGGCCGCCGTCCGGGAGCAGGATGCGTATCTGGATCGTTACGTCTTCAATGGCACATGGCAGTGCATCGTCGGCGCACTGGCGGTTTGGCTGACCGTGTATCTGCGACGCCACGGGCGTGGTTTGGCCAGCCAAGTGGTTTCCTTCGCCGAATCACGGGGCGCGGGGCTGCTGGCCGCCGGGTTTCTGATCGTATTCGTGTTTTCGCGCCTGTTGGGCGCCCGGGCCTTCTGGATGAGGGTCATGGGGGACGGCTACCAAGGTGTCGTGAAGAACATCGCGGAGGAGGGTACCGAACTGCTGGGCTATTCCCTGCTAACCGCCGCCGCGGTGGAAACTTGGATCCATCTGCGTAGACGGGTCCGGGCGGGCGGCGCTTGACTTGACGGCAGGCGGACGGAGGCGGACTTCGTATCCATGGCCTCCGACCCCACCCCCTTCCACCGAGCCGCCGTTTGGAGCCGACGTTTCGCGTGGCTCCTCCTGACGACGGTCGGACGAATCCTCGCGGCGGTCCTTTTCCTTGTTTTCGGCGGGGCCATCCTCCTCGCCATCGTAGGCTTCGTGCTCGCGAAACGGCGCGGGCAGCTTTCCGTCTGGCACACCACGGTGCTGGAGGAGGAATTCACCGCCGCTTGCGGTGACACCTCCTTCGCCGACTACCTCGACCGCGAGGAACGGCTCTTCGCGGAGCTGGACCGACGTATCTACAGAGCGGTCGAGCCGGAGGCCTTGCAAGCGATCCAGCGCTACCGCAAGGGCGGCCCCGCCGATCCGACCGGCTACGCCAAAAATTGGAACCGCACCTTTGAGCTGAAGCCGGAGGGAAGCCCCCGGCGTGGCGTGCTCCTCCTCCACGGCATGTCCGACTCGCCCTACAGCCTCCGCGCCATCGGCGAGCGGCTCCATCGCGAGGGGGCGCACGTCGTCGGGCTGCGTCTGCCGGGGCACGGCACAGCTCCCTCCGGCTTGCTCGGGGTCCACCGCCGGGACATGGCGACGGCGGTCGCGCTGGCGATGCGCCATCTATGCGAGGCGGTGGGTGGGCGGCCCGTCCATCTCGTCGGCTACTCCAACGGCGGAGCCCTCGCAGTCCACTACGCGCTCAGGCGGATGGAGGACGCCTCCCTGCCCGCGGTGGACGGCATCGTCCTGATCTCCCCGGCCATCGGCGTTTCGACGATGGTCGGATTGACCGTCTGGCAGGGCCGCCTCGGGCACTGGCTCGGAATCCACAAGCTGGAGTGGAATTCCATCGCCGCCGAATACGACCCCTACAAATACAACTCCTTCGCCGTCAATGCGGGCGACCAAGTGCGGCGGCTCACCGTCGAAATCGGGAGGCGTCTCGACCGGCTCGCGGGCGCGGGAGGGCTCGGGGAATTCCCGCCAGTGCTGGCTTTCCAGTCGGCGGTCGATGCCACCGTCTCGACCCCGGCGCTGATCGAGGGCCTGTTCTCCAAACTGCCCGCCGCAGGCCGCGAGCTGGTCCTCTTCGACCTGAACCGCGTCGGTCGGGTCGAGGAATTCCTCGCGAGGGACCCGAAGCGGGAGCTGACTGATCTCGTGCTTTCGTCGGACCATCCCTTCGCCGTGACCGTATTGGCCAATCGCGACGCGGCCAGCCTCGCCCTTGAGCAGCGGCACTACCCCAGCGACCGCAGCGGAAGGCAGGACAGCGACCCCGGCCTCGCCTGGCCCGAGGGGGTCTATTCCCTGTCCCATGTCTCCCTGCCTTTCTCCCCCGACGATCCGGTCTACGGGAGAAAGGCCGCGCCGGATCGCGAGGATCGCTGGTTCCAGATCGGGAACGTCGCCCTGCGCGGCGAGAAGGGGGTGCTCCGCATCCCGGCGGCGGACCAGCTCCGTTTGAGGTGGAATCCCTTCTACCCATGGCTGGAGGATCGCGTCGCCGCGTTTGTCTCCGGGAACGGGAGACTCCTGCACACCCACCGCGAGGACGGCGGCGGAGCAGAATCCAACAAGACCCGTTGACTTTTCCCAAGGGGAACGTATTTTCCCGGCCCTCCCCATGCCGGGAGCCTTTTCGGCAGCCACACGACTTATCGGAACAGATGAAACGGACTTACCAACCCTCGAAGCGCACCCGCAAGAACCAGCACGGGTTCCGCGCCCGCATGGCCACCAAGGCAGGCCGCGACATCATCCGCCGCCGCCGCCAGAAAGGCCGCAAACGCCTCATTCCCAAGGGGGCGGAGATCCACTACAAGCGCCACACGGTTCAGCACGGGCAGTGATCCGCTGCTCCGCGAGCGGGTCCGCCGCCGTAGGCTCGACGACGATCCGGCGCCGGGAAGATGAAGCTCCCCCGTTCCAGGAGGATCACCCAACGGGCCGATTTCCAACGCGTGCGGACCTCGGGGCAGACGATCCAAGGCCGTTTCCTCGTGCTCGGCTACCTCGCCGACGCGACCCTCGCCGAGCCTTTCCGCCTCGGCATCATCACCACCAAACGCCTCGGCAACGCCGTCGTACGCAACCGGGTGCGGCGGCGCATCCGCGGCGTGATGCAACGGACGGGGGAGCGCATCGCGCGGTCCCACTGGCTCGTGCTCATCGCCCGGGGCGCGGCGGCCGACGCAAGTTCGGCCCAGTTGGAAAAGGAGTGGACTTGGCTGATGTACCGGGTTCCGCTCGTGAACGCGGAGGCGCGAGGGAAATGAAGCGCATCCTCGTCTTCCTCGTCCGCGTCTACCAAGTCGCGATTTCGCCGCCGCTCCATTTCCTCTGCGGTCCGTTCGCCGGCTGCCGCTTCTTTCCGAGCTGCTCGCAGTATTACATCGACGCGGTCACGGTGAACGGCCCGCTGCGCGGTTCGTGGCAGGGGTTCAAACGCATCCTGCGCTGCAATCCTTGGGGCGGGCAGGGCTACGATCCCCCGCCCGGCTGGGAAGAATATGTGGCGAAACACCCCGAGGCGGCTTATAGAGGCCGCCGCCCTTGCGACCTCCCGCACCACCATTCTGAGCCCCCAGTAACACCAGAAAGCCCATCGCCGTGAAAAACTTGGACCGCACCTCTTGGATCGGGGCCCTCGTCTGCTTCTCCCTCCTCATCGTCTGGGGCTGGTGGAGCACGAAAGAGGCCGCCAAGCACTCCGCCCAGCTCGCAGCCCAGCGCGCCGCCGAGGCGGCCAAGGCCCCCGCGACCGATCCCGCGTCCCCCTCCCCGGCGGAGGCGGCGTCGGCTGCCGCGACGACGCCCGAGTCCGCCGCCCCCGGCACCCCGGCCGTGGAGACCGCGATCCTTGAGAACGACTTCGTCCGCCTCCACCTCACCAACGCCGGGGCCGGCATCCGCCGCGCGGAGATGAAGAAGCATCCCCGCCACCTCGGCGAACCCGAGCTGATCGCGATCAACGAGACCGCCGCCCATCCCGTCGCCGCCCTCTCCCCCGGACCGAAGCAATACGACACCTCGGTCTGGACCGTCGCCGCGACCAGCGCCACCGAGGTCGCCTACGAAACCACCACGCCCGACGGCCTGAAATGGCGCAAGACCATCCGCCTGCCGGGCGAGGGGGCCGACCCCTACGAGGCCATCGTGCTCCTCGAGGCGACGAACACGGGCCAAGCCCCCGTGGGTCTCGGCGGCCGCCACCTCTACGTCGGCAGCGCCACCCCCCTCCACCTCAACGAATGGTCCATGCAGATCGGGAGCTACTGGATGGACAAGGACGGCGACTTCGAATACAAGACCGTCGACCACTTCGGCGGGAAGAAGATCCTCGGCCTCTTCGGCGGCAGCGAGAAGCCGCACGACGTCTTCACCGTCGGGGACCTGCATTGGGCCGGGGTCAACGACCAGTTCTTCACCACCATCGTGCGCCCCACCCAGCCCTACGCGGGCGAGGTCTGGATCGGCCGCTTCCCCGTCGTCGTCGAGGGCAAGGAGGCCGAGTCCCGGAAGAAACGCATGTTCGCCTCCGAAGCCGCCCTCAGCCTGCCGCAGGAGACCGTCGCCCCCGGCGCGACGGCGCAGGTGGAATTCGGCGTCTACCTCGGGCCGAAGGAATACTCCCGTCTCAAAGGGCTGGGCGACCGCCGCCAGCGCGTCATGCACTACGACGAGATCCCGATCTTCGGCTGGCTTTTCGGCTGGGCGATCAAGCCCATCGCCTCGCTCCTCATCGTCGGCCTCGTCCACTTGAAAGGCTGGGCGGGCAACTACGGGCTCGCCATCATTCTCATCACCATTCTCATCCGCCTCCTCATCTGGCCCGTCTACGCGAAATCGGCGCGCACCATGAAGCGCATGTCGAAGCTGACTCCGCTGATGAAGGAGATCCGGGAGAAGCACGCGGACAATCCCGAGAGGATGAACCGCGAGACCATGGAGCTCTACAGGACCTACGGGGTCAACCCCCTCGGCGGCTGCCTCCCCATGTTCATCCAGCTCCCCGTCTTCCTCGCCTTCTACCGCATGCTCTGGAGCGCGGTCGAGCTGCGGCACGAGTCCTTCCTCTGGGTGAAGGACCTCTCCATGCCCGACACCCTCCTCACGATCCCGGGGATCAACATCGACCTGAACCCCCTGCCCATCCTGATGGGCGTGACGAGCTTCATCCAGATCGCGATCACCCCGAAGACGGGAGACAAGACGCAGCAGACGATCTTCATGCTGATGCCCTTCATCTTCCTCGTGATCTGCTACAACTTCGCCGCCGCGCTCGCCCTCTACTGGACCGTCTCCAACGTGTTCTCCATCTTCCAGACTTGGATCATGAACAAGCTGCCCGAGCCCGAACTGGTGAAGCGCAACGGCCCGGTGAAACGGGGTTTCATGCAGCGCATGGCCGAGCGGGCCGAGGCCGCTCAAAAAGCGAAGGCGGAGGGCGGTGCCCCCTCCGGTCCCGGCAGCCGCACGAAGATGCCCGGCGAGAAGGGCGACCGCCACACCAAGGGACGGAAGAAGCGCCGCTGACCGCCGCCGCCGGGTGCTTCGGCGCACGCGCGGATGCGAAGTCCGTTTTTTAGGTTCCGTTTTCGCGGCGCATCCGGTATGCTCCACGACCGAACCCTCTTCACCCGCACGATGGACCCTCTCGAAACCGCCCGGGAAACGCTCGACGCCATGCTCGGCTACCTCGGCTTCGCCGCCACGGTGTCGGCGGACCCGGAGAGTTCGGCCCTCCACGTCGCCTCGCACGACGGCAAACTCCTCATCGGTCCTCGCGGCGAACGCCTTGAGGAGATCACCCATCTCGTCAACCGCCTCCTCCTCGACAGGATCCCCGAGGCCCCCCGCGTCCACGTCGATATCGACAACTACCTCGCCTCCCGCGACTACCGCATGATCGAGGAGGTCGAGGAGGTCGCCGCCCGAGTCCTCGCCACGGGCAGGACCATCAAGCTCGCCCCGATGAACTCCTACCAGCGGCGTCTCATCCACAACCATTTCAAGGATCATCCCTCCATCCGCACTTGGAGCCCCGAGGACACGGCCCGCCTCAAGCGCGTTTCGCTCTCCCCCCGGACCGCGCCGCAGGGGTGAATTTGGGGACGGGGGCTCGCTTCCATAGGACTGGATCTGCGAAGATCTGCGGGCATCTGTGGCCATCTGCGTCAAAAAAGGAATGGGGAACGCAGATTTCCGCAGATGCCCGCGGATTGGCGCAGATGGAGGAAAGGGGTTGCCTTCACCGGACCGGATTTGCGAAGATTCGCGGCCATTTTCGGCCATTCGCGTCCGGAAAAGACGAGAAACGCGAATTTTCACGAATGGAACGCGAATTGTCGCGAATGGAAGAAGCTTTTCCGACGCTTCCAATTGCCTCTCCCAGTGAGAAATTTCTTGATTTTCGGCGATATTGGGGTAAGCCCACCCTCCGGCTTTTTGGAACCCCTTGGGGCCGGCTTTTCCTCCCCTGAACGCCCCCGAGCCGAAGCCATGTCCGAAGACGCCACGAATATCGTCGCCTTCCCCGCAGGTGGCTCTCTGCCGGTCCCGTCCTCGGGAAAACGCTCCATCCCTATGAGAAGTGACCTCGTCGTTGCGGCATCCAAAGTGATCCCCGAACCCCCTGTGCTCATCAATCTGGTCTCCGCCAGGGTCAAGCAGTTGAACAACGGGCGCTCCCCGCTCGTCCGGGTCGATCACCGCATGGGGGCCGCCGACATTGCCCTCACCGAGATCATCGAAGGCAAGATCGGTCTGGAGCCGAAAGAGAAGGAAGCTTGAGGCGCTTCGCGCCGTGAAAGGTGCGAAGGTAAAAGGTGAAAGGTCTGGATCGCGGTGGTCCGGCTCCTTTCTGGATTTCAGCCGAAATCAGCGGTCGCCCTCCCCGTTTCCGGGCTAGATTGGGGTCGATCCATGTCCGTCTTCAGCCTCCATTCCGAGTTCCAGCCCCAAGGGGACCAGGAACAGGCCATCGCCAAGCTGACCAAGTCCCTCCTTGCCGGGAACGAGCACCAGACCCTCCTCGGCGTGACCGGGTCGGGCAAGACCTTCACCGTGGCGAACGTCATCGCCGCGCTGGAGAGGCCGACCTTGGTGATGTCGCACAACAAGACCCTCGCGGCCCAGCTCTACAGCGAGTTGAAGACCTTCTTTCCCGACAACGCGGTGGAGTATTTCGTCTCCTACTTCGACTACTACCAGCCCGAGGCCTACATCCCCCGCACCGACACCTACATCGAGAAGGACTCCTCGATCAACGACGAGATCGAGCGCCTGCGGCTTTCCGCGATGAGCTCGCTGCTGATGCGGAAGGATGTCGTCGTCGTGGCCAGCGTCTCCTGCATCTACGGCCTCGGCTCGCCCGACGACTACCGCGACATGATGGTCCCGGTGCGCGTCGCCGACACGCTCGACCGCGACGAATTTCTCCACAAGCTCGTGGCCATCCTCTACGAACGGAACGACATCGAGTTCCAGCGGGGCCGCTTCCGCGTGCGCGGCGATGTCGTCGAGGTCTATCCCGCCTACCTCGACGAGGAGGCCGTGCGCGTCGAGTTCTTCGGCGACGAGATCGACCGGGTCACCCTCTTCGACCCGCTCACGGGACGGGCGCGCGATTCGTTGCGGGAGTTCACCTTCTACCCCGCGAAGCAGTTCGTCACCCCGAAGGAGAAGATGAACGCCGCCATCCGCGAGATCCGCAAGGAACTGGCCGAGCGCGTCGAGTATTTCGAAAAGAACCAGAAGTACCTCGAAGCCCAGCGCATCAAGCAGCGCACCGAATACGACATCGAGATGATGCAGGAGATGGGCTTCTGCCAGGGCATCGAGAACTACTCGCGCCACCTCACCGCGCGGCCCGCCGGGAGTCGTCCGGGGACGCTGATCGACTTCTTCCCCGAGGATTTCCTCACCGTGATCGACGAGTCGCACGTCACCGTCCCGCAGATCGGCGGGATGTACGAGGGCGACCGCTCGCGCAAGCAGGTCCTCGTCGATTTCGGCTTCCGCCTCCCCAGCGCCCTCGACAACCGGCCCCTGCGTTTCGACGAGTTCATGGAGATGACGAACCAGCGCCTCTACGTCAGCGCGACGCCGTCCCGCTTCGAGATCGAGAACTCCGTCTCGGGGAAACAAGGCTACACTCCCCACCGCCGCGCCCGCGACGCGCGGGAGGAGGCCGTGCCCGCCCGGCTTCCGCGCATCTCCGGCAGCCGCCAGTCCGTCGCCGACTTCCATCCCGAGAAGCCCGGCGTCGATCTTATCGTCGAGCAGATCATCCGCCCCACCGGATTGCTCGATCCCGTCGTCACCCTGCGCCCGCTGAAAGGCCAGATCGACGAGACCATCGAGCTCTGCCGCCAGCGCGTCGAGCGGGGCGAGCGCGTCCTCGTCACCACCCTGACGAAGCGCACCGCCGAGGACCTCACCGACTACCTCCGCAAAGTCGGCCTGCGGGTGCGCTACCTCCATGCCGACGTGGACGCCATCGAGCGCGTCGAGATCCTGCGCGGCCTCCGCGCCGCCGAGTTCGACATCCTCGTGGGGATCAACCTCCTGCGTGAGGGCCTCGACCTGCCCGAGGTCAGCCTCGTCTGCGTCCTCGACGCCGATAAAGAGGGATTCCTCCGCAGCGAGACCTCCCTGATCCAGACCGTGGGCCGCGCCGCCCGCCACGTCCGCGGCGAGGCCGTGCTCTTCGCCGACGCCGTGACCGACTCCATCCAGAGCCTGCTCGGCATCACCGAATACCGCCGCCGCGTCCAGAGCGAGCACAACGAGGCGCACGGCATCGTGCCCCGCACGGTGTCGCGCGGCGACCAGGGCAGCCTGCGCATCTACCAGCGAGGACGGGAGGTGGAGGACTCGCTCGTGGCCGAGCCGGGAGACTACCTCGACGTGCTCGCCGTGATCCGCGAACTGGAAGGGGAGATGCAGGAGGCCGCCACGCGGCTAGAATTTGAACGCGCCGCCCTCATTCGCGATCAGATCAACCAGCTCAAGGAGAAGGCCGGGGAGAAACCCCTCGCGGTGAAGCGGGCGAAGGTTCGGTATTGAACCCCCATCCTCCTACTCTTACTCCTCCTCATCCTCCTACTCCTCAAGCATCAGGGAAAAGGCGGGCACGCGTCACTTGAGCGTCGCCTTTCCCTCCCATACCGTTAAGCTCCCAGTCCCTCCGACGTCGAAATCCCCATGGCTCCCCTCCCCCTTCGTTTCGTTTTCCTCGCCCTCGTCGGCCTCTTCGTCGCGCCCGCCCACGCCCAATCGACCCCGGTGCGGGACAAGAACGTCGAGGCCCGCCTCGTCGCCGACGTCTCCACGATCCAGCCGGGCGAGCCGTTCACCCTCGGCTTGCAGTTCGCCATCGACCCGACTTGGCACACCTACTGGTCGAATCCGGGCGAGACAGGCAAACCCACCTCTCTGAAGCTCGACCTGCCCGAGGGCTTCGCCGCCGGGCCGCTGCGCTTCCCCGTGCCGAAGAAATTCATCACCGACTACGGCATGGGGGTGCGCGAGGCGGGCTACGGCTACGAAACCTCGGTGATCCACTTGGTCACCGTCACCCCGCCATCGACCCTGACAAAGGGACAAAGCATCACCCTCTCCGGAAGGGCTGACTGGCTGATGTGCGACCCGAATACCTGCGTGCCGGGGAAGGCGGCTCTCTCCATCACGCTCGCGGTGGGGGACGCGACCGCTCCCTCGCCCGAGGCCGCCGCGATCAGGGAGGCGCTCACGCAAGTGCCGGAGCCAGTCCCTGCGCCGCTCTCGGTCTCGCTGGAGGGAGGCCAAGTCGTCCTTGCCGCGACGATCCCCGCCGGGTCGATTCCCGAGGGGGCGAAGCTCGTCTTCCGCCCCTTGAAAAACCAAGTCTTCGACTCCTTCGCCGAAACCGTCGTCTCTGTCGCGGGGGAAGAAGTGACGATCACCGCGCCGAAGCACGAATCCCTCGCCGCCGCACCCGAGTCCTTCTCCGGCGTGCTCGTGGTCGAGTCGCCGCAAGGGAAAAGCGGCTTCACGCTGTCCACCGGAGGCGTTTCCGAAACCGATCCCGTCGAGACTGCGGAGTCCGACCCCGACGCCGGGACGGAAAGCGCGGAGCCTGAGCCCCTTCCCTTCGGCGGCGGGTTGTCTGGAATGCTCCTCGCCGCCTTCCTCGGCGGCATTGTCCTGAACATCATGCCCTGCGTCTTCCCCGTGATCTCGCTGAAGGTAATGTCCTTCGTCGGACAGGCCGGGGAGGACAGGAAAAAGGTCTTCGCCCATGCCCTCGCCTTCGCCCTCGGCGTGCTCGTCTTCTTCTGGGTGCTCACTGTGGCGATGCTCGTGCTGCGCGGGGTCGGCGGCGAGGTGGGATGGGGCGTGCAGCTCCGCCAGCCCGGCTTCGTCATCGCGCTGATTTTCGTGATGGTCGCCGTGGCGATGAGCCTCTTCGGCGTCTTCGAGATCGGCACGTCCCTGACCTCGGTCGGCGGCGGGCTCGCCTCGAAGTCGGGCTACGGGGGCAGTTTCTGGAGCGGCGCCCTCGCCGTGCTCCTCGCGACGCCCTGCACCGCGCCGCTCATGGCCCCGGCCATCGGCTTCGCCCTCTCGCAGTCGGCCCCGGTGATGTTCCTCGTTTTCACCGCCCTCGGCCTCGGCCTCGCCGCGCCGTATTTCATCTTCGCGATCTTCCCGAGGCTCCTCGACGTGATCCCCGCGCCCGGCGCGTGGATGGAGACCTTCAAGCAGTTCATGGGCTTCCCCATGCTCGCCGTCGTCGTCTGGCTCGCCGGGGTGCTCTCGAAGCAGCTCGACGTGGCCGGGTTGCAATGGGCGCTCGCCTCCGTCCTGCTGGTGGCGGTCGCGGCTTGGATCCTCGGGCGCTTCGCCGGATTCGAGCGGCCCCGTCCGACGCGGATCAAGGCGAGGGTCGCCGCCTTGGCCGTCTTCCTCATCGCCCTCTTCGTCGCGTGGGACGCCTCCGCCAAACGCGCCCCCGCCAACGTCGTCGACATCGCCGAGGTCATCGCGAAGCACCGCGCCGAGGGCAAAAACGTCTTCGTCGATTTCACCGCCGAATGGTGCGTCACCTGCAAGGTCAACAAGCGCGTCGCGATCAAGACTGCCGCAGTGCAGGAGGCTTTCGAGGAGAACGACATCGAGTTCGTCACGGCGGACTGGACCAACGAGGATCCCTCCATCGCGAAAATCCTCGCCGAGCACGGCCGCGCCGGAGTGCCTCTCTACCTCCTCTATCCCGCCGACCCCGGGCGGCCCGCGATCCGCTTGAAGGACGGCTTCATCACCCCCGGCGACATCTTGGAGGCGATCGAGGGGCTGTGAGCGCCGCCCCCGGACCGGACAGGGTCTGATCGTGGACCGGACCCTGTTATGCTTCTTTGCGTCATGTTTTCGGAAAGCCCAAGGAGGGCCGCGAATGACGCCGAGACCTGCGACCGGCATTTCCACTCACCGCATCCTCCCGCTCAGGGAACCTCGCCGGGGGCGAGCGGCACGGGCACCGCTTCGCAGACCTCGCGCCAGCCGGGAAAGTTCCAGCGGTTCGGGAAGCCGGCGCATTGGTCAGGCTTCACCGCCTGGATGCGGCAGTCGATGCCGTCGAGAAAGATGCACTCGTGGTTCGGCCTGGAGATCAGGGTGAGCCTGGTGCGCTGGACGTTGACCTCGGTGTATTGCGCGATGAACTCGCTTTCGGGCATCTCCAGATAGGTGGCGATGCGTTGGATCTCGGCCTTGGACACGGGCACCTCGCCGGGCCAGCGGCAGCAGTTGCCGCAGCGCTGGCAAACGTAGCGGACGCCTTCCTTCATGTCGTGCAAGCTCATCGGGATCGTCGAAAGAGGGGGAAGATCGCCCCGATCCGACCGGACGGCACCGCTTTTTTGCCGGACGGGACGGCGACTGGTTGGCAAAGATCAGAAATGTGTTAAATTTACGGTTTTTCTAAATGATTCCGAACGGAGCGGCTCCATGCGGGGATGATCCCCGCCGTGCTCCCGTCGCGTTCCCCACTGCTTTTTGACTCCATGATCGGCAAATTCATCGGCGCTTTTTCGAGCGACATCGGCATCGACCTTGGGACGGCGAACACGCTCGTCTACGTGCGGGACCAGGGAGTCGTGCTGAGGGAACCCTCGGTCGTGGCGGTGAAATCCGGCACGAATTTCGTCCTCGCCGTGGGCGACGACGCCAAGCGCATGCTGGGGCGCACGCCTGGGAACATCGTCGCGGTGCGCCCGCTGCGAGACGGGGTCGTCGCGGACTACGAGGTGACCGAGGCGATGCTGCGGCATTTCATCCGCAAGATCCACCGCCGCCGCTGGATCCGGCCCCGCATCGTCATCGCGGTGCCCTCGGGCATCACCGAGGTGGAGAAGCGGGCGGTGAACGAGTCCGCCGCCGCCGCGGGGGCGCGGGAGGTCCACTTGATCGAGGAGCCGATGGCCGCGGCCATCGGGGTGGGGCTGCCGGTCCACGAGGCCGCCGCGAACATGATCGTGGACATCGGCGGCGGCACCACCGAGGTGGCCATCATCTCGCTCTACGGGCTGGTCTACAGCCGCAGCCTGCGCGTCGCCGGGGACGAGCTCGACGAGGCCGTCGCCAACTACCTGCGCCGCGCCTGCAACCTCATGATCGGCGAGCGCACCGCCGAGGAGATCAAGATTCGCATGGGCTCGGCCTTCCCCCAGGAAAAGGAAACCTCGGTCGAGGTGAAAGGGCGCGACCTCGTCTCAGGGCTGCCGCGCACGGTCAAGGTGACCTCCACCGAGATCCGCGAGGCGATGATGGAGCCGCTCGGAGCGATCGTCGATTCGATCCGGGCGACGCTGGAACGCTGCCCGCCCGAGCTCTCCGCCGACCTTGTGGACCGGGGCATCGTCCTCGCGGGCGGTGGGGCCTTGCTGAAGGGCATCGACCGGCTCGTCTCCGAGGAGACCGGCCTGCCGGTGCATGTCGCCGAGGACCCGCTCAGCGCCGTGGCCGAGGGTGTCGGCAAACTGCTCGACGAACTCGATTTTCTCAAGAAAGTGACCCGGACGGCGCGTTATTGACGCCCGCTCCGGCCACCGGGCCGAGGCCCCGCCGGATCGACCCATCAATGAGCCGACTGAACCTCATATTCCTCATCGCCTTCATCGGGATGCTGATCTGGATCACGCTCTTCCAACCGGAGATGGTGGGGACGATCCAGCGCGGTGCCATGTCCGCGATGCGGCCTTTCCTGAAGGCTTCGGACCGACTGGAGACCTCCCTCGACCAACTGGGGGACGAAGCGCCCAGTCCCGCCCAGCTCCGCGAGAGGCTCGCCGGGGTCGAGCAGGAGCGCGACCGCTTGAAGCTCGAAGTGATCCAGCTCGACGAACTCCTCCAGGAGAACCGCCAGCTCCGCCGCGCCCTCCAGTACCGGGAGCGGTCCCCCCTCTCCCTCGCCGCCGCCCGCGTCATCAGCCGCAAGCCGTCGCAATGGTACAGCACCGTCGTGATCGACAAGGGGGAGAGCGACGGCATCGCCGCGGACAGCCCCGTGGTCGTCCCCTTGGGCGACGGGGCCGGGCTCGTCGGCAAAGTCAGCGAAGTGCTCGGTCCCCGCTCCGCTGTCGTCGTCCTCCTCACCGACGAGTTGTGCCAGGTCTCGGCGAAGCTGGAGAACTCGCACGAGCAGGGCATCCTCAGCGGGCAGCGCGGCGCCCTCCTCACCCTGCCCTCCCTGAAGCTCCGCTACCTTTCGAAGGAGGCGCGGGCCGAACCGGGCACGAAAGTCCTCAGCTCGGGGACGGGCGAGCTTTTCCCCCCGAACCTCCTCCTCGGCGAGGTCGCGAGCCTCCGCCACGGGGCCCTCGACGCCGAGGCGGTCGTGAAGCCAGCGGTGAACTTCGACGACCTCGTCGATGTCTTCGTCATCCTGCCCGCAGCGGCGGACGGGGAGGAGGACACGGACGGGGAAGCCCCGGACAAGGCCGGGGACGGGACCGCCGCCACCCGCGCCAAGCCCTCCGCCGCCACCCGGCCATGAAGTTCCTCCTCCTGCTGGTCGTGCTGCTGCTGCTCTCCTTCATCCTTCAGGAGTTCCTCCCCGTCTTCGGGTGGGCCTACGGATCGCGCCTCCTCCTCGTCCACACGGTCTTCCTCGCCGCCGCCGCCGCTGTGCCCTTCCCCGCGATGCTCTCCATGGCCCTCGTGGCCGGCTTCCTCTGGGACGCGCGCTACCATGTCCCGGTCTATCCCGACGAGGCCACCCTCGGCCTCATCACCCAGTCGGAGATCCCTTTCGGCTTCACCATCCTCCTCTTCGGCCTCGCCGGTTCCCTCATCCAAGGGGTGCGCCCGCTCTTCCGCCGCGGCCGCTGGGAGCTGCCCGTCCTCTTGATCGGGGTCGCCACGGGGCTGATGCTGCTCTTCGAATACCTCGTCGTCAGCTTCCACCGAGGCGAGATGGAGACGTCGCCGGAACTTTGGTGGAAATTGCTCATGACCTCCTTGTTTTCTTCTCTCGTTTCGCCCTTTTTGCTGCTACTGTTGAGCCGCGCCGCCGAGCGCATGCGGTATCGCATCCGCATGGACGGGCTGAAGCGGCGCCACGTCCACGATGGTGACGCACTTTAGATTCCGGCTCTATTCCATCGCCGTGCTGGTCATGGCGGGCTTCGCGCTGCTCGGCTACCGGCTCCACCGCATCCAGGTGACGGAGCACGCGGGCTGGGCCGCGCGGGTTCCCGGGAGCAAGTTCGAGTCCGTCCGCCTCCCCGGCATCCGCGGCGAGATCAAGGACCGGAACGGCCTCACCCTCGTCGACAGCACCCCGACCTACGAACTGCGCCTCGACCTGCGCGAGGTCGTCGTGGCCTATCTCAAGACCCACCGCAAGCTGCCGACCTACACTTGGGAGCGCTTCGACAGCTACGGGCAGAGGGAGGTCAAGACCGAAACCGACATCGTCGCCGTGGTCGAGGAGACCGTCTTCCCCGGCTTGCAGGAGCAGGGCCTGCTCGCCGACTACAGCACCAGCGCGATGCGCGTCCACTACCGCTCGAACCGAGGACTCGTCCCCTTCACCTACCGCCGCGACCTCAGTTTCAAGGAGTTTGCCCGCTTCGCCGAGAACAACATCGGCATCCCCGGCGTCACCGTGGCCCGCACCGGCCGCCGCCGCTACCTCTACGACTCCCTCGCTTGCCACACCCTCGGCTACATGAACCTCGCCGACCCCGACCAAGTGCCCGACGAGCGGAAGCGGGATTTCAACTACTACGTCGGTGACGACTACGGCGTCATGGGTGTGGAGAAGACCATGGACCACTACCTCCAGGGCAAGGCCGGGAAGCTCGTCATCGAGAAGGACGAGAAGGGCAAGTTCGTCGGCGAGGTCAGCCGCACCGAGCCCGAGCCGGGCTCCGACGTCTACCTCACCATCGACGCCCGCATCCAGATGGTCGTCGAGCAGAGCCTGCGCAAGGTCGGGCGCGGCGCCGTCGCCGTCATCGACCCGCGCAACGGCGACGTCCTCGCCCTCGCTTCGGTACCCTCCTTCAACCCCAACGTCTTCATTCCCGAGGTCCACATCGAGGATTGGAACCGCTACGACAAGGATCCCACCAGCCCCATGTTCAGCCGGGCCATCAATCCCTACTCCCCCGGCTCCACCGGCAAGATCCCCGTGGCCCTCGCCGGCTGCCTCTCCGGCTCCTGCAACAAACGCTTCCCCTGCGGCGGCGGGGCGCAATACGGCAGCAAATTCATGAAATGCTGGTCCTCCGGCCACGGCACCCTCGACCTCAGCTCGGCGATCAAGGTGAGCTGCAACGGCTTCTTCTACCGCTACGCCAACGACGCCGGCATCCGCGACATCCAGACCATGACCAAGCTCCTCGGACTCGGACGACCCACCGGCATCGAGGTCACCGGCGAGAACCCCGGCAACATCCCCAGCCCCGAGTGGCTGCGGATGCAGGGACTGCTCTGGAGCGACGCCTTCACCGCGCTCGTCTCCATCGGCCAGGGAGCCACCGAGGTCTCGCCCTTGCAGATGGCCTCCGTCACCGCCACCGTGGCCAACGGCGGCAAAGTCTGGCAGCCCCGCCTCGTGCGCAAGATCGTGGACAAGGACGGCACCGCGGTCAAGGAGGACGAGCCCGTCCTCCGCGCCGACCTCACCCGCGAGGGCCTGAAGCCCGAGCACGTCGAGCTGGTCAAGCGCGGCATGTGGCGCGTCGTCAACGAGGGCGGGGGCACGGCGGGCCGGGCGAAGTCCGACCTCACCGTCGTCTCCGGCAAGACCGGTACCGCCCAGACCGCCAACCCCCGGCAGCCGACGAACGCTTGGTTCATCTCTTTCGCCCCCTACGACAATCCCGAACTCGCCATCTGCGTCTTCGTCGAGAACGGGAACTCCGGTGGCGGAGCCGCCTCACCCATCGCCAAGAACATCATCGACAACGTCATGGCCATGCAACGGGGGGCCGAGATCCAGCTCACCGCCCTCCCCGAGGCCATCGGCCGCACCGACCGCGTCATGAGCGTGGCCTTCGACGGCCACGACGTCGCCTCCTTCGCCCCCGCCGACGAAGACTCCGCCGTCGATGTCGCCGCCTTCGTGCCTGACTCCCTCCGCGAGCGCCCCTTCCGCCCCCTCGGCGGCCTCGCCCAGCCCACCATCAAGGACTCCAGCGACAGCCGCGGCCAAGTCGGGCGTCTCAACTCCAACCGCCCCGGTTTCCGCCCCTTCCAATGGCTGAGAAAGAAACAGCCACGATCCCGGCCATGACCACGCCCCCGGTCGCCTCCCCCCGGCCCGCCGACGGTCCCCCACCGCCCTCCCCTCCGTTTTCCAACCCACCTTTCAACCCTTTCACCCCCCCATTTACCACACCATGTTCGCCAGACTCCGCAAACTGTTCGGATCGAAGAAGTTCAACGAAGGAAACAAAATCGTCGTCAACTGCGAGAAGCTCGAAACCCGCGTCGCCCTCCTCGAAAACGGCTCGCTCGAGGAATACACCGTCGAACGGAAGAACGACGAGAGCATCGTCGGCTCCATCTACAAAGGCGTCATCCGCAATATCGAGCCCGGCCTGAGCGCGATGTTCGTCGACATCGGCCTCGAGAAAAACGCCTTCCTCCATTTCTGGGACGCCATCCCCGAGGCCCTCGACGCCGAACTGGAGGAGATCCAGCGCAGCGGCAAGAAAGCCGGCGGCAAGAAGCGCATCCAGTCCAAGGACATCCCCGGCCTCTACCCCGTCGGTTCCGAGGTCCTCGTGCAGGTCACCAAAGGCCCCATCGGCACGAAAGGCCCCCGCATCACCACCAACATCTCCCTGCCCGGACGCTACATGGTCCTGATGCCGCGTAACGACCAGCTCGGCATCTCCCGCAAGATCGAGGATCCCAAGGAGCGCGCCCGCCTCCGCAAGATCATGGGCGAGAAGCTCACCATCCCCGAGAAGATGGGCGTCATCCTGCGCACCGTCTCCGCCGGGCAGAAGGTGCGCTACTTCGTCCGCGACCTCGCCATCCTCGTCGACCAGTGGCGCGAGATCGAGGAGAAGGCCGCGACGCACAAGGCCCCCGCCTGCGTCTTCAAAGAGCCCGACCTCATCGAGCGGACCGTGCGCGACTTTCTCACCGAGGAGATCGACGAAGTCCTCTGCGACGATGCCGCCGCCGCCGAGCGGATGAAGGACCTCATCGGCGTGATCTCGCGCCGCTCCCGCAAGCGCATCCAGTATTTCCAGACCGCCGTCCCCATCTTCGAGAAGCTCGGCATCCAGCGCCAGATCGACGACGCCTTCTACCGCCAAGTCTGGCTGCCCAGCGGCGGCTACCTCGTCATCGACGAGACCGAGGCCCTCATTGCCATCGACGTGAACACCGGTCGCGCCAAGACACAGGACAAGATGATCCTCCAGACCAACATCGAGGCCGCCGAGGAGGTCGCCCGCCAGGTGCGCCTGCGCAACATCGGCGGACTCCTCGTCATCGACTTCATCGACATGAAGTCCCGCCGCGACCAGCAGGCCGTCTACAAGACCATGCGCGAGCGGCTCAAGCACGACAAGGCCAAGACCCAGATCCTCCAGATCTCCCCCCTCGGCCTCATGGAGATGACCCGCCAGCGCCTCCACGAAAGCCTCAGCATCACCGTCAACGAGCCCTGCCGCTACTGCCAGGGGCGCGGCATGGTGAAGAGCGCCGAGTCCATGAGCGTCGAGCTTCAGCGTCGCATCAACGCCATCCTCGGGAAGGCCGACACCCCCGGCCGCGAGCTCCTCGTCATCGTCCACCCCGACGTCATGGAGCGCCTCCGCACCCACGACGGCGAGCTCTTCGTCGAGCTCGAGCGCCGCCACGGCGCGCGCCTCACCTTCCGCAGCGACGCCTCCTACTACCGCGAGCAGGTCGTCATCGCGGACGCGAAGACGCAGAAAGAGATCCGCGAATAACCCCCGCCAACCCCCGACGCCATGAGTTCCCCCCGACTCCTCCCCGCGATCCTCCTCCTCGGTGCTATCCTTGAGCCTTTGCGGGGCGCGGAGCGTTCTTGGACGAACAGCGCCGGCAAGACCATCAACGCCACCCTCGTCGAGGTCACGGACGGCAAGGCCGTCCTCCGGATGGACGGCAGAAACTTCGAGGTGCCCGTCGCCAACCTCTCCCCCGGCGACCAGGAGTTCATCGCGAAGTGGAAGAAAGGCGACACGGCCGACCCCTCCGGCGACGCCGGGGTGAAGCCGAACTGGGACGGCCCTTGGCCCGGCCTCGTCACCGTCCCCGTCGATTTGGAGATCGAGGTGGTGAAGGAGGACACCGCCTCGGGCGAATACATCTACGCCAGCCCCCATTACGAGTTCATCTGCGACGTGCGGCTCAACACCTCGGTGGTGAAGCGCTTCTCCCTCCTCTTCGAGGCGACCAATCAGGTCTGTCGCGAGCTGCCCCTAGGCATGGTCAAGCCCTTCCGCAAGGAGCGGCACAAGATCCACCTCTTCGAGACCCGCGAGGCCTACATCGCCAAAGGCGGCCCGCCCGAGTCCGGCGGCGTCTACATCAGCCGCGGCGGCGAAGGCGACATCCTCGTGCCCCTCACCAGCCTCGGGGTCAAGAAAGTCGGCAGCAGCTACAGCGTCGACCACAAAGAGGAGAACACCACGCTCTCCCACGAGATCACCCACCAGCTCACCGATTTCGAATACTACGCCGAGGGTTCGCGCGGCTGGTTCACCGAGGGCCTCGCCGAATACGTCGCCCACAGCGGCTACCGCTCCGGAAAGTTCAGCGTCAACGACCTCGGCAAGCTGAAAGACTACGTCACCGCCTACGGCGAGGACGGCAGGAGGGGCCGCGCCCTCGGGGACAACCTCACCGCCCCCGACCTCCAGGAGTTCTTCCTCCAGAGCTACGACTCCTTCCTCGACAACGCCAACTTCAACTACGGCTTCGCCGCCCTCGTCGTCTATTACTACTTCCACATGGACAGCAACAAGGACGCCGCCAACATCAAGGCCTTCCTCAAAGCCCTGAAGGAGGAGAAGACCCCGCCGGAACTCTTCGAGCCCCTCCTCGCCGGACGCACTTGGGACGAGATGGAGACGGCCATCGCGCAAGGTTGGCGCTCGCGCGGGGTGAAGATCAGCTTCCGTTGACCTGACAAGGTCGGGTGCGCGACTGGACCCTCTTGATTCCCGTCAGGTTCCCAACTTTCACCTTTTACCGGCGCACAGCGCTTCCTCCTCATGAACGAACCACATTGCCGCTGGGGCATCCTCGGAAGCGCGGGCATCGCCCGGAAGAACTGGCAGGCCATCCGCCACAGCGGCAACGGTCGTCTCGTCGCCGTCGCCAGCCGATCCGAGGAGAAGGCCGCCGCCTTCATCTCCGAATGCCAGGCCCAGGTCCCGCACGATCCCTCGCCCCATCCCGTCGGCGGCTACGCCGAGCTCCTCGCCCGCGACGACATCGACGCGGTCTACATTCCCCTGCCCACCGGGTTGCGCAAGGAATGGGTCCTCGCCGCCGCCGCCGCGGGCAAGCACGTCCTTTGCGAAAAACCCTGCGGCGTCGACGCGGACGACGTGCGCGAGATCACCGAGGCCTGCGCCAAGGCCGGCGTGCAGTTCATGGACGGCGTCATGTTCATGCACAACGACCGCCTCGCCACCCTCCGCCGCGAACTCGACGCGGGCGAGGCCGTCGGTGCGATCAAGCGCATCGCGACCCAATTCAGCTTCCTCGCACCCGACGAATTTTTCGCCGACAACATCCGCGCCGATCCCGGCCTCGAACCCCTCGGCAGCCTCGGCGACCTCGGCTGGTACAACGCCCGCATCATCCTCTGGACCCTCGGCTACCGGATGCCGCTCTCGGTGTCGGCCCGCATGATCCGCGAGCATCGCGGCGTGCCCGTCTCGCTCTCGGCGGAACTGGTCTTCTCCGAAGGCGTCACCGCGAGCCTCTATTGCAGCTTCGAGGTCGAGCACCAGCAATGGGTGGACATCAGCGGGACGCAAGGCCGCATCGTCGTGAGCGATTTCGTCCTGCCCTACCACGGCCCCGAGATCGGCTTCGACATCGAGCAAGCCCGTTTCGAGGTCGATGGCTGCCACTTCCGCATGGAGCGCCATTCCCGGCGCGTCGCGACCCACGAATCCTCCGACAGCCACCCCACCGCGCAGGAGACGAAACTTTTCCGCCACTTCGGCGAGATCGTCCTCGGCGGAAAAATCGATCCCCATTGGCCCGAAATCTCCTTGAAGACGCAGCAAGTTCTCGACGCCTGCCTCCGCTCCGCCCGCGAGGGTGGGCGCGAGGTGGTTTTGTGAGGATACCTCGTGGGACGCCCTACTAGGTCAAACCTGCAAGACGGAGCCGCCCTTCACACCGTCGTACGGATCCCCTCCTCCAGAACCCACTGGGCGTTGCGGCCGTGCTCCGCGTCGCAGAGAGGATGGATCGCGAGGCTCGCGTCCTCGATCACGGCGAGGAAATGCGCGCTCGCGTTTTGAAGGTGCTCGGGTTGGGGCGGCACGGTCAATTCGATGCCATCGGGATGCTCCGCCGTGGCGTGGAGGATGCGTCCGCCGTGGTCGGGTTCGATGTGGACGGTGCCCGCGCTGCCGTAGATCGTCGTGCTGTAGCTCGTGAGCTTGCCGATCTGCGTCCAGCTCGCCTCCGTCGTGGCGAGGGCATTCGGGTATTTCAGCACGAGGATGGCGTTGTCTTCGAGGGAAAGGTCGGGTTTCAGGCCCGTGCTCACGCGCACCCCGGTGACCGACTCGGGACGCCCTAGAATCACGTCGGCAAGGACGGCGCCGTAGCAGCAGTAGTCCATCAGCGCCCCGGCGCCGTTGAGTTCCGCGTCGTAGAGCCATTCGCAGAACTGCCGCGAGCAGCCCAGCTCGACCGGCCCCTGGTGTGCGGCGCGGTAGCGCACCTGCCAGACTTGCCCCAGCTCCCCGGCTTGGGCCATGCAAATCCCGTGCCGGAGCTGCGGCCACCAAGCGAAGGGCCAGTTGACCATCAGGCGCACGCCGTTCGCGCGCGCGGCCGCGAGCATGCGCTCCGCGCCCGCGAGGGTCGCGGCCATGGGCTTCTCGACGAGGCAGTGCAGACCGCGTTCGCAGGCCTTCACGACGAGATCCTCGCCGAGACGGTTGTTTGCGAAAACGTAGGCGGCGGTGATCCCCTCGCGTCCGAGGAGTTCGTCATAGGACTCGCTCGTCTCGCCGGAGAAGCGCTCGCGGTATTTCACGAGCAGTTCGGCGTCGGCGTCCGCCGCCCCGACGAGTTCGACGCGTCCCGTCGCGGCGAGGGCGGAAAGCTCTTCGAGGTTGCCCCAGACGTGGTCGTGGTGCAGGCCGAGGGTGATGACGCGGTGCATGGGAGGCGAAACTTCGGAACGACCGCAATGTCGCGCAAGCGCCGAAGCTTGCAACGCCGCGCCGTGCGTTACAATCTCGCCAGCCCCCAAGCAATGACGAAGGGAGAGGTCACGAGACTGACGAAGGAGGTGACCATCACCACTTGGATGGCGACGCGCGGCTGGCCGTCGAAGAGGCGGGCGAGGACGATGGGGAAAACCGCCGCGGGCATCGCCGCCTGCACCACGAGGAGGCGCGCCAAGTCCTCCGGCACCGGCAGGAGCAGGCCCGCCGCGAGGATGAGGCCCCCGTGCAGGCCGAGGCGCACGACCACACCGGCGACCCCGACGCGGAGGGCGTCGGCGAGGATGCCGTCGCGGAAGAAGCGCCCCATCGTCGCCCCGATCATGAGGACGGACATGGGCACGGCGCAGCGCCCCAGCATCTCCATCGAGGTGAGAACGACCCCCGGGACGAGGTGGTGGCCGCCGGTGTAGTTCAGGATCAGGGCCGCGACCACCGAAAGGAAGGGGCCGTTGAGGAGGGCGCGGGGACCCGCCTTCCCGGTGAGGATGGCGACCCCGGCGGTCCACATCGCCAGTTCGACTCCGATCCCGAAGATGAAGGCGAGGCCGGAGGGGCCTGTGTTCCCCGGAAACAGTTCCACTAGCAGGGGCAGGGCGATGAAGCCGTAGTTCTGGATGCCCGCGCTGATCGCGAAGGTGCGCAGGCCGCTCCCGACCCGCATCCCGACGGCGAGGCCGCCGAGCCAGGCGACGAGGAAGCCCGCGAGGATGAGGATGAAGCCCAAGCCGATCGCCCAGGCGGCGGTGGAGAGCCGCTCCAGCGCGGGGTTGCCCGGCACGAGGGAGAGGATGAGGCAGGGGACGAGCAGGTTCATGCCCAGCTTCATCATGCCCGTCTCGGTCTCCTCGCTGAGCCACCCGCGCCGATGGAAGAGGAAGCCCGTCGCCACGACGAGGAAGACGGGGATGACTGCGGAGAGGATGGTCAGGTAGGAGGACATGGGAAATCCCGGCCGTCGGCTCACAGGCCCACCATCGCGCTCCACACGCGCACGATCTTCGCCTTCACGCTGGCGGAGTCGCCAGTGTAGTTCGTCATGAAGAGGGCGAAGGCGTAGCGCTTGCCGGAGCGCGTGTCGAGGTAGCCCGCGTAGTTGCGAATGCCGTCCATCGTGCCGCTTTTCGCGCGGACGCGGCCCTCCGCCGCGCTGCCCCCGCCGATGCTCTTGAGCGTGCCCGAGCGCCCCGCCACGGGCAGGGAGTCGCGGAAGGCGGGGAAGCGCTCGCCCTTCGCCGCCGCGTGGAGAATCAGGGCCATCTGCCGCGCCGTGACCGTGTTCGCCCGCGAGAGGCCGCAGCCGTCGCCCATGAAGAAACCGGTCATGTCGATGCCCTTCGCCGCCCAATGCGCCGTCACCGCTTTGGAAGCCGCCGTCGTGGTCCCCTCGTCCGACGCCTTCAAGCCGATGGCGCGGTGGAGGCATTCGGCCTTGAGGTTGTCGGAGGGGAAGTTCGTCGCGACGAGGAGGGCGGGGAGCGCGTCGGAGTTCTGCTCGTGGATCGTCTTTCGCGCCCCGATCTCCTTCCCCGCCATGGTGAGGAGGCGGTCGGTGGTCGGCCCGCCCGCGACGGGGAGACCGTTCGCGTTCAGGTAGTCGGAGAAGGTCCGGGCGCAGAAGAAGGCCGGATCGGGCAGGGCACCCCTGATGGTGAAGGAGCCGCTCCCCGCCGGGACGGTCCCGCGAAAGGTGATGAGCTTGCCGTAGGGGTCGGCGTAGACGTAGCCTTGGTCGCCCGAACCGGAGGGGCCGACGCGCATTTCGTTGAAGAACTCGTATCCCTCCAGCTTCGGATCGGTCCCCGCGAGGGGAGCTCTCGCCCCGCTCGAAGAGGTGCGGAAGGTGGCGCGGAAGAGGTTGCGATGCACCGTCAGCCCGCAGGCCCCGGCCCCGTAGTAGTTGCCGAGGTCGTTCCACTGCCAGGTGTCCGGGGTGAGGGCGGTGCCGAAGACGGAGGCGTCGCCGACCACGGAGCCTTCGATTTTTTTCACCCCGGCTTCGACGAGGGCCGCGCGCCACTTCGCGAAGGTGGCGGTGAGCCCGTCCGCCGCGAGGGTGGGGTCGCCGCCGCCGCGGATCACGACATCGCCCGCGAGAGTGCCGTCCCCGCCGAGAGTGCCGGCGATTTGCAGGGCGGTGGTGAAGCGGTGGCCCAGTTCGAGCAGTTCGTTCGCCGTGGCCGTGGTGATCGCCTTCATCGTCGAGGCCGGGACGAGGCCCGCGTCCATGCGGTAGCCGGCGGCGCTGGCGGGTTCCGCCTCCAGATCGACTAGGCAGAAGCCGACGAAGGCGGTGCGAAGACCGGGTTCGCCCGCGATTTTCTCGACGGCGGCGAGGACCTCCTCGACAGTGGCGGCGCGGAGGGGGAGGCCGAGGAGGCAAAGCGCAATCCCCGCGAACCCTGTCGCGGCACGAGGCCAGACCCTGTCCATGGTGAGACCCGAGAGGGTTCAATCCGCCTTTTTCGAAGCGCCCGGCTTGGCCGCCTTGATGACGAAGTCGTCGTAATGCACGTCGTTGATGTTCGTGGTCAGGCTCACGAGCGACTTCGTCTCGTGGGCAAGGCCTTCAGACTTCAGTTTGCCGACTTCGTAGTCGTTCACCAGAACGACGACCTCGTCGCCCCGGGTACGGATGACCAAGGTGTGCCACTTCTCGCGCTTCAGATCGAGGATGAAGTTCGTCGTCTTCTTCTGCAGCAGCTCTTGGGTCTCGGGATCGAGGGTGCCACCGCCTTTGCGCTTCTCGTAGATCGAGTTCTCCATGTTGCCGGTCTTGGCATCCACGATGTTCCCGCTGGTCGGGCTGATGGTGACGCTGCAAATGTGCCCGGCATGGGAGCCTTTGTAGTCCTTGTCGTCCATCCACACGTTGAAGCGTTCCGCCGTCTCGCCGACGAAGTTGAACTTCACCGAGATCTCCAGATCCTGGCGGCCCTCCTCGAAGCGGATGGAATCGACGCCGGCGTGGTCGTTGATGTCGATGGTCTTGCCGATGAGGACGCCGCCTTTGACGATGCTCTCGCTCTTGTAATGGCCCCAGCGCTCGCCGAAGCCGTTCTTCTCGAAGTCGTCCTGGAAGATCAACTGGCTGTAGTAGATCTCGTCGTCCTTGCCTTGGCGCTTCAGATCCCAGAGCTTGATGAACTCCTGGTCCTCCTCCGAGAGCTTCTCCAGCGGCACGTCGTAGGGTTTTCGGTTCATCCGCAGGCGGACTTTGCCGTTCCTGACGTCGAGCAGCTCGGCCTCGATCTGCTTGCCGTCGGTGCTGGTGAAGGTGCGGATCTCCGCTGCCAGGGTCGGGGCGGCGAGGAGCAGGGCGAGAGCGAGGCAGACGGGGAGTTTCGCGTTCATAGGCGGATTGTGGACGAAGCGGGGGGGCGCGGTCAACGGGAAAGAGGGGGCCGCCGAAAAAAAAGCGAGAAACGGATCGCCAAAATCCGCGCGAAGCGCCACATTGCCCTGCCCCCCATGCAACCGGAAATCGAAGCCATCCGCCGCTCCCTTGTCGCCCTCGACGCGCTCGACGACGACATGAAGGACGCCCTCGCCAATCTTGAGTCGGCCCTCGGGGAGATCGACCTGCACCCCGCCTCGGGTCGTGTCCGCGAAGTCGTCACCGAGACGGCCGGGGCGCTCGCCGGGGAGAGGGACGCCGGAGGCGGGATCGCCGGGAAATGGGAGGAGCTCAAGGACCATCTCGTCCATTGGGAGGAAGAGCATCCCCGCCTCGTCCTCGTGATCGGGCGGCTCTCGAACTCCCTCGCCGCGCTCGGGCTTTGATCAAGGCCGGGCGAGCATCTCCCGGAGCGCGGGCAGCATCGCCTTGGCCCAGATGCGGTAGCCTTTCTCGGAGAGGTGGAGCTTGTCGGGCATGATGCCGGGGGGCGGGGTTCCGTCCTTGTCGAGGAATTCGTCCCAGATGCGGAGGCGGCGCACGGCGGGATCGCCCCCGGCGGCTTTGTCGAGGAGGCGGTTCAGGGCCTCGACCTTCCGGCGCAGGGGATCGCCGGGGACCCCGCGGGGGAAGACGTCGAGGAGGAGGATGCGGGCCTCGGGCACGCGCTGCCGCAGGGCTTTCACGATCGCCCCGATGCCGCGGGCGACCGCCTCGGGTTCGTCGCCGTGGAGGCCGAAGTTGTTCGTGCCGATCATGAGGACGACGACCTTCGGGCGGACGCGGTCGAGGGCGCCGCCCGCGGTGATGCGCCAGAGCACGTTCTGGGTGGTGTCTCCGCCGATGCCGAAATTCGCCGCGCCGAGGGGGGCGAGGGCCTCCTCCCAGACCTTGGCGCCGCTTTTCTCCCAAGCTTCGGTGATGGAGTCGCCGAGGAGGAGCACCTCCACCGGACCCGCCGCGCCCCGGGCGAGGTCGCCGTCGTGGAACTCGCGCCATTTCTCCAAGGTCATCCACGAATAGACTTTCTTCCTCGGGACCGGGATCTCGGGGGACTCGGCCCTCGCGCGGGGAGCCGGGAGCGGCAGAAGCACCGTGGCGAGCAGGGCGGCAAGGATCGAGCGGTGGCGCATGGGGCGGCGGGGCGGAAAGCCGGTCATTCCGAGGCCGCCACGGGCACGGCGCGCAAAGGCTGCCCGGAGGGGGCGGGGGCCTCCTCGCCGCTCCTGCCGGGCGGGGCGGAGGGGGCGGGCTCGGGTTCGCGCGGCGTCGCGGCGGGATCGGTCCCTTCGGGGCGGAGGACGGCTTGGGGCTCCGCCGTCGGCGGTTGCGCGGAGGGGAGGTCGCCGAGGCGCGGAAGGGTGGGCCTGTCAGTGGCGAGGTCCAATCCCCCAGCATCGCGCGGCCTCGGCCCCGGAGCGGCATCCGTCGGCAGGGCGAGGGAGGGGGCGTCGTCGAAGGGCAGTTCCACCGCCGGCTTGGCTGGCGCTTCCCCGGACTGGCTATCCGGGGGAGGAGTACCGCCGAGGAGGGGCGTGACGACGAGCGCGTCCCCGTCCGTCGTCGGGAGGGGCAGTCCCAAGCTGCGGGCGATGTCCTCCTTCGCCCTTTCGGGGGTGGGGGAGTGGTAGCCGAGGAAATAGAAAATCCCGAGAGCCCCGGAGAGGGAGACGAGGACGAGGTTCAGCAGCCACGGCACCGCCCGCCTCGCCCGTCGAGGCCCAGCCCACAAGGAGCGGAGGCGGCGCCCCGTCTTGCCCCCCGCCCGGCCTGCCCCGCCCATCAGCTCGCTCTCGTCGACCCGGACCACGCCGCTGTTCAGCGCGTCCATGGCCCCTTCCAAGTCGAGGCCGAGATGCCCGCTGTATTTGCGGATGAAGCTCTTCGCATAGGCGACGCTGGGGAAGCGGGAGAAGTCGTCCACCTCGATGCTGCGGATCATGCCCGGATGGATGCGCGTCTCGTGCGCCACGTCCTCGACCGTCAAGCCGAGGCCGAGGCGCGTCTGCTCCAGTTTCTGTCCGATCGTCGGCATGGATTCCCCCTCCAAAAACGTCGCGGACGACCGTCATTCACGCGGCCCGCTCCCGCCTTGATGAAGACGCGGGAACTGGCGGGAATGTGCGGATTTCCACTCCGAGTAGGCAATTTAGGCGAAGTCGTCGGAAAGATCGACCAGAATTTCCCGCGGCTTCGCGCCCTCCCCCGGCCCGACGATGCCCCGGCTTTCGAGGATGTCGATCATGCGGGCGGCGCGGGTGTAGCCGAGGCGGAGGCGGCGCTGGAGCAGGGAGGTGGAGGCTTTTTTCTCGCTGTAGATCACCTCCAAGCACTTTTCGAGGGTCTCCTCGTCGGCGTCGGTGATCTCCTCGCCGCCGTCGTCGAAGCCGCCGCCGTCGAGGGCTTCCTGCGCCTCGGGTTCGAAGCGCGGCTCGCCTTGGACGGCGCAAGCGTCGACAAGGGCCAAGGCTTCCTCGTCCGTGATGAAAGCGCCCTGGGTGCGCACGAGCTGGGCGCTGCCGGGGGGCAGGTAGAGCATGTCGCCCTGGCCGACGAGGTTTTCGGCCCCGTTGGTGTCGAGGATGACCCGGCTGTCGATCTTGGTCGAGACCTGGAAGGCGATGCGGCTGGGGATGTTCGCCTTGATGATCCCGGTGACGACGTCGGCGCGCGGTGTCTGCGTCGCGACGATCAGGTGGATGCCGGCGGCGCGGGCCTTCTGCGCGATGCGGGCGATCCCGGTCTCGACATCGGCCGGAGCGGTCATCATCAGGTCGGCGAGTTCGTCGATGATAACGACGATGTAGGGCAGGCTCTCGGGCAGTTCGTCCCCGGCGCTCGCCGTAGTCGCGGTGGAGGGAGCGGGGCGGTTCTGGCGCGGGTTCGGCGCGGTTTCCCCCGCGAGGTCGGCGAGGTCGAAGGGGGGGAAGTCCTCATCCTCCAGATCGTCGCCGAGACGGACGTGGTGGACCAGTTCCGGCTCGGGCATCGGCGCGGGGGCCTTGGCCGCTTTCTCCGGGGCTCTTCCGTCTTCGGCGACCTCCAGCTCGGCCCGCTCCTTCAGCTCCCGCGCCCGCATCGCGTTGTAGCCGTCGAAGTTCTTCGTCTTCACCTTGGCGAAGAGGTCGTAGCGGCGCTCCATCTCGTTGATGGCCCAGCGCAGGGCGAGGATGGCCTTCTTCGGATCGGTCACCACGGGGATGACCATGTGCGGCAGAGCGTTGTAGATCTGCATCTCGACGACCTTGGGGTCGATCATGATGAAGCGCAGCTCGTCCGGGGTGTAGCGGTAGAGCAGGCTCGCGATGATGCTGTTGACGCAGACGCTCTTGCCGCTGCCAGTGGTCCCGGCCACGAGGAGGTGGGGCATGCGGGCGAGGTCGCCGACGATGGTGCGCCCGTAGACGTCCTTGCCGAGGGCGAGGGGCAGTTTCGCTTTGGTGTCGCGGAAAGCCTCGTCCTCGAAGAGTTCGCGCAGGGCCACGGGCATCTTCTTGTCGTTGGCGATCTCGATGCCGACGGTGTCCTTGCCCGGCACGGGGGCGAGGATGTTGATGCGCTGGGCCTTGGTGGCGCGGGCGAGGTCGGCCTCCAGCGAGGTGATTTTGTTCACCCGCAGACCGGGGGTGGGGTAGAGCTCGTAGCGGGTGATGGCCGGGCCGCGGGTGATGTTGCCGGGCTTCACCTCGACGCCGAAGGTCGCCAAGGTCGTGACAATGGTGTTCTGCTGGGCGAGCAGCTCGCCCTGGTTCGTCGGCGAGGCGGCTTCGTCGTCGGCGTATTTCAGCAGCGACAGGCTCGGCAGTTGATAATGGGGGAACTGGCCGCCGGCGAGCAGGGCGCCCTCCTTGTCCTTCTTGCCGCGGTCGAAGAGCGAGCCAGCCGCCTCCTCGGGCGTCAGCTTCTTGCGGGCGCGCTGGGTCGAGTCGAGGATCTGCGGCTCGGGCTCGGGAGTGGCGAGCAGTTCGGGGAAAAGGTCTCCTTGGGCTGGCGGGAGATCGGCGGCGGGAGGCGCGGCCTTGGTTGGCTTCGGTTCCGGTTTCGCTGCCTTGGCCCGTTCCGCCCGCAGTTGCGCCCGCGCGGGCAGGGGGGCGGGTGCCCGGCGGAGGGAGGGCAGGCGGATTTCCGCAAGGACCGGACCCAGCTCCCGCAGGCGGACGAAGAGCGCGGCGAGGCCGTCGCGAAGGAGGACGAGGAACTGGAAGGGATGGATGCCCGTGATCACGATCAGCGAGATCGAGTAGAGGATGGACATGACGATGGCCGAGCCCACCGAGCCGAGGAGTTGCTCCACGACCTTGTGGCCGAAGCCGTAGCCGAGGAAGCCGCCCGCGCTTTTCGGCAAGTTCAGGCGCACCGCCCAATCGGCGAAGAACCAAGGCTGGTATTCCACGAGGCACGCCGCCGAGATGGTGAGGACGAGGAAGGAGATGATGTTCCGCGCATGGAAGGGCCGCGTCCCCGTGAGGATCTGCACCGCCCACCACGCCAGCACCGCCGGGACGAGAAAAGCGGCCGCGCCGAGGAAGAAATAGGCGTAGCCCGCCACCACCGCCCCCACCGGGCCGATGAAATTGTGCGCCGCGCCGCTGCGGCCCGCCTGGCTGCTGAAGGGCACCCACGAGGGCAGGTCGGCAGGCGAATAGGAGATCAGCGCCAGCGCGAACATCGCGCAGACCCCCGCCAAGAGGATGGCCACTCCCTCGTGGAAGGCGTAGGGGCCGTCCGCGCCTGTCCGCAACTCCCGCACCGCCTTGCTCCCGGGTTTGCTCGACGATTTCCGCGCGGCGGGTTTTCGTGTCGCATCACTCAAGGGTTTGGCGGCCATATTCTTCAAAAACAGCGAGGCAGGATTTCACTCTGAATTTTATGGAAAATCCAGAAAACAAAAGATTTGAGGTTAAATATGGACCCGTCGATTATTTACGGCAACGAATATCTTGGAAATCCGAAGAAAATCCCCCTTTTCCACGATTGACAGCGAAGCCGCACCGCCTTTAGCCTGAAGCTGTGAATGCGATCCTGCGTCTTGCCCTCCTCGTTGTCGTGGCCTTCTCCCTCTCTGGCTGCGGTCGGAGCTGGCTTGCCGGCAAATGGACCCTCGACCGCGAGACCACGATCGCGAACTTGACGGCGGATCGGGACGCCGCGTCCGGCACCCCCGGCGAGGGCTTTTTGAAGGAATTCGTCGCGGGTCTGCAAAAGGGCGTCTCGCACCTGCTCCTAGCCCGGTTCGAAGGGGTTGAGGTCGAATTCACCGCCACCGAGATGCGCCGCATCCGCCACGGGACTGGCGAGGCGGTCAGCTACGAGGTGATCGAGCGCCCCGAGCCGGGGAGGGTCGTCCTGCGATACGCCGACGGCGAGATCGCGACATGGAGTCGCGCCGAGACCGGCGTCCGCATGAGGCTGCCGGGCGAGGAGGAGCACTGGATTTATTTCCGGGCGGTGAAGTGAGGAAAGTTCTGTCTCCTTGCGAAAGGGATACAGTCTGCCCGAGCCCCCTATGTCCCATCCGTCCCCCGCCTACCGCCCGGAGATCGACGGCCTCAGAGCCCTCG
>ERZ761602.1553-NODE-1553-length-41171-cov-5.531788_pt1 | contig 41171 bp, 43 predicted proteins | sample MGYA00512165_ERZ761602 | MGnify/ENA primary metagenome ERZ761602 (study PRJEB28899, sample SAMN02445085) | bioreactor sludge metagenome | biome: EBPR sludge; isolation source: Thorneside wastewater treatment plant | place: Australia: Brisbane, Thorneside...
CGAGATTTCTGCCTGTCTCGTGGGCTCGGAGATGTGTATAAGAGACAGGCCTTAGATGTCGAAGCCTCCCAGATTCATGAATCCATGAAAGTTGAAGCGGCCAAAGCGCTGGCAGCGCTCACTCGCGAAGATGTGCCCGATGCGGTCTCGCAAGTCTACGGTGGTCAGCACTTCGTTTTCGGCCCGGACTACATCATACCCAAACCTTTCGATCCTCGAGTGCTCTTGTGGGTAGCGCCCGCTGTCGCTTCTGCGGCTTTGAAAGCCAATGTGGCGAAAAAGAAGATCGACATCGCTCGCTATCGGGAAGAGTTAGCCGACTCCATGGACCGTTCGCGGCAAATCATGAATATCGCGATCAGCAAAGCCAAGGACAAGATCCGCCGCATAGTTTTTCCTGAAGGCGATTCTCTTAAAATTGTAAAAGCTGCGCATGCACTCCACCACGAAGGAATCTGCCAACCCATTTTGCTCGGGTATCAAAAACAAGTTTTGGGAATTTTTAAGGATTTGAATCTCGATCCTTCGGGAATTGAAATTGTCGATCCACGTTTTGATAAACGTCGAGAGGAATATTCGCAGAAACTTTACGAGATTCGCGCACGGAAGGGGATGCTGATTCGAGAGGCCCAGCAATTGATGGAGAGGCGAACTTATTTTGGTCTCATGATGGTACAAAATGGTGAGGCTGACGGACTCGTTTCGGGTGTCACCAAGACCTATCCGGAAACCATCCGTCCCGCGCTGCAAATTATCCGCATGAAAGACAAATATCGAACGGCAGCAGGTCTCTATATTATGATGATACGGGATCGATATTTCTTTTTCGCTGACACCACGGTGAATATTGATCCCACGGCCGAGCAACTTGCGGAGATCGCTTTACAGACAGCCGAGAAGGCTGAATTTTTCGATATTCCGCCTCGCATTGCATTTCTCAGTTTCTCAAATTTTGGATCCACCCCCCATCCTATCAATGACAAAATTCATAAGGCCGTTGAACTTGTACATTTGAGACGGCCCGACCTGATCGTGGACGGTGAAATGCAAGCGGACACGGCGGTAACCGCCGACCTGTTGGAAAATTATTCTTTTTCCACTCTCAAAGAACCTGCCAATATTTTAATTTTCCCAGCGTTGGCCTCGGGAAACATCGCCTACAAATTGTTGCAGCGCTTAGGCGCGGCCGATTTGATCGGGCCCGTGCTCCTAGGCCTCAACAAACCCGTCCATGTTTTGCAACAGGGCGCCGCAGTGGAAGAAATTGTTCGAATGGCGATCATCGCTTCGGCGGAAGCAAATGCCAATGCAACCTCTTCTAAAAAATTGAAATCATGAGCGCGATTCCGCGATTTTCCTATCTCGAGCGCCCTTCCATTCGCGAGAATTTGCAGGACGGAATCTACGATGTGGCCGTGATAGGCGGAGGAATCACCGGCGCTGGCGTGGCCCGAGATGCCGCCCTTCGTGGCTTAAAAGTAGCACTTGTAGAAGCAAATGATTTTGCGTCCGGCACAAGTTCTGGCTCGACGAAGCTTTTGCATGGCGGCCTTCGCTATTTAGAAATGTTCGATTTCAAATTGGTATTCGATGCCATTCAAGAGCGCGAGAAATTAAAAACACTCTATGCTCCCTTCGTGAAAGAACTGGATTTTGTTTTCCCTACCTATGCAGGTCTGCCGCCCCCTCGTTGGAAACTGAACCTAGGATTGCACCTCTACGATTCATTTTCATTTTTTAGAGAACGTCACCAGAATCTAAATTCCTCGGAGGCAAAAGCGGCATTTCCCTATCTGAAAGCAAGCGGCCTGACCGGCGCCTGCGTCTACTCCGACTCTTTTGCAGAGGATTATCGCTTGGTCATCGAACTGGTGAAGTCGGCCCATCAGTATGGGGCCACATGCATTTCGCGAATGAGAGCTACTCAGGTTCAACGAACGGCCAACTCTGATCTTTTGAAAATCACACTTCATGACGAGTTTGAGCAAGGAAAGACAGTAAGCCTACAATGTAGAAGCGTCATCCACTGCGGCGGACCTTTTGCAGACGAACTCAGGCAGAAAATGGGGCTTCGAAAAATCTTGAAACTGACACAGGGCGTGCATTTTCTGATTTCTAAATCTCGGCTCCCGATTGATAAGGCTTTTGTCTTCGCCGATCCGGCTTTGCATCGCATTTTATTTGCGATCCCATGGAATTCGACTTTTTATATAGGCACGACTGATTCTTCCATCGCTCGTGCCGAGGACGCACGTGCCACGCCTGGAGATTTGGACTACGTGCTTCGAATTGTGAACAATTACTTTTCGATTCAATTGAAACCTTCCGATGTCATTCAATCTTGGGCGGCTGTTCGGCCTCTTCTACAGCCGGATGAGCAAGTTTCAAATTCTCAGATCTCTCGTGAGCACGTGATTTTAGAGGAGCCGGAAAGAGTCTTCCATGTCCTCGGCGGAAAGCTGACTTCTCACCGGCTGATGGCGGAAGAGGCTGTCGATCTCTTGAAGAAATATTTTCCCAAGATGGGCGACTCTACGACTTCAAAAGCTCCGCTCTATCCGAATCTCCATTCACAGGTCCTTCCAGAAGATTTTGCGGAGAAGGTTCGGTTTTCACTCGACTATGAAATGGTTTTAAATCCCATTGATTTTATGCGACGGCGATCTGCTTTGTATTACGAGTCGCCCACGCTAGAGACGGCAGAGAAAATTTCTGCCATCTTTCGACAGACACACGAACAGCACTCTCAAGCTCCGCTTCAAACGGATATAGAAGCGACGAAAGCATCTCTTCAGTGGGATCAGAAAGGATTTGTCGCATGAAATCACGGCCAACTTCGGAGCGTATCGCAGTCATTTCGGATGGGACTTGCGAAACGGCGGAGAACTACGTGCGCGCAATTCTTGCCCTGTTCAATAAATCGCACATTGAGCTCTCTCGCTTTCCACGCGTCCGACAAGAGGGCGAGCTCATTCGGACCCTCGATCAGCTTACACCGCCCTTTCTTGTGGTTTACACTTTTGCTACCGAACAACTGCGAAAGACCATTTGGTCTGAAATCAAAAAGCGCGGACTTCGTGGCTACGACATTCTTTACCCCGCATTGCCGCTCTTTGCGGAATTCTTGGAATCCACACCCACGGAGAAACAGGGAAATTTGCATACCGTGGAAGCCGTAAATTATTTCGATCGTATGGAAGCCGTTGAATATACTGTGAAGCATGATGACGGACTTCGAATGGGAGATTTGCAGGACGCGAATATTATTTTAACGGGTGTTTCTCGAACTTCAAAAACACCCACGTCCATGTATCTCGCGCATCGTGGATATCGGGTGGCCAACGTGCCGTTGGTGCCCGGCGTTGAACCTTCCGGCACCATCATTCAAGCGCATGATGCGGGCGTCAGCGTAATTCTTCTTACGATCGAAGCGGGCGCGCTTGAACGAATTCGACGCTCTCGTTTTCGCAGACTTGGTACGGCGCCCAATCACTCGGACACTTATGTGGATCTTAAAACGATTGTAGAAGAACTTGAAGCCGCGCACCAATTGGCGCGACGTCACAAATGGCCGATCATTGACGTAACGAATAAAGCGGTTGAAGAAACCGCCAGTGAAATTCTTTTACTGGTGGATTCGAAAGAGCGATAATCAAAGAGGATGTTTTCAAGAAATTTTTTATTGGTTTCTTCGGCGCTACTCTTCGCTATCGCTCTCGGCGCGCGGGAATGGCTCATTCATCAAGAAATAGATTCCATTCAAGAAAGTCTTCGATCTCAAATCACTCAACAGCTCGAATCCGCTCAGAACTCTGAACGTCTGCAAGAATATTCTAAGTCTCAGATCGCCTTCGAAAGATTTTTAGAGCCCGTCATTTCGGAAGTCGATCGTTTGGCCTGGCCCTTTAGTCGCCTTAAGATCATGCAAGATTGGCGCCGCGATGTTCACATTCTTTTAAGTGATTTAAGTGCACAGAAGAGACTGGGTCTTGAAGATCAGTTCAAGCGAGAGATTTCCCTTTTACTTGAATCTCAAACTCCCAGCCTCTCAAGAATGATGGCGGTACTTGAAAAACAGGAATCCGTTCTGGGCGATTCCGGCAATTGTAGAGCCACCGTGAAGGAAGAAACTCAAGCCATGAAATTGGCCGCTCAAAAGCGAGACGAAGATGTGCTCAATCAGATTCGTGTGGAAGGTGTTGCAAAACTTTCACTCCTCAAACGAAATGTTCAGCGCATGAGCAAAAAGGAAATGGGCGAATTCCTAGGTGCTGGAAAATTTACGCGTGAGATCGAACAACCCGTGATCGATCTCGTGATGAAACTTGGCGATTCCAATTTGCGAGCGTCCACGTGGAATCAATTTCAAAAGAAACTAGAAGCCGTTCTTTCAAAGAAAAATTTGCAATTGGCGAAATCTGAGCGCTTGCACTCAGAACGACTACAGAAGCTTTTTGATCCGCTTACCGAAGCCATTGCAGAATCCGATCGACTGGCAAAAGACAGTTCGGCCCCAATGGTTGAAGAGCCGAGCTCTCTCGTCGATCCTACTTCCTACGATAATCCCAACCTAGATCCAGTTCCCGGCAATCCTTCCAGCGCCGATGAGCCTTCCACTTTGCTCGAATAGTTGGGAGTTGCTGCTCGATGGAGACGATCCAAAATTCCTCTCCACTGAGGATCCTCTAGCCACCGTTCTTTCAGTCGAACAATGAGTGCCTTAGGAGCGGGCCTTTGTTGAGAGGCCTCTCGCATCAATGCGTAGAGTTCTCGGGCAGCAAGACACGGATCATCCGGCAGGCGAATTTCGGTGCTCGCGATAGGAATCTTCTGCATGTCGGAAACCAAAAGAAGCGGAACTGCTGGTTGATAGTGGTGTTTTAAATGACCGGGAGATCGCTCAAGTGCCTCCGGAGTTGATTCTTTGAAATGAATTCCCCCCTTTCGAACTGCGCCTTCAATCTGCAAAGCCGTAATCATGCCGGGGCGTAAAACCTGAAAGGTCTCTTCACTCACCGCCACTACCGTAGATTCAATTCCAATTTCACAGGCCCCTCCCTCCAAAATTGAAAGTACAGGAAATTCCTCGGCCACATGTTCAGCCGTCGTGGGTGAAACTTTTCCAAATTTATTTGCGGATGGTGCGCAGACGGGCCCGACCTTTCGAATGACTTCCAAGCAAAGGGCGTGATTCGGCATCCTCACCGCGACCGTATCGAGTCCGGATGTAATTCGAGAGTTAACCTCCATGCGTTTCGGAAGCACCAGAGTCAAAGGCCCCGGCCAGAATGTTTCCGCTAAAATCTTTGCAGCTCGAGGAATACTTCGCGCCACTTTCGAGAGATCTCGTACATCACCTACATGCACAATGAGTGGATCGAAAAAGGGTCGCTCTTTAATTTGAAAAACCGCATCGATCGCCTCTGGACGATCGATCGATGCCGCTAAGCCGTAAACGGTTTCGGTAGGAAGTGCACAAATCCCGCCCGCCGATAAAATCTCGGCAGCCTTATCGGTGGATGTAAAAATGAAGGAGGGGGTGTTTTGCACCCCGAGATCTCTAACGGCTTATTCCCAATCGCTCAAGACGATCTTTCCAATGCTCGTCCCCGATTCCAGCAATCGATGAGCTTTGATCAGATTGTCCGCATTAATGGGAGATAGGTGTCTTCTCAAGGTAGGTTGCAGCCAACCTCTGCGGAGCCATTCCGCCACGATCCCCAGAATCTTTCCCTGTCGTTCCATATCAGGAGTGGAATACATCGATCGCGTGAACATGAGCTCCCATGAGAATGAGACGGACTTCTTCATAAACAGCCGAAGATCCAGTGGATGCTCGGATTCGACGATGGAAACAATTCGTCCAAAGGGTCGAATGGCGTCGGCCATCTGTGTCCAGTAGTCCGACGTGCTTACTGTGTTGAAGATGTAGTCCACTTCGCCAATGTTCAATTCGTCCATTTGAAATTTCAGCGGATGATGGTGGTCGAGCACCACATCGGCGCCCATGCGCTTCACCCACTCGGTCGTCACAGCCCTACCGGCAGTCGTAACGACACGAAGTCCTGCTCGCTTGGCCATCTGAATGGCCATCGACCCCACGCCCCCCGCACCGCCGATAATGAGAATTGTCTTCGACTCATTTCGTGCATTCACTCGAATGCCCAATTGCTCAAAGAGGGCTTCAAATGCTGTAAGAGCGGTGAGGGGCATGGAGGCCGCTTCCTCGAATGAAATTTCCTTTGGTTTTAGAGCGACAAGACGCGAATCCACCACATGCAATTCCGAATTCGCACCCGGACGTGTGATATCGCCCGCATAAAATACTTCGTCTCCCACTTTGAAATCGGAGACATCGCCGCCCACCTTTTCGACAATCCCCGCCACATCCCATCCCAAAACGACGGGCACGCCGTCCTTCGATTCCACGCGCTTTCGATGTTTGGTATCGACCGGGTTCACCGAAATCGCCTTCACTCGCACAAGAATGTCGTGGGGCTTCGGTGAGGGACGCTCAATCTCCACATTGAGAAGCGCCGTCGGATCCGTGAGCGGGCGCGATTGATAGAAGCCCACCGCGCGAATGAGCGGAGCGCATTCTTCAGCCTGAAGAGGGCAAAGCGAGTTCGCAGCTAGAACAAGGGGTAACGTGTGAATTGCTTTCATGCGTTCGTTTTGCCGCCAGTTTCAATTGGAAACAATAAGCCATTTTGACAACACATTGTTTCCAATATAGAAACCATTGCATGCAGCCGTTTCAGGTAAAAGATCTCCATATGTGGCAATGCTTTTACGAAGTCGCCGAGAAACAAAATTTTAGCGCTGCGGCTAAGGGTTTGGGCTTGAGTCTCCCCACTCTCAGTAAGAAGGTGGCTGCACTCGAGCGCAATTTGCAACGACAGCTTTTTCGAAGAACGACGCGCAGAACTTCTATGACGGAAGAAGGCCGCGAACTCTTTCCGATGGTAAAGGCTGCTCTCGAGGAAATGAATCAACTGGAAGGTCATCTGCAGAACGAGGATGGCGAAATCTCAGGTATAATTCGAATGACAAGCTTCCCAGCCTTTGCGCACCGCCATCTTGTTGGCACATTTGTTCGATTTCAAAAAAAGCATCCGAAGGTGAGATTTCACCTGCATGTTTCTGATCACATTATCGATCTTGTGGAAAATGGCATCGACGTCGCGATCCGCTCTCAGGAACCCCAAGGCGCAGATTTTATCTATCGAAAACTTGTTCCCAATCAGCTTATCCTCTGCGCATCACCCAAATTTCTGGACTCTCTTAAGACACCCATTCGTTCGCCCAAGGATCTCTTCGAAGTGCCCGTCTATTACATCTCTGCCTTCCGAAAGATAAAATTCGCGAACGTAGACATGCGCGTAGGGGACCTTCAAAGGCAGAGAATGATCGAGTCGGAGACTGGCCTACTCTTTACTGAACTTGCGCTTATGGGCGCGGGAATCGCCATTCGCTCTCGATGGGATGTACAAAGGTTTATCAACCAGGGGAAGTTGCGCGAAGTTCTCCCTAAATTTCCGCTGGAAGAAATGGCGAGTCTGTATGCGGTCACACCGCCTGGGAAGCAAATCTCCAAACGGATTCGAGCGTTCCTCGATTTTCTGGTTCAGGATTCAAAAAGTTGGCTTACCTAAGTAATCACAATTCTTTGCTCTGGGATTAACGGACGACTTCAGGGTAAAATTCTTCATCGATGGAAGAGTTTCCGGATGTGTTCGCTTACATGGATTACCGAAAGTTTCTTTGGGACGCATTCTCCTATTTGAAGGTCAGCAAAAATTTTACGACCCGCGACTTTGCTAAGCTGGCTGGCCTTCGCGATCCCAATTATTTAAAGCTTCTTTGCGATAACAAAAGACATTTAAAATCTAGAACCGCTAGATCAATTGCACAAAAATTGGGACTCAATTCTCAGCATGTAGATTTTTTCGAAGCACTTGTTCGATTTGGAAATGCAAAGTCTTCCGCAGAACGCGATGAATGTCTGAAGAAAGTGCTGAACTTTAAGTCGTTCAGAAAGATTTATCCTCATGCGGCCCTCGAGCTTACCTACTTTCAAAAATGGCAAAATGTCGCTTTTTTTGAAGCCATCGATACAATATGGGAAACGCTGGATATTCCAACTCAAGCGCGGGCCCTGGGAGTGCCGCCGAAAGATTTACAACAAACGGTCCAACTCTTATTGAAACTAGGATGGCTGAAAACAGAAGGGACATTGCTCAAGAAGCGAGAGCACTCGATTGAAACGCCGTCTGAGGTTCACCATCACAATATACGAAATATGCATCGAGAGATGCTAAGCCTTGGATTAAAGGCCCTCGATGAATTGCCTGTTCAGGAAAGATTTTTTTCCGGTCTTACGATGGCTCTCACGCCCACTCAGGCCGAAGATTTGAAGAAAACGATTTTCGAATTTTTGAGCAAGCTTCCGAAACGCTATTCCGATCACGCAGGTGCCACTCAGATTTATCACTTAGAGACGCTGCTTATTCCCCTGCTTGCGAAATCGAACGCGAAGTCCGAGAGTTAACGCCGTCGTAAAATACAGCAAAATAAGCACGCTGAGGGATGACACTCGGTGAGCCGATAGTGCGCAGCCCGCGCCTTGCATTGAATGAAAAATATTTGGTGAAGCTTCAGGTATCGCCACTTGATCGGGACTTACGGGTGACTGAAAATCGGATACTCGGGCACTTTGAAGATCTCCGCTACCCGCATTTCCTATGACAGTGGAGCTTTGGCAATTCGTCTCAGAATTTTGAATACAAGATCGAACCTTAACGACACCCCAATAACACTGCGAACGAGAAGGAACTGAAACTCGAACTATGGCGTCCGCATTCTGCCGAAGGAGCGTCCGAAAAAATTGAAGCAATTCGCCTAAGGGCAAAAAGATAGCCAGATTTCGTGAAGCACTTACAGAAGGCTCCAATTCTAAATCCGATAAATTCAATTGCTCCGATGAATCTAAGGCAGAAAGAAGGGTGAGATTCGCCCTCACCCCTGAAACCAAATGGCTCGAGTCCATCCGAAATTCCACAATCGCTTGAGTTCTGCCAATCGATGGGAAGTTTACCGATGAAATGAAAAGCTCCTTGGGCTTTACCTCGCAGGAGGAACTTAGAGTTAAATCTATAAATTGATTCGGAAAAACTATTTCAGCCTCAGGAAAATCTTGAGAGGTCTGCCCAGGAATACCTATGACCCCGGACTCAACCTTCGAACTCCCCAGCGCCGAACAAAAGAGCGCCATAAGCACGACGACTCTGAGAGGACACGTCATATATCTAAGTGTAAGGGATTTCCAAAATCCTGGGAATACGGACCCTTTGAGTCTTTAAAGACAATGCTCGCCTTTCTGTGTAATTCTACAGCTATGGAATCTTCCTCATTTATTTTCCGTCAACACTTTGAGACGGAATCGAGTACTTACACCTATATCCTTGCAGACGCTAAAACGAATGAGGCCATCATCATCGATCCCGTACTGGAAACGGTGGATAGAGATTTGAAAGTGCTTGAAGAATTGGGACTCAAACTCCTTTATTCCTTCGAAACCCACGTGCATGCCGATCACATCACCGGCGCAGAAATCATTCGTAAACGTACTGGCGCCAAAACTGCGATTGGAAAAGGATCCAAAGTCGACTGCGCTGACATCCTCCTGGAGGATGGGCAAGAGCTTTCTTTTGGCTCGCATAAGATTCGCGCCCTTTCGACTCCGGGTCATACAGACTCCTGCACAAGCTATGTCGTGGGAACGCGAGTTTTTACTGGCGATACACTTCTCATTCGAGGGACGGGTCGAACTGACTTTCAACAGGGAAACTCTGAAAAGATGTTTGAGAGTGTGCGCAATAAACTCTTCACCCTACCTTCCGACACATTGGTCTACCCTGCTCACGACTACAAAGGAATGACCTGCTCAAGCATTGGCGAAGAAATCAAATTCAATCCACGTCTCGGTATGAGTAAAACGAAAGAGGAGTTCGTGGAAATTATGCGAAATCTAAAATTAGCGGATCCGAAAAGAATCCAAGAGGCCGTGCCTGCAAATATGCAATGCGGAAGAAAGATAGGATGATTTCTACAAGATGATTTTACTTTTCGGCGCGCTTTGCAGCCTGTTCATTGGAATTTCTTTGGGATTATTAGGAAGCGGCGGATCCATTTTAGCGATTCCCATGTTGATTCTCTTATTTGGTCTCCCTCCAAAGCGAGCGATCGCCTTGGGATTTCCTCTCGTCGGTCTATCGAGCGGAATAGGATTCATTGTAAAGGGACTTAAACAAAAATTTCCGTGGAGAGTGATCGCCCTTTTTGGAGTCAGCACGTTTGTGGGCTCGTACGCCACTGCGCAATTTGCTCGCTCGATCCCTGGTCACATTCAATGGAAGTTATTTGCGATCGTACTCGTCGTCACTGGCGTTCTGATGCTTCGCGCTCCGAACTATATCCCACCAACTCGTCCCCTGCATCGGCGGTTTTTTCTTAAAATTGCTGCGGGACTAATCGTGGGAGCCCTCACAGGTATTCTAGGTGTGGGCGGAGGATTTCTCATGGTTCCGGTACTGGTTTTGCTCGTGGGCTTGCCAATGAAAATGGCTTCCTTAGTTTCACTCGCGCTCATCACTGTAAATTGCGCCCTAGCATTTAGTGTCCACTACGTGGTGATGACTCCTCAGGATTGGAACCTCTTTGTAATTCTTTTCCCGACCTTTCTTCTCGGTTTCTTTCTCGGAAACCAACTGACGAAACGCGTGACCGATGTCGATCTTCGGCAAATGTTTGGCTACTGCATTCTCCTCGTAGCGACCGGAGCCTTTATCCACGCCTTCGGGTTGATCTCGCATCCTTAGTGGACAGTTTAAGTAGCCTTCTTTAAGCATAGTTCAAACACCGGGGGTGCTCTTGCATGGTGCGAGGGCTGAGAGGTCGCGGATCGGCCAACCCCATAACCTGATCTGGATAATCCCAGCGGAGGTAGCGTGATGCGTCATTTCATTATCAATTCCCTAATCATTTTTTCCACCGTTTTCGTGGTGGGCTGCAAAAAATCCACCGACCCCACTCTCTTAAAAGTCCTCACCCACGATTCGATGTTGGGCGAAGGCAGTCTCGGCGAACTTCTCAAAAAGGAATTTGAAACTCAAACCGGAGCAAAACTCGAATATTTAAACTCGGGCGATGCCGCGCAAATGGTCACGCGCCTCGAGCTCGATGCGAAGCGCGGACAAGCTTCCGCACACGTCGTACTCGGACTCGACGATTCTCTCTGGGCGCGGGCGAAACCTCTCACGGAATCTTGGCAAGATTGGAAACCCGATCAATGGAATGCCACGCGCGAATTTGTACGCATCGATGAAGATGGATTTCTTCCTTACGACTATAGCGTGTTCGCGTTCATGGCGGATCGCACATTGTTAAAGAAATGGAATCTAGAAAGCCCTGAGAGATACAAGGATTTGTTGCGACCAGAATGGAAGGGGCGATTTGTGTTGGAGGATCCACGTACGTCGACACCCGGTCTTGGATTTTTGAGAGCCACCCATTCGGTTTTTCAAGGAGAGGAGTTGAGCAATTTTTGGAAATCATTGAGTGAGCAATGGTGGGCGCTCAGCCCCGGTTGGAGCGCAGCCTACGGAATTTTTCTTAAAGAACAAGCGGCACTCGTTTGGAGCTATACGACGTCCGAGGCTTATCACCGAGCACATGGAGATACAAAGAAGCGCTATGTCGCAGTGAAATTAAAAGACCCTCATCCCATTCAAGTGGAAGGTGCGGCGATCGTGAAAGGCTCCCTCCAAACAGAAGCTCAAAGAAAATGGGCGCGGGAATTTCTCACACTTCTCTTGAGTGAAAAAATTCAAAATGCCCTGCCGGAAAAAAATTGGATGTTTCCCGTGAGAGGCGACGTAAAGTTGCCCGAGTCCTTTCAGGATGTCCCTTCTCCTACGCTGCTGCCTACCAAGTGGCAGGAGGACGCGCTGCTGAATGACTGGCAGAAGTGGATAGCGAAGTGAGATTGCAGGACGAAGCGATTTTTTTTGAGCGGGCTCGAAAGGGTGCCGCTCTCTTCGTCCTCTTTTTTTTGGCGATCTTTGTCTTCGCGCCGCTGGGTCGCCTCCTTCGGGAAACGGAAGAGGTCATCGCCGGCATTCTCGATCCTCAAGTTCTAAGCGCCATCCGTGTGAGTTTATTTCAAGCTGTAGTGAGCTCGACACTTTCGGTCGTTGGCGGACTCATCCTCACACTGCTTCTCACTCGCGCGCGCACCTACGAAAAATTCGCTTCATTGTTGTGGTCGATTCCCTTTTCCATTCCGACCTTGGTGGCTGTCTATTTTTGGCTGCAAATCATTTTCTTTCTAAATGAATTTGGTTTTTCCGCTCGCCCCTCTCTCTTTTGGATCATCACCGCTCACGTTGCCTTTAATATCCCATTCGCAGCGCTACTCCTCACACAAGCTCGCATGAAAATTTCCGAAACGGAGCTCGAAGCTGCGCGCACGCTTGGTGCGGGCCGGTGGGTGCTGTGGAAATCTTTTATTTTTTCGCAGATGCGTCCTGCATTTTTCATCGCGCTCCTTCAAATTTACATGATGTGCATGATGAGTTTTGCACTCGTGCTTCTTTTGGGCGGCGGCCCTCCCAATGAAACGCTGGAGCTAGGAATTTATAAGGCGCTGCGAGCTGGGCAACTCGATATGGACCGAGCGGTGGCCTTTGCGCTTCTGCAAATGATTCTCATCGCCATTCCGGGCGCCTTCATCATGCCCCATCTTTTGAAGAAAAGTTTTTCCTGGTCTCAGGCAAAACGAATTCTCCCTATCGAGGGTGAAAAACGACATGGAAAGATTTTCGGAATGCTTCTTATTTTTATTTCTGCGCTCCTTTCACTTCCCTATCTTTTCACCTCCCTCTCCGGCATTCGGTATTTCTTCAGCGAAAGTGAATTTCTGTTCCGTGAACTTTTGCGGCCCACACTCATTTCCATCGGTCTTAGCACAGCCACGATGGTCGTGAGTCTTACACTTGCGACTCTCTCCGTATTCGCTTTGCAACAGCGCTCGAAAATCAATCAATGGGTGATGACCTGGGGCGCACTTCCCGGCGCCATATCTCCTCTCACCTTGGGACTCGGCCTCTGGCTTTTAACCTCGGACTTTTTTGATCCCTTTCTCGGTCAGCCTGTTTTTATCGTACTTCTGATGAGCCTGCAATTTTTACCGCTGGCGCTGCGCTGGCTTTGGGAAGCGGATCAGCGCGATACGAAAAATCTTTACGGCACCGCACGCGTTCTCGGCGCAAACCCATTTCAGGCATTCTGGGTTTCGAAGTGGATTTCTTGGCGAAGTTCACTCCTTTGGACGGGTGCCTTGATTTTTTCGGCATCGTTTGGCGAATTGGCAGCGGTGAGTTTGTTCTACTCGGAAAGTTTGGTGCCGCTCAGTTTACAAATGAGTCGATGGATGGGCCGCTACGCGTTTTGGAAAGCAGATGCCGCAGCCGCGATGATGATTCTCTTCTCACTCGCGGGGCTCATCGCCGCATCTCGATTGGCGAAATCTCAACCCTGGGGATGGCGACGCGGATGAAAACATTTTCTTCTCTCTCCGTCAGACAATTGGAAAAAAAAGTAGGGAATTTTTTGCTGCGAGCGAACTTCGATGTGAAACGGGGCGAACGCCTCGCGCTCATCGGTCCAAGTGGTTGCGGGAAAACTACTTTGCTTCGATTGCTGAGCGGACTCATCCAGTCCGATCGTGGAGAAATTTTGATCGGCGATCGCCATCTCACGGATCTTCCGCCCGAAAAAAGAAATGTGGGCATGATCTTTCAAGACCTAGCTCTCTTTCCTCAGATGTCGGTGCTTGAGAACGTGACATTCGGTTTGAAAATGCGCGATATCGCAAAAGATCAGCGGGAACAAATCGGATTGGAACTGCTCAATCGTCTCAATTTGAAATCGCGAGCGAAGGACGGTGTTCAACTTCTTTCCGGGGGTGAAGCTCAGCGCGTGGCGTTTGCCAGAGCCTTAGCGTTGAAGCCTGATTATTTTTTACTCGATGAGCCCTTCTCGTCGCTGGATGAAAATCTTAGGGGAGATGCACGATCACTTTTGAAAGATCTGCATGCCGAGTGGCCGGCTCCGCTCGTCTTTGTCACTCACGACTCCAGAGATGTTCAAGATCTGGCTTCGCGCGCTCTCAGGATTTCAGAATCAGCCGATCGATCTCTTCGATCTTTTGATGGGTGAAGCGTCACCCATTTTCTTTTCTGCTCACTTAAAATTCTCTCGACGGCTTCGGCGGTTTGAGAGCGATCTGGATTTTCCTGAATCCCATTGCCATCGTGCAGAAGCAAAATCTCACCCGCTTTTAATTTCTTTGCGCGCTCTACAATGATCTCCACACCAGGGCGCTTGGAATCCCACACGCCACGACCCCATGCCGCCAATGTCCAGCCACGGCGCTTGATGTCGGCGATCGCAAACCAATTTTTTACGCCGTGAGGAAATCGAATGAGAGGTTCAGCAGAAATTCCGGCGGCCGTAAATGCATTCACGCATTGATTCAAATCCTCTCGGATAAAGCTTGGACCCTTTCGGTGCAGCCTCGCGTGAGAATAAGAATGGTAGCCGATGACATGACCCTCTTCTTGAATTCGCCGGGCGATTTCCGGATGTCGCTCCACATTTTTCCCGAGCAGAAAGAATGTCGCGCGCACCTGATGTTTTTTGAGCGAATCCAAAATCGGATCCGTCCATAGACTCGGGCCGTCGTCGAACGTGAGCGCCACGACGTCGTCACCTTGATCGCGAACATTCTGAATGGCGGAGCCATAAAAGAGATGAAGTCGCGGCCAAATCATCTCTAAATAGATGAGCCCCAAAATTCCGGCGACGATAGCAAGCGGCCACGACCATGCAGCGAGCGCTCCAAGGCTCACCGCCACACTCAAAACGATCGCCGCAATCTTCAGGCGCACTTTAAAGGGCATTCGCTATTTCTAACCCCATCCCCCAGCTCCGTCATTCGATGTCGCACTCGTTTTGATTTTGCTCCGTCACCTGTCAAAAAAGGCTAGGTATTTCAATAGCTTAAAAAAGCGCCTGAGGGATTTGCTCCGGAACAGGACTTGCTTTAAAGAATGCCATGGCTTGGCTCTTCCGAAATTCAATTCGTGCGCTATTTCTTTGCTCCGTCACCGCAGCAGTGACCCTGTCTTCGAATATCCAGGCCAACCCCGAAAAAACCGACAAGAAAGCAGAAAAGTCTGCCAGCGACTTGGGCAGCACCTGTGGCCTATACGTCAAAGCTCTTTCGGGCAGCAAAGAGCCTCTGGTTGGCCGCTCTCAAGAGTTGGCAGAGGCAAGAAATTATCTCGCCTCTGGAAAAAACGTACTTATCAGCGGCGAATCACGCGTGGGAAAGACCTCTTTTATTCAATTGCTTAATCACGATGCCTCCATCCAGAAATTCGATTGGAAACTCTTAGCGGATGGCGCGTCGCCTGGGGATTCGAACAAGAATCACCTCTTCCAAACCGATCGAATTGGAAATTTTTTCGCGGACCTCAAAGATAGAAGCGTAAAGGTCCTCTACATCGAAGACATCGATTTACTCTACAGCGACGACCTCAAAGAAAAATCCGCTATGAAAGCTGCGATCATCGCCCATCTGGAAAAAGCGATTACGGAAAACGGCCTTCAAATCGTGGGGGAACTTCGCCCCACTGCAAAACCTGGCAAGCTTGCCCTACCGCTTCAGCGACTTTTCCAAACCAGCACGATCACCTTGAAGCCCATGCCTAAAGAAGATATCTACGTCGCGCTCATTCAATACGCCGATAAACTCAACAAAGACCATGGCGTGCAGATTGATCTCTCCGCCATTCAAGCTTCATATGACCTGGCCCTTCAACAGTTCCCTGGAACGTCGTCGCTAGAATCTTCTAAAGCACTTCTTGAATATGCAGTCCAAATGGCGGTTGAGAAAAAGAAATCGAATGAGCGAACCGACGTGCAAATGATCAAACAGCAACTTGAAGATCTTAAATCAGCGCAAGAATATTACGACGTTCAGCGCGATGACTCTCGAGTTCAAGCGGAACTTACTGCCTATTATGAACGCCTCGCCGCTCGACTGGAAAAACTCCATGCTGAAGTCGATCAAAACAGACCCATCTTTGATCGAATGGAAGCGACGACCCAAGCGTTGGAACAAAAGGAAAAAGAATTAGCCGCCGCAAAATTAAAGAGCCCAATTGATATCGCGGAAGTCACTCGTTTAGAAAAAGTTGAAATCCCCGCTCTCAAACAACAAATCGAACAAATCCGATTAGAACTTCCCTCTGTGACCGATCAAAGCAGTTACTTCATTGGCCCTGCCGCCGTTGCTGCGGCTGCCTCGCAACGCTTGGGTCGAAAGGTGGAATATTCTGCCAAGCTTGAAGCGGAACGACTGAGTACGCTCGAAGAGCGCATGAATAGGATCGTCGTAAATCAACCCCATATTGTCAGAGCGATTGCCGAAGCTGCTTACTATTTGAATTCCGATCTCACTTTGCCGAGTCGCCCCGGCGGCGTGTTCGTGGTCTTCGGACCGAGTGGTGTGGGTAAGACTTTACTCTTCAAAGCCTACATGCGTGAAAACGGTATGGGAGCCCTAATTCCTGACGCCACATTTGATATGACGAAGTATTCGGATCAGCACACCTCAGCGGGTTTGGTCGGCGCACCTCCAGGCTATGTGGGCTACGACAGCCAAGAAGGCGCGGGCTCCGAAATCGTTCGCGTGAATAAATTACCTCCCCGAGCCATGGTCCTCGGCGACGAAATTGAGAAAGCTCATGAACAGATTTTCAAAGTCCTCTACAGCGCCACGGACGAAGGAATTCTCACGACATTTGACGGCACCAAAGTGGATTTCAGAGATAAAATACTTTGGTTTACGTCGAACGCCGGCGATTATTTGATTGCTGAAGCTCTGAAAACTGGAGAGGACATTCAGTCTCCCGCATTCAAGGAAAAATTGAAGGCTGCGCTCATTGAAAAGTACAAAATGCCTCGCGCCTTTATCAACCGCTTGACGATTCTAGTCGCAAATCCCCTTAAGGATGAACATTTCTTAAAGATCGTAGATGCTGAAATCAAATCTATTAATAGCGCTTGGGATAAGGCAAATTCACGATGGCAAATGAGCGCGGATGATCTTGCAATGAAATTCCTCGCAGAGACCGATTACGATCCTGAAGGTCAAGGTCGTATGGTTCGCCGAAATGTCGAAATGGTCGTGAGACAAGCTGCGATCGTCCAAACCAATTTGAAGGCCGAACTTGGTGCAAAAGGAATTGTGAATATGGTCGTACATCTCACGGTGGAAACGGACGGGGATAACAAGGTCCTCGTTGGTCAAGTTCGCTACCAAGGTGGCGCACCGATTAATTCACCCAATGCCATTTTCAAAATTCCTTTTAACGATGAAGGACGAAAGTATTTTGAGCGTAAGGCCGAAGAAGAACGGATAGGGCTGGAAGTTCGAGGGCAATTGGAAGAAGCTGCGCGGGCCGTTCAACAACAGCAGCAGCAAGCTCCAGCAGCGGTCGCGGAACCTCAGACTCAACCCCAGCCAGAAGCAGCTCCCGCTCCTCAACCGGATCAACCACCGCAATAATTAAATTTCGTCATCATTTGGGTCGATAGGCATTCACGCGAATGCCTTGATGATCAGAACATCGCTTCACAAATTGTAACGCACTATCCAGCTTTGCAAAGGCATAGGGCGTATGCTTTTGATACGTCATTTTGTGAAAGACATAGCCATGGCCTACCGCCACCATCGCGTGACCAGGAACGAAGCAAGAAAAATCCTGAATGCTTGGCCAACCCTGTTGCACATACACAATGTCGCCGTATCGAAGCGGGGTCCCCACAGAAATTTCTTGAAAATGATCCGGATTTTGTAAGCGATTGAGGAGATGAATGGGCGCGATCCTTGTTCCAATTCCCGAGGGATCAAAAAATGCCATGGCTGTATCGAAGCAATTTGCATTGGCGCCCGCGCCCAAACGTTCACGAAGCGATGCGGGAAGAAATTCAGAAACTCGAAAGGTCCGACCCCCTCCTGCTAAAAGGTGCAACAACTCTGTCTTTCTTTGGTCATCTCCGAAACTAAAGAGATCAGCAATCGAACCATGACTCCATTCGGCATTCAGCGTCACCTCGAGATCCAGGTAATGTTCAACGGAATTTCCAAAGGCCTTTACTGATAGAGCTTCGCCTGCGACTGGTTCGACCCGACTAAAGGGGCCAACCTCAAGACTTTGGACGACATCGGCACACGTCGCCTCATCCGCCTTAGCCGCAGAATAACCATTCGCGATAAAATAAAGAGCAATCGCATTCGCGATGATACGTTTCAAATAACCACCCGCCACATGACCCTTCGGTTCGGTTCCGACCATAAATAGTGCAGATCTAGAGAGTCAAGCTGCCGGAGAAAATGTATGCTGGGCGCGTGAATTTAAGTTTATTAGTGGCATTTTTCCTTACCCTCACCGCCCAAGAAGCAGGACTTCACTCGGAGTCCACAGAACTTTTTCGAAAGATATGGAGCCCTTACTGCAAGGGCGTCTCTCTTTTGGAATGTCCGAGTGGGCAAGCGCAACAACTGCGTGACGAACTGAGAGATCGGCTATCAAAAGGAGAAACCTCGGAAGATCTCATGCGCGAGCTTTACTCTCGTTACGGCTCCACCACTCTTCAAATGGAGCCTCCAAGTACATGGCAGGGGAAACTTTCTTATTTGGCACCCTGGATTGCGCTATTTCTGATGGCTTTTGCGCTTGGAGCGACGTGGATTCTTCGCCGAAAAAATCGAAAATCTCCGAGCACATCCAATGAAACACGCCCCCGCGAAACTTCATCGCGAAACGCAGACTCGATCCTTCGAGATTTGGAAAAATTAAAAGGTTAAAAATTAGGACGAAAGCAGCGTCGTCAACTTTTGAATGACATCGGTTTTGGCGCGCGCAAGATCGCCCTTCACCTGACATCCCGCTGCGCGAACATGACCGCCCCCTTGCGGATCTAGCGTACGTGCAAATTCAGCCACATTCGCCTTTCCCTTCGAGCGAAATGAAATCTTCACATTACCGTCTTCTTTTTCCGTGAAGAGCGCGACGACCTCCGCCCCCTCGGTGAAGTAAAGTTGATTGATCATTCCCTCTTGATCGCCATCCTTCGGGCGAATGTGTTTTAACTCCGCATCGGTCCAATAGGAGGAAATGATCTTCCCGTTCGCCGAACGCTCCATATTTCCAAGCAAAGTCTTCAACAGGAGTTGGGCTTCCCAAGATCGCTCCAATATTGCGCGATCTGAGATTTTTGAAAAATCGATTCCCGTCGCAATTAAATGGGAAGCTACAAAATGCGTGCGAGGAGTGGTGAGCGAATGTTTAAAGAATCCTGTGTCGAAAACAATTCCCACAAAAAGATGTTCTGCGACTTCTGGAGACACGGCAACACCCGCAAACTCATAGAGATGGTAGACGAGCTCGCAGGTACTCGATGAAGTAAGATCCAAGAGTTTCGATGCATAATCACGCTCACTGCCCACCGCATGATGATCCACCAAAATAACATCCCGGATGGATTCAAAAAGATCTTGGACATTCCCCGTGCGCTCGACGCCTCCATCACACACAATTCCAAGATCGAAATCACTTGAACGCGCGGACGCCCCGATTTCCTCGCGAGTTTTGATCACATGCGTATTCTTTAAAAATCGATATCGAGACGGTACAGCCGACTCATTCACGATCGTGATGCCGACAGGATCTTTGCGAATCGATCGAATGAGTTCATAAATGCCGATCTGACTGCCAATCGAATCCCCATCCGAGGTGAGAGTGCTCGAAATGAGAATCCGCTTCGCCTTTTTTATCAATTGAAGGAACTTTTCGGCCTCGGATCTAAACTCGTCCGTTAAGGGAAAGGCCCGCGAAACCGCGGACTTATCTGGCTTTATCATCTCCCTATGTCATGGCATATTCGGGATTGATGTCACAAGACTTAAAAGCGACTGGAGCTCCTCCCAAACAAGTGCCTTGGGGTTGGATTGTCCTTGGTTTAATTGTCGCCATGACCCTAGTTCTCGCCTGGACCTACACATCGGATTCGAGCACTCAATTTTATATGACAGTGTCGGAATATCTAGAGCGTGAACCTGCCTATGCCGGAAAGCGCGTGAAGGTGGCGGGCAAAGTGAAAACAGGCTCCTTAAAAAAGCTGGAAGCTTCACATTTTGTATTTGTTGCAGAGGACTTGGGACAAGAACTGCTCATTCAATATAAAGGATTCGCTCCTGATACTTTCAAAGAAGGGGCAGAGGTTGTGGTGGATGGGATCGCCAATTCGGACCGTCCCTTTGTGGCCGACGGACTCATGGCGAAATGCGCATCGAAGTATGAAGAAGGCGGTCCGTCGCCTCTCGAGCAGATGCGTTCGAAAAGTCGAATCTGAGGCGAGTCGAAATTGGAGACTTTCTCCGCCGCCTTCGCTAAATCTGTAGCCACATGACGCTCGCAACTGCTCTTCCTCATTTCGGCGAAGCTTGTCTCGGGCTTGCCCTCACCACTGCCTTGTTGGCTTTTGGGCTTTCCATAGCAGCCTACTCTCGTCGTGGATCTGATTTAGCTCTGTTGAAGTCTGCGGAACGTTCTCTCTATCTCTCTACAGCGACCTTCACGCTCGCGGCCCTCGTCCTTATTTTTTGCTTCCTCACGGATAATTTTTTGGTCCGTTATGTTTTTTCCTATTCCAGCTCCGCCATGCCCATCGTCTATAAAATTGCCGCGCTCTGGGGCGGACAAGAAGGAAGTTTACTTTTCTGGGTATGGATTTCTTCACTTTACGGCGCACTGGCTATTTATTTTCATCGGCACACGGATCGTTCACTCATTCCCATTGCCATCACGGTGTTCAGCTCCATCCTCATTTTCTTTGGATTCTTACTGATCTATCATGAGAATCCCTTTGCACTCTTTCCTGATGTCCCGCACGACGGAAGAGGACTCAATCCGCTTTTGCAAAATCCGAGTATGGCATTGCATCCGCCGAGTTTATATCTTGGCTTCACCGGCATGTCGGTTCCTTTCGCGTTTGCGATCAGCGCCCTCGTGTCACGCCAACTCGATTCTCGTTGGATTATTGCCTCTCGCAGATGGACGCTCACCGCGTGGCTTTTTCTCTCCATCGGAAATTTACTTGGCGCTCAGTGGGCCTACGTCGAACTTGGCTGGGGAGGCTTTTGGGGTTGGGATCCGGTTGAAAATGCTGCAATCCTTCCGTGGTTTACGGCCACGGCATTTTTACATTCCGTCATGATTCAAGAAAAACGGGGAATGCTCAAATTTTGGAATGTGCATCTCATTGTCATTTCTTTCATGCTCACCATTTTGGGAACCTATCTCACACGATCCGGGGTCGTGCAATCCGTTCACAGCTTTGCCCGCTCAAACATCGGCTATTTTTTCCTCGGATTTCTGGCGATCACACTTATCGTGTCGACTTATCTCATTTATTCACGCCGCAAAGATCTTCGCTCGGCCAATATTTTTGAATCATTCTTCTCAAAGGAAAGCGCCTTCGTGGTGAATAACATCGCGCTCGTCGGCGCGGCCTTCATCATTCTATGGTGCACACTCTTTCCCACCGCAAGCGAGCTCATTGTGGGGAGCCGCGTCATTGTCGGGCCCCCCTTTTTCAATAAGATGCTCGCGCCTCTTGGAATCATTTTACTCATTCTTACCGGCATCGGACCCATCATCGCCTGGCGACGCTCTTCCGCATCGCAGTTCGATCGAAATTTTCTCTGGCCCATCATCGTGGGCATCATCGCAATGGGAACATCCGCTCTTCTCGGCATCACGCATTGGTACGCAGTCCTGACGGCGTTTGGCGCTGCATTTGTGCTCACGACCGTTATCGAGGAATTTTATCGGGGCACGCTCTCTCGCATCACTCAATTTGGCGAGCCCTGGAATATTGCCCTCTTTCGTGCCTCCTTTCGAAATAATCGAAAATATGGAGGTTACGTTGTGCATGTGGGAATTGTGCTCATCTTTATCGGTATCGCTGGGAGTCTTTATAAAGACGTCTATGAATTTGAAATGGCGCCGGGACAAACCGTTACGTTCGATCAATATTCGGCCACTTTGGAAAAGTTCGAAGATCGCGAATCGGCGAATCAATCGGAACGCTATGCTGTTTTACATCTGGAATCTGACGATCAGTTCTTAAGTGAAGTACGACCCGCCCGATTTTTCTATAAAAATCCGGAGCAGCCTACGACGGAGGTCGATATCTATTCGCGGTGGAGTGAAGACGTGTATTTCACGCTGGGAGATTTTCATTCCGAAACCGGTTCCGCTAAAATTCAAATCACTTTAAATCCTTTGATCTCTTTGCTTTGGCTCGGAGGACTGATCCTTATCGCAGGCGGATTCATTTCTATGTTGCCTCCTATGGAATTCCAAAGAAAAAACCCGCCTACGAAACGAGAGGCTGCCTAAATGGATCCCGTCTATCTCTTTTCGTTTTTAGGGCTGCTTTCTCTCGCGTTTGCCTACATTTTTTTTCCACTCATTCCGAAAAACTCAACTTCCTCCAGTCAACATGAAGAAGCGCTTCAAAATTATGAAGATCTTCTTTTCCAAAAGTCGAAAGCCTTGGAGAATTTGATGGAGCTGGATCACGATCGAGAGTTTGGAAAAGTAAATGAAGAAGACTACGAAGATATTCGGAATCGTCTATTGCGTGAAGCGGATGCCATCTATCAATCGTTGAAAACCTTGGAACAAAATGATCCATTTTTCTCTGAGCTCGAAATAGGGCTGCAAACAAAACGGGGCAAGACGAAATGAGAGGGAAAGCAATGAATTTTGACAGACGACTCGGGTGGCTTGCGATTCTTCTTTTGATGAATTCCCCCTGGTCCATTCATGCGGTGTCGAGTGAAAAGGCGATAAAAATTCCTAAAGATAAAAAGCTCTGCGTGCTCACCGTGCGAGTCGCGTACAACGGTTCCAATGACGTCGTGGAAACCCTAGCTCAGTGCGATGACGACGAAGCGATTGTACTCAATTCGGACAAAACCGGATCTGGTGACGATGTGAAACGTGACACTCGCTTACTTTCCTCTCAGACAAAGCTGTTTATGGATGAAGGTTATAAACTTCTAAATTGCCAAACTTCCTCACCCGTTCCGGGCATGAGGTACTTGTCTCGATACACCTGTTTTCTGACTCGCTAAGCGTTATGATTGGGATTTTCTCCATCGCAAGTCTTCTTTTAACGACGGCCCCCGTTACGGTTTCGATCAAAGTATGGGATCAACCCGTCAGGAAGCAGCGCGTAGAATTGATCGCTCTCGTCCAAGGACAAGTTAAATATACGAAAGAAAGCGTAACGGATGCTCGAGGGCACGCGCGATTTGATGTGAACGAGCGAGACACGGCAGCGCTGATTGCACGCGTGGAGTATCAAAATATTCAGTATTTCTCCGAAATGTTTTCCACCGCAGCTCTTCCACAAAAACCGGTGGATGTTTTGGTCTTCGAATCCAAAGAATCTAATTCTCTCGTTCACATTGCCGACGCACGAATTTTTGTCGCCGGAATCGACGATGGCATTCGAATCGAAGAATCCATACTCATTTTAAATCCCTCGAAAACCGCGCTGACGGGGCCCATGTCTCTTGATAAAGATAAAAAACCATCTCCTTTTAAGTTTCATCTTCCTAAAGGAGCAAAGGATTTGCGCTTTCTCGTGCGATTTGAAGAGAGCGAAGTGACCTTCAAAGAGTCCGAGGTTTTCATTCATCGCCCGCTGATGCCGGGCCTTACCACGATCAGCATTGCTTATACGTTACCCATTACAGGATCATCCTTAAATCTCGAGCACAGCGTGTCGCTCCCAATAGCACAAGTGAGCTTTGGCAGTGATGTGGAGGGCGTAATCCCCTCCGGACTTGGAAATTTTGAAATTGAATCGAGTCAAAAATTTTGGAACGGCAAACTTCTGGAAGTGAAATCGGCGCAGCAGCCGGAAAAAACGATGAAATTGGAGCTAGAGATTTCAGGTCTTCCCTTTCAGCTTCCTCTTCGTTTGATTTTTCCTCCGCTTGGGGCCGTTACCGTAATTGTTCTGCTTCTTTTGTACGATCGTGGGAGACGTCAAAAAAGTTCCAAGGCAAAATGGAGCTCAGAAATGCGCGAACAATTTTTAGATCGACTTTTAGATCTGGAGCGACTTCATCGAAGCGGCGCCTTAACCCAAAGGAGTTACCAAGAGCGACGACTGCAGATTCTTAGAAAGCTCTCACGTCAGGAGGTGGACTGAGAAAATGGCGATTCAGCTTCAAAACTTGAGTTTAGGCATCGGGCGATTTCAAAGAGGTCCTATTTCTTTTGAGTTTCCGGATCGAGGTCTCTTTCTTTTGGTAGGACCGAATGGCTCGGGCAAAACCACACTCCTTCGAACTCTTGTCCATAGACTTCCACCCCTTTCGGGCGCTGTTCACGGCTTGAAATTTCCCGTCGGCGTTTCAGGAGCGGAATCGCTCCTCATGCGCGAATGGACGGTTGGAAGAAATTGGGAATTTTTGAGCGCCTTGAGACGTAACGAAACAACCTCCTTCGCTTTTCCGGAAGAGATGAGAGCGCATCGAGACATCCCCAGTCATCATTTGAGCCAAGGGACCCGACGAAAAGTTGAGCTTTCCATGTTAATGGCTCTCGGGTTTCCTACGCTTTTGCTGGATGAGCCTCTGGCACCGCTAGATCAAGCCTCGCGCGTCCAGTATGCAGCCGCCCTCCAAAAATACGCGGAGGAACATTTGGTCATCCTTTCCACGCATGAATCGGACACGAATCTTTGGCCTTCGTCGGTGAAAAAATTTTCGATGGAGACGCTTTCATGAAATCATTTGGCGCGCTCCTCAAGAAAGACTGGCACAATCATCTTCAATCGATAGGTCCAGCGCTGCTGCTTTCTGGTAGCTTACTCCTTCTCATTCAATGGACTCAGTCCCCATCACCCGCGAATCACGTCGCTTGGGAAAGCGCCTTTTGTCTCAGTTTTTTTGTGGCATCCATGAGCGTCTTTTATCGGAGCTTCGGGCAAGAGCACGCGAGTCAGAATTTTCAAATCTATACGGCATTTAATATCGCACGGTGGAAAATTTTATTATCGCAATCAATGCTCCATCTATGGACACTCATCCTACTGGCAGGATCCACCTTTCTGCTCACCTTCATCTTTTGGCCTCCTTTCGATTACTCTCTTTCTCACATCGCCCTCCTCTCTCTATTCTTCCCCCTCTGTCTGGCCCCGCTCGGCGCTTTGCTCGGCCTCATGCTCCAGCGAGAACGTGAATTTCTTTTTGCCATCACGTATCTGCCACTCGCCACGCCGATTTTCCTCGGATTACATCAGCTCCTGAGTCAGGGTTTTGCTGGAATTTGGCTGCGAGTGCTCTTTAGTTTTGCCTTGGTCAGCGGATTTTTGAGCTTTTTTGTGTTTGAGAATTATTTCGACGAACTTACGAAGGAATAAACATGAATCGAATGACTAGAATGCAAGCCCTGGAATGGCTCCTCTTCGGAATGGCGTTCGTCTCCATGCTCGGAGGATTTGCCTTTGTGCTTTTTGGTCTCCCTCCAGAAGCCGGCCAAGGCTATGTACAGAAGATATTTTTCTTTCACGTTCCTTCGGCTTTCATGATGTACGCGGGTCTTCTCCTCGGCGCAGGTGGGTCCGCTTTCTATCTTTATGAGAAAAAGCCAGTCTACGATTGTGTGGCCGAAGCCGGGATGACCATGGCGACTTTTTTTGCGACCATCGTCATCGTTTCCGGTCCTCTATGGGCAAAACCCATATGGGGAGTGTATTGGACATGGGATCCGCGACTCACGACCACTTTGGTGCTCTACATTTTGCTTTTGGCCTACCATAGCATTCGAAGAATTTATCGAGAACCTGCGACACAGTCGAAAGCGCGTGCTTTTTCAGCGATCGTCGCCATCCTCACCCTTATCGATGCGCCGCTTATTCACTTCAGCGTGAAACTTTGGCGCGGAATACATCCTACAGTACTTCGAAATCCAGACGGTTTGCCTGAATCGTATCGCTCCGCTTTGGAACTCATGATTATTGCGTTTATGCTAACTGCTTCTGTGATTTTCTTAATGCTCTTTAGAATCTGCAAATTGAAACATCGAATCGATTCGACTCAAATAGGAGATCGCCATGGCTGATACCTACCTCTACTTCTCTTTTGGATTTATCGCTTTTCTTGCCGTGTCTTTCGGCGGTTTAGGAATGCTGATGCGCTCTGTCCATCGCATCGAGAAATCATTGGATCAGAAATAAGCATGCGCTCATTGCTCTGGCTGGGCTTCTTTCTCCTTTGTCTCTCAGAGGTCCTTTTACTTGTAAATCTATACAAAGGAATCGAACTCGTGTGGCTGGGCGAAAGAGATCCTTACGGGCATCTTTCCCTTGCGATCTCTTCAGCAATTTTATTCCTCACTGCACTATTTCTCTTGAGCACCAAGTCTCGGTACTTGATTGAAGAGGAAGCCCTGAAAAGAGCGGGAACTCCCAACGATACGGCGGCAATGCTAACGCGCCGACAGAATGCGCAGATTTTAAGCTTTGTTTGGATTGGATTGGCAGCCATGGCTGCACTCTCGGGCACGATCAATCAAGTGGGACGACTTTCGTGGGTGCATACTCTCATCGCATTGGGCCTCGTCATGGTGGGAGCATTGACGATTGCGAAGTGGGCTCGACTCATTTGCGCGGCGCATAAAACAATTTAAGAGATGACAGGTGTTCCGCATCGCTGAAACCCTAAATGCATGAGAATTCCGCGATTCTGGTCTACCGTCTCTGGCACCACCAAAGACCCCCAAGGCAAGTTATTGAGTTTCAAGTGCTCTCGCAGTTCCAACGTGAGCGAGAGTGAAGCGCGCTCTCTTGCGGAAAATGCACTGCAAAGCTTGTTCGATGCCATTTCGCGTAATCAGCCATTGAATGGCTATGAATATGGAAAATCTGATATTCGAGAACAGCTGATTGAAGAAATTAGAACCGAGCATTCACAAAAGACCATTGGAGCGATTACCCGAAATTCCTACGGCGCTCTCATTCTCAACACGACCAATGTATTCTTTGCCGATATCGATTGCGATCTCTCCACTCCTTTCTCGCAGTGGTTCAAAATGAAGTTTTTTGGAACCAAACCGCCCGAGCCCTTTCAAAATATCAAAGAAAGAGAGGCCTATCTGAAGATTGAAAAATTTTTCAATCAACGTGTGAGTTTGTCGGGACGCCTCTATCGCACGCCTCTCGGCCTCAGACTAATCCTCACCCATGAAGCGATCGATCCTGAATCAGACTTGAGCGCTCGATTATTCGACGAGCTCGAAGCAGATCCCCTCTATGTGCGACTTTGCAAAAGCCAAAAATGTTATCGAGCAAGATTAACACCAAAGCCCTGGAGAATTGGAATGAACACGCCACCTCCGTATCCATTTTCAAACACAGAAGAGGAACAGCGGTTTCAAATTTGGCTTAAACAATATGAAAGTAGGTCGGAAGGGTTTGCGGGCTGCAGGATTTTGAAACACTTTGGTTCTGAGTCGATGCCGGCCGACGTCGCAACCATCGTGGAGATTCACGATCGTCTATCGGGGGCTGCTCAAACCTCTACGCGTAAGATTGCTTGATCAAAGGAGCCAAGCGCAACATGTCTCGTCTATTTGCGGGGATTCCGATTCCTAAGGATATCGCTGCTCAAATTCGGATGTCTCTTGAATTGAAAAAATGGAACTTACCCAAGGCTCGCTGGCTGGAGGATTCCGACTTGCACATCACCCTTTGCTTTTTGGGAGAAACCTCAGCGGAGGACTGTGACGAACTTCGAGAGCGCTTAAGGAAAGCGTCCTTATCCGAAAGTTTTCATTACTCGATCGATACCTTTGGAACATTTCCCCACTGGCAATCAGCAAAAATTCTTTGGGCTGGCTCTTCCAAACCTCCGCCGACTAAATTACTGAATCTCTCGCAAAACATTCGAAAAATCGTCGGCGACTTAGGCCTTTTCTTCGATGACAAAGCCCTTCTTCCGCACGTCACCCTTGCGCGCTTTCAAAAACCCTGGAAAGCGGCAAGCTTCGATCGTGAATCCTCCACCTCTGCACATGTCGTTACGGTAGATCGCTACTGCCTTTACGAGTCGATGGGAGAAAGTAGTTATAAAATATTGGAGAGTTATTCGCTATCGGACCCAACGCGTTAGTTCATTGAGGAGCTGGCTGTAGAAATCCGCATTTAAGTTTTCTCGATGAGCTCTTAGCTCGGCCAGAGTGTATCCATTATAAGTCAAACTTTCCGCGAGCCTGGAAACCTCTCGTTCACGTTCGCTTTCCGGTAGCGAAGCGTATTTCTGATTCGCTTCGGACACTCGAGTCCAGATCGCTAGCGGATCCTTCTGAATTCCACCAAGACTGCTTCTCATCGCAACTCTTCTATCACTCTCCAACGCAGTTGCTGGGGAGTTCGATGTAGCCGTGGGCTTTGCCCAATCGAGCTGAATTTTGTCCACCGTATAAGGACGTCCATCGGATTTATCTGCGATCACCCGCGCGATGGCCTCTGACTTTTCCTTTTCAGCGAGTTTTTGTAGTTCCATGCCGTAGTAAGTAAGACCTGCTCCCGCTCCAATGGGAAGCAACACAGCGCCCGTGATAACTCCTAGCCACTTCTTTCTCGCAGCCACCTTGGCCTCGTAAATGACTTTATCGAGTTCCGCATTGTCCGTGACAAGTCGGTAACCATGCAACTGCCAGTAGGTGTGCGGGGCGTTTCCGTCATTTTGAATCCCATCCACTAGCTCCGTCTGGACGGGTACAATCCAAAATTTAAATCCTCTAATCTTGCCTTCGATCGTTCTCGCCCTTTCATCAAGACGTATGCCTTGATCCAAGCGAATTCGAGATTGCTTTTTGGTCCAAAAGTTCCAGCTTTCCAAACTCCTCTTGGAAAGATGTTTCAGTTTGGCCTTTTCTCCCATATCTAGAACCTTGCGAATACATTTCGCCCCTGGAACTTCGTAGAGCGAGTCCGAGATTTCTCTGTTGCCGGCTAAAACCGATGGCGACAAGGTAAGGAGCGCGACGGTGAAAATCCAATGTTTCTTCATCGCTCCCTCTCTTCTTTCCGCTCGCGCTTCCGCTCTGCATGTTCAAAAGCGTCCAAAGGCACGTCGAAAACCTTCGAGAGAAGCTCTTCAAAGCTGGGATCCTTTTCAATAATGGCGTCAAGCGCCTGAGAAAATTCATAGGCCTCTTCCCCAAAGGGCATGGAACGATCGTAGATCCCGGAATATCCGTCGTAGCGTAACTTCTTCATTTTCGCCGCCAATTTCTGACTCGCCTCCTCATCCCGCACGAGGACTTCGAAATCCTTTGCCCCTGGATCGCGGAAAATGACGACCTTCTCTCGGCGCTCTCCCACCGTCTCAGTTACAACAATTCGATCGATCACGCGCTCGATGAGCATCTCTCGGTAATAATTTATTCCGTGAGCGATCTCCGATTCCTCCGTCACCTCCACGCCGTGAACTTCCTTCTGATAAATCACATACTCCTTTGCTAAAAGCTCCTGAAGCGGGGTGGGCGCGACGCTCGCTTGCGTAGTCGCGGGTTGCGAAGCGGGAGCCACTCTCGGAGCTGAAACGACTTTCAATGCTTCCTTCGCATTCGGACTTCCTCCCGCATTATAAGATTTCGGATCAATCACTCCGGCTTCGATAATTTCCTGATCTCCCTCCGGAACATTATCGGAACGACCGAATGCGTATGGCGATGAACTTCTAAGGAGATCACCGCTTCCGCCTAAGCCTTCTTTGGAAACGAGTTCTTCAAGGTGGGGAAGATTGATCTCATACTTTATGGCAGCACGAGCCAGCGTCTCGCTCACCGTTTTGGAAGAATCCTTCAAATCAGATTTGAAGATCTCCACGAGCGCAAAATCCTCAGCATCTACAATTCGAAGTGGTTGGTTGAGCTCAGAAACTTTTCCGAATGGCACGATGCCCTCGCCCTTCACGGTCATCTCAACCCCTTGAAGCATCCAAGCACCGTCCGCGTCTTTCTTCATGTAACCACTCATGATGTGCCCCGGGGTAAATATTACAACGGGATTCAGTTTTCGAAATTCTTGAGCTCCTAGATGAGAGCGCATGAAAACTTGATCGAACATCGTGCCAGCCCGACATTGCTTCTTGCCCGAGCAGAGAATGTCCATGGACGTGAAATAGTCCCGATTATAAACCAAATCCCGACCCAGAGATTGATTGATAAGACCTTGGTATTCTCGCTTCATATATGCCGGCTCGGAAGTTTTTGAAACTTGAGACGACAATTCTTTCATCTTATCCGTAAGAAGCGTCGGCTCCTGCCGTGCGTTTTGGTTTCGTATATTAAAGAGGAACGCTTCATGTGCCGTGAGAAGGTTCGTAACGGTCCGAAATGGAATTTCCGCTTTTGCTTTCAGCGCTTCATAAATTGCGCGATGATTCGCCGTCAGTTTTGAAGGATCCCTTACTTCAATTTCGAAGGGTGCAATGTTTTTTTCCGCATCCAAGCTACGACGAGCTGACTCCAGCTCATTTTGCTTCTCTTTCATCTCTCGCTTCTCGGCGAAAAGTTCCGCTCCCGCTCTCGATTCGGTCTTTCGTTCCGCTCGATCCCTCTCTCGTTCCGAATCTATTTTTTCATTGAGCTCAGCGATTAAAGCTTGAAGGTCCCCAATTTTCTTATTTCGTTCATCAATCTTCATTGCCAAATCGATATTCCAATTAGGATTCAAATTGAGATCCGCCAGAGCCCGCTTAATGAGGTCTGTCGAAATCTCCTTTCGCCACGACTGCTGAATCTGCAGCTCCTTGACGAGGGCTTCGTGTTCCTCCATTACCTTCTTTTCATCAGCCTGCATTGACGTCACAAGGACCATCGCACTCTTTAACGCTACAACTTCGTCGAGAGCGTGCTGTCCTTTGTCTCGTTTCACCTCTTGAATCAAATTCAAAAGAAGACCGTAAGCAGCAATCGGGTTCTGCAAGCGGGAATGGGCGGAGGGTTTCAGTCCAAGCCATCCCGGCCATCCCGAGTTATCCCACTCTATTTCCGAATCCCGAAATCGATCGCCGCTGACACTCATTTCTTTTAGCTTGTGGTGTAAGCCATAAGACAAAGTCCAAATTTTGATCTGTTTATTGAGACGCTCCAGCTTCTGAGAGTTCTCATCGATGTTACGCACTAGTTTCCGAATGGATTCCGTTCGACCAAAAATGATCTGATCCTTTTTGAATAGAACGACCTGATCTTCTAATTTGGAAATGTCAGTCTGAATACGCCTTATTTCCAGCTGAATCTCCTGAATATCGATAGTTCGATTTTTCTTCGCGACCTCCTGCGCTTTTAATGTCCCATCAATTTCCAAAAGTCTTTCAACTCGCCTTTGCTCATTTGTAGAAAGGATATCGCTTTCAATTTGAAGGGCCTGCTGAATCGCTTGGATCGAATTCATAACCTCAGGATTAGGAAGTGCGCACTGAGTGGTGGACTGAGTGGCAGGTTTGGAAGTGGGCTCATCGGCGTACGCCATGTTTGAAACGCAGACGAATAGAATGACAGCTGGTCCTAATATATTTCGCACAGACGACACCTAAGCTCTCTCTATGCAAGGCCTGGACCAGTTAAAAGGCCAAGTAGAGGGCTATTAAATGGGTTTTAGGGGCTCTAAGGGCAAGAGCATCCCCTAACCTTTGGGTTTAATTGTCGCAGGTAATTTTAGAAGGTTCATCGTCTCACAGGATTTAAGACGACAGCTGAGCGCCTCTTGGCGCTTCATCTTGGTACCGGAAGCCGAGCTGGATGTTTGAGTTTCGTAGGAGACGACGCAGCGCTGGCACGATCCGTTCCAACAGAGTCGCGCATAGTCGATGTCGAAATCCAAGAATTGAAATACACGAAGCAATTCTAAGCGGAGCGGAACTTTATACTCTTTATCGAGAATTTTAATGGGAACGAACTCTTTGATCTCCCCAAAGAGCTGGCGATTATACTCGTCACTCATCCGAGCAACTCTCCCAGAAACTCTCGCGCATCTTCCATTTTGTATGAAGTCCTTCCAAGCGAAGGCTCACCGCCGGCGCTCAAATCGGTCTCACGCGTATGAAAATCGCTTCCGCCCGAGATAGAAAATCCCAATTCCTTGGCAATCAACCAGTAGGCGCGGGTCATCTCCGGCGTATGTCTTGGATGATGAATTTCAATGGCATCCACACCCAGATCCTTCCAGGTCGCGAGCAAATCCTTCTGAAATCCATATTGCCCAGGATGAGCGACCGAAGTCTTACATTTCTTCCGACGCGCGTAATCGAGTGCTTGTTCCAGTGGAAAGCGCCACTTAGGCACGGAAAAAGGTTTTCCATCTTTTAAATACTTATCGAATGCTTCGGCCCGGTCTTTCACGATTCCCGACTCCACCATCAGGTCCGCAACGTGCGGTCGCCCTAAGACTCCCTGATGACGTTTGGCGAAACCTTCCGCATCAATGGAATGTCCTGCTTCACGAACCCGCTCGCACATTCGAAAAAATCGATTTTCTCGCTCCTCTTTGAAGCGCCGGAACTCCGTTTGAATTTCCTGGTCGTGCGGATCGATTCCATACATGAGCAGATGCAGCTCGATCGACTTCCCAGAATTTTTAGGATCGCTGTAGGTGCAAGAAAGTTCGGACGCGCAAATGGGAAAGGTCCAATCGCGAACGAGAGACTCATATTCACCGAAGCCATAAACGCCGTCATGATCTGTCAAAACAGCGAGTTCTAAACCGTAATGTTTATGAGCATGATACAGTCGCTCCGCCACCCACGCGACAGGATGCTTTCCATCCGAACACACCGTGTGGAAATGCAAATCCGCAAACATGTTGCAAGACTACGCCAACGCAATCTTAAAGACGAGGCAATGTGATACCCGTTTGGCCTTGGTACTTACCTTTCTTATCCTTGTAAGAAACGGCACAAGGCTCATCGGATTCATAGAATAAAACCTGGCAAATCCCTTCATTCGAATAAATCCGAGCGGGCAGCGGGGTCGTATTTGAAATTTCAATCGTCACATGACCTTCCCACTCCGGCTCGAAAGGAGTGACGTTGCAAATGATTCCGCAGCGCGCATAGGTGGATTTTCCAAGACACACCGCCAACACATTTCGCGGAATGCGGAAGTATTCGTAGCTTCGCGCCAAGGCAAATGAATTGGGAGGAATGACCAGCATTGGCCCCTTGAACTCAACAAAGTTCGACTCCTCAAATTTTTTGGGATCCACGACTGTCGAGTTGATGTTGGTGAAAATCTTATATTCGTCTGTTACGCGCATGTCGTACCCGTAGGACGAAACCCCGTAAGAAATGACGCCCGATCGAATCTGGGAGGACTCGAAAGGTTCAATCATTCCCTGTTCTTTAGCCATTCTGGTAATCCACTTGTCGCTCTTGATAGACATAGTGAATTGACGGTCTTCGAAAGTGGGCGTGTTGGTCAAGCGCCAGTGGGCACGAGTCCTCGCTTTTTGATCTTCTCAACTAGCGTGGTCCGATTCAGGCGCAGGAGCTGGGCCGCCTTGTTCTTATTCCAACGCGTTTGCTCGAGAGCTTTCATGATGAGGTCATTTTCAAAATCAGCCACCAATTCATCAAATGGAATTCCACTCTCCGGTATGCCCTCCGTAAGCCAACCAGACCAAGGAGTTCCGACGCCTTGCGCCGGGCGCGCCTGACGAATCTTGGAAGGGATATCCTCTAGAGATATTCGCCCTTCACCCTTTAGGATGCACATCCGCTGACAAATGTTCTCAAGCTCCCGCACATTGCCAGGCCAGTTGTAACGCACCAAGGTTTCAAGAGCCTCCTCTGTGGGACCCTCAACCGCATAGCCCTTCTTCACATTAAATTGGTGAATGAAGTGACTAATAAGAAGTGGGATATCCTCTCGCCGCTCTCTGAGCGCGGGGAGGGAAATAGGAATGACATTGAGACGATAAAAGAGATCTTCTCGGAAATTTCCGCGAGCTACCTCGAGTTCCAAATCATTATTGGTAGCAGCGATCACCCGACAATCCGATTTCATAGTCTTATTGCCACCCACGGGCTCAAACTCTCTCTGTTGGAGCGCCCTTAGTATTTTTACCTGCAGGCTTGCCGGCATCGTTCCAATTTCATCCAAAAAGAGCGTACCCTGATGAGCCAATGTGAAGCGCCCCACGCGTGAGGCATGCGCTCCCGTGAAGGATCCTTTCACGTGACCAAAAAGCTCGCTCTCCAAAAGTTCCGAAGGAATGGCCCCACAATTGACGGGCACAAAGGGCTTTGATCGTCGATTGGACTGATTGTGAAGAGCTCGAGCAACGAGCTCTTTTCCCGTTCCGCTCTCTCCTAAGATGAGGACGGTAGAATCCGTATTGGCGACCTTACGAATAAGTTCGAATACTGCTCGAAGCATGCGGGAATTGCCCACAAAGGCTGGCTCATCCGACGGTGTGGCATGCACGAAATTTCCCATGCGTCCTTCTTGATACTGAGCATTTTCTTGTGCCGAATTCATGGCGCCTTCTAAGGCCTCCTTGGACCAACCGGCCGAAGAAGAAGCGGTGGTAGTCGAATTAGTGGTGGATGTCTCAGAATGCGGTGTCGCCGCCTCACTAGAATCAGAAATACCCGGTTTATTCATTCATCCTCCCCGTTCATCGCTTCGAATAACCACTTAGACGAAAATGAGAACTCATTGCGAGCTCTCCACAGTCAAAACCCTGACATCCTAAAGGTAACAGAACTTTGACAGGTTCCAAAGGGGGCTGAAAAATTTTTGACTGTGGGCCTCTGGTCGTTGCGCTATACTGTGGCGTCATAGCCCGCAGAAGAGCCTTATAAAGGGAGATCGTGGCCGTTTTGACAGCTTAACTGAGCAAGACTATTATCCATCGCTTCTAGGCCTTAAAGTCTATGTTGCGAGGGGACAAAAAGATGACGCAAACAAAACCCGAAAGTCGCCGAGATAAAGAAGGAATAAAGAAAAAAGTCAGTCGTCAAACTGAACTTCCTCTCGTTCGACACTCGCAAGCCACCTCCGTTTCTGAGCGGACCTCTCGCTCGAAGATTATTTTTCAACTCAAATCCGAATTGAATCGCCTGCAACAGCGTGACCGAGAGTGGAAATTGATGTTCAACATGCTCTCGCACGATTTGAAAGAACCTTTGCTCACGCTCGAAGGCTTCACGAAATTATTAGATGCGAGCGGTATCGAGAATCGAGATCAAAAGCGCTATTTAAAAATCATTCGAGAATCGGTGAGCTCGTTGCATCTTTTGGTAGGTTCGTTGCAAAGCATTTCCCGTTTGTATCAAGAGCCTGCCGAGATGACTCAAATTCATCTCTACGACATTTTGAATAATGTGATCGTAAGTTTGGCGGAACAGATTCATCGCACCAAAGGCAAAATCGTTTTGCCTGCAAAAGACGTGATGTTTCGGGGCGATCCGGTTCGGCTCTATCAGATCTTTTTAAATCTGATTTCGAATTCTTTGAAGTATCACCGAAAGAGCGTGGATCCTCAGATTACAATTTCTTATCGGAAGGATTCCAAGTTCCATCGCATTTCTATTAAGGACAATGGCGTAGGAATCGACCAGGAAGACCTCAAAAAGCTATTCGTACCTTTTACTCGACTTGAAGACGTTCCCACGGATGGAATGGGAATAGGCCTATCGATTGTCAAACGAATCGCTGAATCGTTTGGAGGTCGCGTATTGGTTCGCAGTCAACACAACACAGGAACGACATTCACGGTTTGCTTGCCGCGGAACATGAGCGCGCGGAACATGAACACGAAGGAGCGACATCTTGCGAATACTCGTCATTGATGACAATGCTCACCACTCGGAGCTCGCCGCGCGACGCCTCATGCAAGAGGGCTGGGAAGTCTTTGCGTCCGACAAGCCCGACGTCGATTCCAGCTGGAAGGATTATGATTTTATTTTACTCGACTACAGCATGCCGAAGCGCACCGGCCTCGATGTGTTGAAAGCGCTGAAAGAGCAGGATGTAAATGTGCCTGTGATTTTTCTCACCGGTCATGGCAATGAAATCATCGCCAGTGAAGCCATCAAGCAAGGCGCATTCGACTACGTGGTGAAAGACACGCAGCTCCTTTATTTAGAGCGCCTTCCGAATGTGCTTCGCGAGGCGAAGTCGAAATACGAACTGATCGAGACCAATCGATTTTTGATCCAGGAGCTTCGTCGCGCCAATGAGCGGCTGCAAACCGAGAGTTACACCGACGAGATGACCGGCATTCACAATTATCGATTCATGCGCCGGCAGATCGAAGTCGAAATCCAGCGCGCCATTCGCTACGAAAAACCAATGTCGCTCTGCTTGATCGACATCGACCATTTTAAAGATATCAACGATCGCTTCGGCCATCCCGCCGGAGACTTGGTGTTGAAAGAACTCGCGCGCATCTTGAAAGATGCCACCCGAACGGTGGATTACGTGGGACGCTACGCGGGCGATGAATTCTTGATTTTATTTCCGAATACTGAACTCGGCGCTGCCGTCCGACTCGCTGAGCGGATTCGCAGCATGGTGGCCGATCATCCCTTCGTTTCGGAAGGCCAAACCATCCATGTTTCTCTCTGTGTGGGAGTGACGGATTTCGATCCTAAGAAACGCAACACCAGCGAGTCGCTGATTGTTGCCGCCGATAAGTGCCTCTATCAGGCCAAAAAAGATGGCCGAAATCGAGTGCACTCAAAGTTGCGTCTTATCTCTTCTGAATCAAACAAACGCGATGCCGCTGCGTCCGCGCAGCAGGCTTGATCTGTAAATATTCTAAAGAAGATTATAAATCGGATAGACAGCACTTCGATGAGAAATAATGCGCGATGTGGATTCAAAAGAAATGAAAATAACCTTCGATTTAGGATAGCTCTTCAAAAAGCTGATTGAACTTTTTGATTCCGAAGCATTCGGCAGTTCTCCGTCGATCGGAACAAGTCCCATCGTTCCAATCGAAGACTCTACAGCCAACGGTACGAGTGCGCCTCCCGCGGTTTCATACCTAAAAAATTTAGCTCCGAGCTCCGACCTATATGCGTACTGACCACGCAAGACCGCATATAAAATCTCGGGTCCGCGCGATCGCCAGTGTTGATAATCTTGGTGAAGAAAGAAAGCCTCACCAATGTCTTCAAAGAAAACACAGTCTTTTCGCCTCCCCCCCCGAGTGGCTATTTTTCGGATTAAGAACATAGCTTCAAATGCAGGCAGCATTTTCCGCAATGTGGGAGTTGAAATTCGAGAAATTCGACTTAACTGCACAAGGTTAAGAATTTGTCCCTGAGCTTTCGCTAGCTCTACAAGCAATCGCCGTAGTGAAGACAGTGAAACAGAGGTTTGAATGAGCAGTCTCAGATCTCTTTCCAAAAGAGTCTCAATCTGAGTTTCGAATTTTTGGTGGAGAATGGAATGATCACGAACCGCAAACATCCCTGGCAACCCCCCGTGTCGAATATACTGCAGGAGCGTCTTTTCATTGGCCCACGAAACCCTTTTAAACTCTGGAAATGTTTTTGATCTTTGAATTTGAAGAAGTGAATCGTTGAGAGGAATTTGGTGAATTTCAGAATGATCCATGGGGATCAACTCTGCCGCAACATAACGGCCAGTCATAGATTCTCGAATGGCTTTACGACTTGAAAATCGAACCGATCCCGTCAAAAGAAACTGACCCGGCTTAGGATTTCGCCTGACCCAGTCCTTGAGCGTAGGAAAAAGTTCTGGAGCCAATTGACACTCGTCTATGATGAGCCTCGAACTCATGTTCTGCTTGATAAAGCCCTCGGGATCCTCACGGGCCAGTCGAAGAGTTTGGGGTAAATCCAAAGTGAGGTACTGACCTTGGAATTGCTGCGCCAGAGTGGTCTTCCCCACTTGACGATGGCCAAAAATGGCGACGATGGGGCTATAGGACAGCAGTTTTTTTACAATTGGGAAAAGGTGGCGCTTCCTTAAATGAGGCATAGCTGCAGTGTAAATTCATTCTCATAAAATGGAAATGGGGGTTTCCATAAAATGACAATTGATTTTTTTGCTTTTTTGCAGGGCTTTATTACCCATTCAGCGAAAGTTAGGGGCAAAGCCACTCTTATTAACTCGATAAAACTGAGTCATTCCCCTCTCCAAAGGGCAAGAAAATTGCAAGAAATGGGGAACTTGGGGAGCGCGAGAATGTTATGGTAAGCATCGAAGAAATGATGCCCGAACAGACGAGCGTGCACGTCTTTCCAGAATCAAGCGCCATCCTAAGATCGGCGATCATTATTCGAGTGTCTAAATAAGCTTATTTCGCAGCTGCAGTGCCGCCCGTGCGCTTCTTTTTCAGTCGCGCTTTCAACTTCTTTTGGCTGCGGCGGTTAAGCATCTTACGACTTTTTCGATTATCTCCACGTCCCATAATTATTTTCCTTTATGTCGGGTGTTGTATGTTTGAATAACTTTTTCGGTGAGGTCGGTAGATTCCGAAGCGTAAAGCAACACGCCCGCGCCTCTCTCCAGAATCATCGAGTATCCACCTTTCTGGCCAAGCTCTTCGGTGATCACGCGCAACTTTTGAAGAATTTCATTCGTGGCGCCCGATTCCTTTTCCATGATCTCTTTTTGGTTTTTTTCCATCAGCTTGGAATATTCTTCCAATTGAGTTCGGAAATCGGTTTCCAACTTACGACCCTTTTCTAAAAGCTCGGGAGAAGCCATTTGAGGATTTCCTGCGGGAATCTTCTTTTGAAGATCGGCGATTTCCGTTTGAAGCTTATCCAGCTTTTGCTTTCGCTTTTCCAAATCAGTTTTCTTCGCTTCAAACTCTTTGGTGAGCTTAGCTTTTGCCGTTTTACCTTCATCCACACCATTCAGTGCGCGATGAAAATCCACCACACCGAGCTTGAACTCAGCGGTGGCGGCCAATGTCGCCGTCGTAAAACCCAATGTTAAAACTAGAGTGAGATAAAATCCCATTCGCTTCATGTGTTCCTCCAAAATCAATAAATCTTGCCTATATCGATAACCGTCCGAGACTACTAAAAAGGCGCGCCAATTGAAAAGTCGAATAGAATGGAGTCTTCACCTTTTCGTCGATCCAAGGGGATTCCCCATTCAAAGCGAAGGGGCCCGAGCGGTGAAAACCATCGGAATCCGAAACCAGTACTCGCCCGGATATCGCTCCACCTAAAATCGTCCTCCGCAAAGGTATTGCCGGCATCCACAAATAAAACGCCCTTAATCTTCGCCTCTTTGAAAATGTCGAAGAGATATTCCATGTTAAAGATCGCCTGTTTATTTCCACCTAATCGTAACTTTCGTGATTCTGTGACACCCAATTCCAAATCGTCGGCTCGTCGACCCGTGACATTGAACGGCACATGGATGAAGGGTCCCAAAGAGCGGTAGAGATGGCCGCGGATGGAATAAATTCCGCCTGGAATGAATCGCTCGTTAAAGGGCGTACTTCGACCTTCGGTCCCACGAAGGTAATCTAAGCGCAATCCAAAACTCAGCACAGAAGCGGGCAGGATGAGTGAGTCTTCATCAAACACCTGAATATATTTCTTACTGACAAACGACGCTTTAAAATAGGACATGTCCGAACCCAAGTACCGCGTACCGACCGTGGTTGAGAGCGTGTTCAGAGTCCCTCGAGAGGGTAGAAAAACTTCTCGAGTATTCAGCGTGTCGTGCGAAATCGAAAAGCCTATGGATGAATTGAGCCCAAAGGAATTGGGATACAAATTGCGAATGACTTCCTGAATGTTAATTTTAATTTGCTCCAAGGAGTAGGTGCTTGAAACACTCCAGGTCTTCGTTAAGGGATATCCGAAGGTGACACTTCCTCCGCGCTCTAACACTTTCGTTTCATCGACAGAGGCATATTCTTGATTGAATGCCTGAACGGTCATCGAATACTTCGAATCGAACAAACGCGGATTTCGGAAAAGCGCATTGAATAACTGACGCTTCCCGGAAAAAAGCGCCGTAAAACTTACATCGTAGCCGCGACCGAATAAATTGATTTTGGAAACCGATCCTTGAATTCCAAATTTATCAAAAGACGAAAAGCTCGCTCCTACTTGTAGAGTTCCTGTCTGCTTCTCTTCAACCTCGATGGAAATATCCATTCGGTTTTCCGCAAGGATATCTTTTTGAATAAATTTGACGGTGGAAAAATACCCGAGTCGTTCCAAGTTTTCCTTGGAATCTCTAAATCGAGTCACATTGAAAAGTTCACCTTCGCGAATTTCCAACTCGCGTCGGACAACTCGATCATGAGTTTCGGCATTTCCATGAACTTCAATCGACCCAAAATAAACGACGCTCCCTTTGTCGATGCGAAGTTCAATATCGAGCGCATGATCGTCGCTCGAGCTGACCACCCAATTGGGACTCACATTGGTATAGGCGTAACCTTTATTTCCGTACAAATCTTGAATGGTCGTAAGGTCATCTTGAATTTTTAAATAACTCCAAGTTTCACCTTTCTTTGATTTCAACGTTTGAAGGGTCTTGGCGGCATCGGGGATAAATTCCAAATCGCCTGAAAAAGTGATGTCTCCGACATGATACTTCTCACCTTCTTCAATGTGATACGAAACAAAAACTTCTCGGCGATCCGGTGTGAATGTGATCGAAGGTTCGTCTACCTTCGCAAAGGCGTAACCATTTTTCCAGTAGAGCAATTGAATGCGCTTCGCATCCACTTGCGCGAGAAGCTCCTCATCAAAACGCCCACTCCCGGAAAGGGCACTCCAAAACCCTCCCTCTTTGGTCACCATGATTTCTTTGAGTGCTTCATCTCGAAAAACGGAATTTCCCTGAAAATAAACTTTCCGGACTTCAACCTTATTTCCCTCATCGATTCGAAATTCTAAGATTTTCTTAAGATCTTACGTCACGATTTCC
>ERZ761602.1554-NODE-1554-length-41163-cov-10.384499_pt1 | contig 41163 bp, 36 predicted proteins | sample MGYA00512165_ERZ761602 | MGnify/ENA primary metagenome ERZ761602 (study PRJEB28899, sample SAMN02445085) | bioreactor sludge metagenome | biome: EBPR sludge; isolation source: Thorneside wastewater treatment plant | place: Australia: Brisbane, Thorneside...
GAGCCAAAATGCATCGGAAATTTCTTCAGCCAATTAATGGCAAACCACACTAGCGTGCCACCCGTGGCCGCATCATGATCGCTTCTTCGCGCTCCTGCTCTTCCAGGTTGAGCGCCATCTCGTCGATGTCGTGTTCGAGCTCCGGCAGCAGCACGCCATCGAGCGCGCGTGCGCGGCGGGAGGTGCGGCGATACTCGTGGTCGAGCCGTTCCAGGTTGCCAGAGACCGCGGCGAGCTCGGTGCCGACGCGCAGCAAGTCCGCGTGCGCCCGTGCACAGGCGTCCGCTTCGGGCGTGCGCAGCAGCGGGTCGACCACCACCGGCAAGCGGATATCGGTGACTACATCGACCAGCGGCACGCCCATCACTGAACTTTTGCGGATGTTCAGGGCGAGTCCACCCATGCTTGCCGGATCCAGCGGATAAAGCGCCAGTCCTTGCAGCCCGTGACGACCGAGCGCCGCGCGCAGCGTGTCCTCGGCGCGCACCTGCAACGTCGCATACTCGCGCCACAGGGCCTCGAAACGGGTCAGCTCGCGCAGCATCGCGCCCGCCAGCAGCAGGCACTTTTCGTCCAGGAAGGTGTAACCCTCGCGCATCGAATGGCGCTCGTCGCGCAGTTCGAGCAAAGTGCTGCGGGTCGCAACCCGATCGTTCATGGCGCTGCGCTACCCAGGTGTTCGGCAATCTGCCTGTCCGACAACCGGGTCAACTCGTGCCAGGGCAGGCTCGCCAGCAGACGCCAGCCGACGGCCATGCTCTGCTCCAGCGAGCGCGGTCCGATTTGATGCACGAGTTGGGATTCGAAGGCTTCGCCGAAGACCAGGTAGCGCCGGTCGCTCTCGGCCAGGCCTTCCTCGCCGACGACGCTGGCGAGCACGCGCGTCTGCACCGCACGCGCGTAGCTGGCGTAAAGCTGGCTGGCCAGCGCCGGATGGTCCGGGTGGGTGTAGCTGCCGCCGGTGCCGTCCTTGGCCAGGCGCGAAAGGCTCGGCAGCACCGCGATCGGCGGCGCGAGACCGCGGCGGTTGAGCTCGCGAGACAGCACGATCTGGCCTTCGGTGATAAAGCCGGTCAGGTCGGGAATCGGGTGCCCGATGTCGTCCGCCGGCATGGTCAGGATCGACAACTGGGTCAGTGTGCCGGGTTGGCCACGCAGGCAACCCGCGCGTTCGTAGAGCGACGCCAGATCCGAATACAGGTAACCGGGAAATCCCTTGCGCGCCGGAATCTCGCCCTTGCTCGACGACACTTCGCGCAGCGCCTCGCAGTAGTTGGTCATGTCGGTGAGGATGACCAGCACGTGCTTGCCTTCGACGAACGCCAGGTACTCGGCCGCGGTCAGCGCATAACGCGGCGTCAGCAGCCGCTGCGTGCTGGAATCGCTGGCCAGGTTGAGGAACAGCGCGGTGCGCTCGAGCGCGCCGCTCGCCTGCAGCGCGCTGCGGAAGTGCTCGGCGCTGTCGAACGGCAGACCAATGCCGCAGAAGACGATGGCGAAATCGCCCCCGCTGTCGCCGCGCAATCGCGCATGGCTGGCGATCTCGCTGGCAAGGCGGTCGTGCGGCAATCCGCCGCCGGAAAAGATCGGCAGTTTCTGCCCGCGCACCAGGCTGTTGAGCACATCGATCGCGCTGATCCCGGTTTCGATGAAGTCGCGCGGCAGTGCGCGCGCCACCGGGTTCATCGGCAGGCCGTCGATCGGATAGTGGCCCTGCGCCGCGATCGGCGGCCCGCCGTCGATCACCTGGCCGACGCCATTGAAGATGCGGCCGAGAATGCCCGGGCCGAGCTGGAACGACAGCGGTTCGCCGCGAAAGCGCACCACGCTGTGCTCAAGATCCAGTCCCGCGGTCGACTCCAGAACTTCAATGGTCAACGTGTCCTGATCGATCGCTGCAATGCGCCCCAGCCGCGCGCGACCATCGACGCCACGGATCTCCACCGCGTCGCCGAGACCGACATCCAGCGTGCGTTTGAGAAACAGCAGCGGGCCGTCGAGCTTCTGAGCGGCATGCTCAACCAGCAGCAGCGGGTGCATCGTCAATTCCTCGATGGTTCCGGGAGCGATTCCGGAGACTGCATTTTTGTCCGCAAAGGACGCAAAGGACGCAAAGGGAAGCGAAGCAAACACACTTGTCGCGCAAGGAGTTCCAGACGGTTCTTCCGCTCACGATCTTCTGGCTCCTTTTTGCGTCCTTTGCGTCCTTTGCGGAAAAAGTCTCTTTGTTCATTGACTTACGATGCGCTCGATGAGCCCGTTGCGCCCAGCGCCGCAAACTCCGTCTCCATCCGCGCCAGCAGCGCGTCGAACTTGGGCATGTCCTCGTTGCCGATCTCCTCGCCCATGCGCGCCAGCGAGCGCAGGCAGGGCAGGGTACTGATGGCGCCGAGATCGACACCGGCGTCGAGTGACTCCAGCGCCAGATCCATCCAGCGCGCGACCAGCCGCATCATTGCGGCCTGCTTCGCGGGCGCGGCGATGCGGTCGACCGGGGAGAACGCCGACTGGCGCAGGATCGCTTCGTTGAGCAGGTCGGCATTCAGCAGCGTCAGTTGCTGCCGTGGCGGCAGCGCGTCCTTGCCAATGATCCGCGCCATGCGTTGCAGGCGCGCCTGTTCCTCCAGCAGCGAGAGGAAACGGCGGCGCAGTGACCACCAGGCATCGTTGCCCTGGGTGGCCCACCAGGCGACGAAGTCCTGTGCGTTTTCGGAGTAGGAATTCAGCGGATGAATTGCCGGATAGAAACGCGCATGCGCACGATTGACATCCAGTACCCAGAACGCCTTCACGTAGCGTTTGGTGTGGTTGGTCACAGGCTCGGAGAAGTCGCCCGAAGGCGGGCTGACGGCGCCGATCAGGGTCACTGATCCGGTCTCGCCGCCCAGGGTCTCCACCAAACCGGCGCGTTCGTAGAAGTCGGCCAGGCGGCTCGCCAGGTACGCCGGATAGCCGCCCTCCCCGGGCAGTTCGCCGAAGCGGCCGGACACCTCGCGCAGCGCCTCCGCCCAGCGACTGGTGGAGTCGGCCATCAAAGCCACATGCAGGCCCTGGTCGCGGAAATGCTCGGCGACAGTGACGGCGCTGTAGATGCTGGCCTCGCGCGCAGCCACCGGCATGTTCGAAGTGTTGGCGATGATCACCGTGCGTTCCATCATCGGCCGGCCATTGCGCGGGTCGATCAACGTCGGGAACTCTTCGAGCACGCCGGCGATCTCGTTGCCGCGCTCGCCGCAACCGAGGTAGATGATGACGTCGGCGCTGCACCCGCGCGCCAGCGCTTCCAGCAGTACGGTCTTGCCGGTGCCGAAGCCACCCGGAATCGCCGCTTTACCGCCGAGCGCCACTGGGAACAGCGAATCGATGATGCGCTGCCCGGTCACCAGCGGCGCGTTGGTCGGAAGGCGCCGCCGCACCGGTCGTGGTGTGCGTACCGGCCACCCCTGACGCATCGCGAAGCCATGCTCGCGCCCGTCGAGGGCGCGTACGCGGCAGATGATGGCGTCATCGGCGTGCTGCCCGGCGGCGGCGATTTCGAGGATCTCGCCGGCGCAGTCGGGTGGGCTCAAAATGCGTTGCGCTGGCGCTTCCCCGCGTCGCGCTTCGGCCACGACCTGCCCGCCAACAATCTGCGCACCGACCGCCAGACGCGGCCGGAATTCGAACAGGGCAGGGGCGCCGACCGGTTGCGATCCGGCTCTGACATGAGTGACATCGACGCCACCCAAGGGGCGTAGCAGGCCATCGAACATGCCGCCGAGCAGTCCGGGGCCGAGCGTGATCGCCAGCGGCAGGCCGCTGCCTCTGACCTCGACGCCCGGTCGCAGCCCGCTGGTGTCTTCATAGACCTGCACCAGGATCTCGCTGCCCTCGATGCGCACCACCTCCCCGAGCAGACTGCGTTCGCCGACGCTGACCGACTCGCGCAAGGCAAACGCCCCCTCGCAGCGGGCGCGCAGCACCGGACCGGCGATCCACTGGACCCACGCGCGCGCGCTCATGTTGCTGCCTCGCGTGCGCGTAGCAGCGCCGCCGCCAGGCTGTCCTGATCGGACAGCAGGCCCGCCAGGCTGGCATCGATGCAATTGCCGTTACCGAAAATGCACACTCCGGCGCGCAGTGCGGGGTCGGCCTGGAAACGAAACGGGAACGGCGAGAGCTCGGTACCGCCGAGCGCTTCAATGTCCTCCGGCTGCAGGCCGGGCGCGTAATCGATGCGCCATTCGCCGGGCGGCAGCGAATGGCGCGCCTGCAGCAACGCCTGATGCAGCCAGCGCAGCCGTGCTTCGCGTCGGTGCCAACGCGCGATCAAGGCCGCGGGCAGCAGCGCCATGGCCTGCGCCAGAAAGTCCCTGGCTGCATTCTGCTGCGCGAGCCGCAGGCGCGTTGCGCGTTGCGCCGCGGCGGCAGCGACGCGCTGCGTGGCGCGCTGACGGGCTTCGTTCAAGCCGCTGCGCACGCGCTCGCGCGCCTGCGCATGCGCCTGCTGCAGCATTTCGAGCGCCTGGTTGCGCGCGCTGCCGAGAATTTCCGTACGCCGACGCGCGCAATCCGTTTCGATCAGGTCGAGCAGCGCCCGCTCTTGTGCGCTCACGTTCACAACACGTCCATTCCCAGTTGGCGACGTACGCGTTGCGCCAGTTCCGACGGCGACCTCAGCGCTTCGGTGTCGGGCAGGACCCACAGCAATGGAAGCGTCGCGTGGCGCGCCTTATCGAGTACTGCCGGGGGGAGGTTTGCTGCGCTGGTCGCCGCAAGCAGGACCAGATCGGCGCTGCCGCAGGCCGCGTCGAACATCGCGCCGAGTTCGTCGAATGCCGCGGCGCTGCTGGTCTCGATGCCTGCCAGTCGCCAAGCTGCTGCGCGTGCTTCGTCGCCGAGATAAACCGCGCCGCCCATGATCAGGCGCCACCGAGGCGGTTGAGGATCAGGATCGACACGATCAGGCCATAGATGGCGATGCCCTCAGCCAGGCCGACAAAAATCAGCAGGCGGCCGAACAACTCCGGCTTTTCCGCCAACGCCCCGACCGCGGCGGTGCCCACGCGGGCGACCGCGATGCCGGCACCGATCGCCGATGCCGCAGTCGCCAGTGCGGCGGCCATGAACGCGTAGCTCAAGGCGGTTGGATCGATCGCGCCTGCGCTGTTCGCTTCCTGCGCCAGCGCAGCGGGCATCAGCAGCACCAGGCTGCAGAGAATGGCCAGGATCAACACGGCGCCGAGCACCAGCCGCAAACGTGGGCTGGCGACGGCCGTTGGCGTGGACAGTTTCATTCAGACCTCCCGGGTCATCGATGGGGGTGGCGGCAGCGGCAGGAATACGCGTCCGGCGCCGGTCAGGAAGCGCGTGAAAAATTCGAACAGCACCAGACGCGTGGTCTGGATCGACACCACCAGAGCCTCCAGGATCAGAATCAGCGCGTTGCCGAGGATCAGTACCAGCAGACCGGCGACGCCATGACCCGCGGCCACTGCGAGTGCGACCACGGCGCTCGAAAGCCCGGCGTGCGCCAGCGCAAAAGCGCCGACTCGCGCGAAGGACAAGGTGTTCACCAGCAACTGCAGCGTGCGCTCGAGCAGTTCACCGAGCGCGCCTGCCAGCGACCCGATGCCGCGCTGGTGGAGCTGCGCTGCCAGCCCGCTCCACAGCACGCCGCACGCGGCCAGCCACGGCCCTGCGTGGTCGAACAGCGCCAGCAGCAGTCCGATGTAGACGACAACGCCGCCGGCGTCGCGACGCAACCACTCGCTGAGGCAACCGCGCCACCACGCGCCAAGGCCATTGAGCGCGAGCCCGAGCAGCAACAGCAGCGCGCCGCCCACCAATGGCGCGGTGAGCACCGCAATCGGTTGCTGCAACGGCTGCAACCACAGGGGTTCGATCAGGTGTTCCAGCGCGAACACGCTGCCGTACACCCAGCCGAACAACATCGAGGCCAGGCCAGCGCTCAGCATCAGACGTCCGGTCGGATGCCGCCGTTGCAACCAGAGGCCCGCGGCGGCGATCACCGCGCCCTGGCCGATGTCGCCGAACATGTAGCCGAACAGCAACGGGGCGACAATGGCGACCACCGGCGTCGGGTCGGCTTCGAAGCGACCGGGCACGCCAAAGGCGCGGCTGAAGATCTCGAACGGGCGCGCCCAGCGTGGATTGTTGAGCAACAACGGCGGCGTCAGGTTGCCGGGAGGTGCCGGGAAATGCACCAGCGCGCGCACACCACAGTTGGCGATGGCGGCAGCAATCGCCGTGCCGTCGGGATCGCTGGTCCAGCCGGTGACGAAGGCGAGCAGTTCGCTGGTGCGCAGCGCGCGCACGCTGTGGACAATCCAGTCGAGCCGCTGGAGATCGGCCAACGCCGACGCCAGTCTGGTTTCTGCTGCCACCGCTTGCAGGCGCGTCTGGTGCGTCTGCGTGCGGCGGTCAAGTTCGGCCGCCTGCGCGGTTGCCGCGGCATCGGCGTCGCACAGATGTTGCGGCAGCCAGGTCGGGCAGGCAAGCAGCAGCCCGTGACCCGCCGCAATCGGAGCTTCGATGGCGGCTATCGCAGTCGGGCTGGTCAGCAGGACGAAGACCCGGCGGCCATCGTCGAGCAGCAGTTCACGCGCAAGGCCGTGCTCATGCAGGTCAAGTGAGGCGGAACCCGGATCGACCAGCCAGGTGCCGACCAGTTGGCCCGGTCCCGCGGTCGGCGTGCGCGCGGTCTGCGTCCGCCACGCGCGTATTGCCGCTCGCCACAGCAACAGTTCGCGGCGTTCGCGAGCGATCTCCTGCAAGGCAACGATGTCCGGTTCGCACGTGCGACCCCAGATCTGCACCGCATTGAGTGCGTGTTGCAGGGTGCGTTGCGGTGGCTCCGGGCAGGTCGAGCCGATGCCTGGTGGCGGCCAGAACTCCCCGCAGCGCGCCTGCCAGGCGTGAAACTCGGCCAGACCCGGCGCCATTTGCGCCCACTCGGTCGGCATCGCAACGGCGGCATCCGCTTCCAGTTCGACCGCGCCGGTCGCCCCAAGCGCTTCCAGCAGCAGCGACACGTCCTGACGTGCGCAAAGTACTTCGAACCAGCGCGCTGGCATCGGGCGCATCATGCGAGCGCAGCCAGTCGCAGCAACTCGCCGCGTACGCGTTCGTGTTCCAGCCACAACAGCGCGACCGCCGTCAGCAGGTGCACCGGACTCAAGGGATGGCGGCGCATGCGCGCCAACAGGCCCAGTTGCAGGCGTTCGCGCTCGGGCCAACCGTTGCCGGCCGGCAGCGCCGAGAAGCGCTGGCGGTGCTGATGGATGTTGCGCACCAGCAGGGCGAGTTCCGTCCGGTCATCGGCGATCAGCCTGGGCAATCGTCGCTGCAACTCCTGCAGCCAGATGGCATCTGCGGCGAATGGCTGGACGGATGCCGGCTGCTCGAAGATGGCGAGCTCGCCGACCCGCCAATCGGACGGTCGGAAGTTGGTGTGCTTGATGCGTGCATGGCGCAGCGCCGGCAGATCGACCAGCCGAGCGCACCACTTCAGCGCCGGCTGCCAGACGGGATCGGCCCAGCCGCAGAGTTCGTCGAGCTTGTCGATGAAACGCTTGCGCAAGTGGGTTTCGATGCGGTGCGCCCCGCCGTGGCTGCCGAGTCCCTCGATCCAGTCCGCCGCGCCGCTCGCACGCAACTGCTCGATCACACCGGCAAGGCTGCGTGCGGCGCTGACCTGCGCCCATTGCGGGTTGCGCATACGGCCACCGATGCGCGCCCGCAGGCGCGACAACGCATAGTCGTTGTCGCCATGGATCATGGCGATTCCCCGGTCAGTTGGGCGGCAATCGCTTCGACCAGTCGCTGCATGTGGACCAGGTCGTCGTCGTTCAAGCGTTCGTGTTGTGGCGGGCACTGACCCAGCGCCTCGACCTCGCGCAGACTCGCAGCCTCGATCCTCAGTGTCAGTCGCTGCAGACGTTCTCCGGCACGCTCCGAGATGCGTCGGGCGCGGGCGCGCGCGGACTCCAGTTGCGACTGGGCTTCGGCGCGACTGAGCTGCACGGCGGCGCCAGCCGCGGCTTCAGCGGCGAGCACGCGCTCGATCGCCGATTCCACGTCATCCTGCGCAGGGTCGCGGCTGTTCACCGCCTCTCCTCGTGCACGCGCCGGATCCTCGCGCGCGCTCTGCGCAGCAGCCTAGATCATTGACGCTGATACGCGTTGATGGCGATCAAGGGACCTGATCAGCGTCGATCCTCAGTCGGGTTGGGTTGAGCAAGGTGTCCCGTTCGCCCTGAGCCTGTCGAAGGGCGCTCTCGCGAGCCTCGCCCTTCGACAGGCTCAGGGCGAACGGGACTGAGTGGACGCTGCTGCTGAGGTTCGACGCTGATCAGGTCAAGAGAAGGCGGGGCTAGCCCTCACCCGATGGGTGCGCAGTCGCGGACAGTAGAGGGTCGCGGTACTGACTCGGTGACACACCCGTCCAGCGCCGAAATGCGCGCGTGAAACAGCTGGCGTCCGCATAACCAAGGAGATAGGCGATCTCGCTGATCGCATGGCGTTTGTCGCCGAGGTAGCCGCGCGCGAGTTCCAGGCGGGTGCTGGCAAGAACCTGATCGAAATGGGTGCCTTCGTCAGCCAGGTGGCGCTGCAGGCTGCGCAAGCTCAGGTTGAGCGCTGCCGCGACCTGTTCGGCTGCCGGCTCGCCGTTCGCCAGTCGCGGGATCAACGCATCGCGTACGCGGGCGCTGAGTGCGGCGCGATCGAGATCCGCCAGATACTTCGCGATCAGTTCGTCACTGCGGCTGGCCAGTTCGCGGTTGGCCGAATCCAGCGGCAGGTCGCAATCGGCGCGCGCGAAGGCCACCAGATCGTGGCTGGCGCCGAATTCGATCGGCGCGCGCAGGATGCGTTCGAAGCTATCGACCTGCGCCGGTCGTGGTCGGCGCAGCGCCACTCGCAGTGGCACCAGTTGGCGGCCGGCCAGGCTGCGCGAGGTGCGCAGCAACAAGGAGATGAAGGCGTCGACCGATTCCGGCGCGGGGTGCGTCGTCCCCGACGGTGGATGGACCACCAGTTCGCACGCTTCGGCGGACTCGCGCAGTTCCAGTTCGCTGACATCGCTGGCGATACGGAAGTAGCGCACGATGCGCTGCAGCATGTCGCGCAGGGTGGCACTGGCCATGATCGAATAGCCGAGCGCATGGAAGGTGGTTGGCACGACGTTGCTGGCAACCGCCAGACCGAGGCAGGGATCGCCGGTCGCAGCCACCGCCAGACGCCACAACTCGGTCGTCCGCTCAACCGGGTAGCGCGCATTCGGGTCGTCGAGCGCGGCGAGATCCAGGCCCGCCTGCGCGAACAGCGCAGCACTGTCGATGCCGCGCGCGTCCAGCGTGCGGCGGATCGCCTTGGCCCAACTGGTCAAAACTGTGGCACGTTGGGGCACGTAGAGGGTCTGTGCTGGTCAGGAATACGGCAATTTGAAGAGTCGTTTTGTCCGCAAAGGACGCAAAAGACGCAAAGAAAGCAGACGTCTCGGGTAACTACGCGAAGTTGACTTCCCCGGCAATCCTCGCAACATGTTGCTTTCCTTTGCGTTCTTTGCGTCCTTTGCGGACAAATGATGACCCGGCTGATTGCCGCATGGTCTGATGGGCCAGCAAACGCTGGAACCGCGCACATTGCCCGACGGCTCCCAGAATCACGGCTGCTGGCGCTTGCAGTCAAGCGATTGGCATCCACGGTCAGGCGCAATCGGGATCGCAGCGATTACTGTTCGCAACAGACGATTGCCGCCGAGCAGCGACCATGCCTGACGAATCTGGCCCACTGCCAAGCACCGACGCAGAGCGGAGCGACGAGATTCGCCGCGTCGTCAACGCCGCTTCGACTGAACTGCGCCAGCGTCATCCATGGTTGCGTCATCAGGACGCGATCGGCGCCGGCATTCTTGCCTTTGCGCTGACCGGCATGGTTGCCTGCGGCTACGGCTACATCCAGGGCGTCATGCCGGCCTGGCTGGTGATCCCACTGGTGGCGTTTTTCGCCTCGCTGACGCATGAGCTGGAACACGATCTGATCCACTGGATGTACTTTCGCAAGCGGCCGTGGGCGCACCATTTGATGATGGCGCTGGTATGGCTGGCGCGGCCGAGCACGATCAATCCATGGGTGCGGCGCGAACTGCACTTCGAGCATCACAAGTTCTCTGGAACGATGCAGGATCGCGAGGAACGCGGCATCACCAATGGAGAACGCTGGGGGCTGCCGCGTCTTTTGATGCTGGCCGACGCCGGCTTCTCGGTGTGGTGGCGCATCCGCCGGATCCCCGACGCCGCGCAGCGCCGCAAATTGTGGAAGCGGGCGCTGACGATCTACTTCCCGCTCGGCTGGATCCACTGGGGCGCCTGGTATGCGTTCCTGCTGGCGCATGCCACGCTCGGGCTGGCAGCAATGTTCGGTTTCGCGCTGCAGGAGCCCGCGGGTCTGGCGGTGCTCGACACCGTGGTCGTGATCTGGATTGCACCGAACGTGTTGCGCAGTTTCTGTCTGCATTTCGTCAGCAGCAACATGCACTATTTCGGTGACGTCGAGCCGGGCAACGTGATCCAGCAGACCCAGGTGCTGAACGTCTGGTGGCTGTTGCCATTCCAGGCCTTCTGCTTCAACTTTGGCGGCACCCACGCGATCCATCATTTCGTCGTCAAGGAGCCGTTCTATGTCCGTCAGCTCACTGCAAGAACGGCGCATCGGGTGATGCGCGAGATGGGCGTGCGCTTCAACGATCTCGCCAATTTTCGTCGCGCCAATCGCTGGAACGACTCCGTGTCGACAGGAGCCGCCGGATGAGTGCCATGACCCGCGCCGACTTCCCGCACTTCCAGGTCATCGGCACGCGCTGGAAGGACAATGACCTCTACGGCCACGTCAACAACGTCGAGTACTACAGTTACTTCGACACGGTAATCAATGCCTACCTGATCAAGAGCGGTGGCCTCGACATCCACGCCGGCGCGGTGATCGGTGTCTGCGCCGAATCGCACTGTCGCTTCCACGATTCGCTGGCTTTCCCGTATGACGTCGACGCCGGATTGCGGGTGGTTCATCTAGGGCGCTCGAGCGTGCGCTACGAGATCGGATTGTTTGCTTCTGGCGTCGAAGCGATCGCTGCGCTCGGTTGGTTCGTGCATGTGTTCGTCGACCGCAACACGCGTCGGCCCACCGACATTCCGCCCGCGCTGCGCGCGGCGCTCGAGCGTATCCGCGTCGACGCCGCGCCATGAAGGTGCGCGCGGCGGTGCTGCGGGAACTGGGGTTGCCACAGCCCTACGCGCAGTCGCGCCCGCTGACCCTGGAAACCCTCGAACTCGATCCACCCGGACCCGGCGAGTTGCGGGTGCGCATGCTGGCGGCCGGCCTGTGCCACTCGGATCTGTCGGTGATCGATGGCAACCGGCCGCGGGTGATGCCGATGGTGCTCGGTCACGAGGCGTGCGCCGAGGTGATCGAGCTGGGGCCGGATGTAACCGGTTTTGCGCCTGGCGATCGCGTTGTACTGTCGTTTGTGCCGAGTTGCGGCCATTGTGCGCCGTGCGCCAGTGGTCGTGCGGCGCTGTGCGAGCCGGGTGCGCGTGCCAACCTTGCTGGCACCTTGCTGGCCGGTCAGCGTCGCTGGCACGACCCGCAGCAGGCATTGAACCACCACCTCGGGGTGTCGGCATTCGCCGAGTACGCGGTGATTTCGGCACGCTCCGCGGTCAAGGTGCCGCACGATCTCGATCCGGCAATCGCCGCATTGTTCGGTTGCGCAGTCCTGACCGGCGTCGGTGCCGCGATCAACTGCGCCCATGTGCAACCCGGGCAGAGCGTGGCCATCATCGGCCTCGGAGGCGTCGGCATGGCCGCGCTGCTCGGCGCGCAGGTCAGTGGCGCGCACCCGATCGTTGCCGTCGATGTGCATGACAGCCGTTTGCAGTCGGCGTTGATGCTCGGCGCCACCCATGCGGTGCACGCCGATGCCGATGCAACTGAGCAGATCCGCGAGCTCACCGGCGGCGGCGCCGAGGTGGTGATCGAATGCGTCGGCAGCGATCAGGCGCTGGCGCTGGCGTACGCGGCCACCCGTCGCGGTGGCACCACAGTCACCACCGGGTTGCCGCATCCGGCACAGTTGTTCAGTGTGCCCGCGGTCAGTCTGGTCGCGGAGGAACGCACGGTGAAGGGATCCTACATGGGCACCTCGGTGCCATCGCGCGACATCCCGCGCTACATCGATCTGTATCGTGCCGGTCGGCTGCCCGTCGATGCGTTGCTGACGCACCGGTTGCCACTGGAACAGATCAACCTGGGATTCGATCGTCTGGCGCACGGCGAGGGCCTGCGTCAGGTCGTCGTGTTTGGTGAGGCGAGCGCATGAGCGCCGCACCGGTGCGCAATGCCTGGGGCCTGCTGCTGGTGTTGACGCTGCTCAACATCATCAACTTTGCCGATCGCTATCTGATCATCGCCTTCTCCACGCGCATCGTGCCGGAACTGGGTCTGAGCAACCTGCAGTTCGGGTTGCTCACCGGCATCGTGTTTACCGCGGTGTACACCATCTTCGGCTTGTTCCTCGGTTCGCTCGCCGATCGCGTGCATCGCCCGCGACTGATCGCTGCGGGCCTCGCGTTGTGGAGCGCATTGACCGCGCTGACCGGATTTACCCGCAATTTCCTGCAGATGGCGCTGGCGCGGATGTTTGTCGGTGTCGGTGAGGCCGCACTGACGCCGGCGGCGCTGTCGATGCTGTCGGACCGCTTCAGTACCGATCAGCGCGCGCTGGCCAACAGCATCTATTACCTCGGCATCCCGATTGGCATCGGCGGCAGCTTCATCCTCGCCAGCGTGCTCGGACCGTTGCTTGGATGGCGCGGAAGTTTCGTCGCACTGGGCCTGATCGGGATCGTGGCGGCCTTGCTGGTCGTGTTGTTCATGCGCGATCCGACTCGGTCTCGCGAAGGAACCGGGCGCGGCGGTTCATTGCGCACCAGCATGGCCGGGCTGATGCATGAACTGAAGACCAATCGCGCTTTCGGACTGATCCTGCTGGGGTGCATCGCCGCCAGTTGCGTGCAGGGTGCAGCGGTTCTGGATCTGCTGTGGTGGGTCAAGGAACGCGGCTTCGAGGAGACCCACGCGCAGCAGTTGAATGGCTCGATGTTCCTGCTCGGCGGCATCTGCGGCTCGCTGCTCGGTGGCTACATGGCCGACCGCATGCACACGCGGATGGACGGCGGGCGCCTCAAGTTCCTGGCCGTCGCTTATGCGCTCGGTATCCCGCTGATGCTGCTGTTCCGGGTGATCCCGGCTGACCACGCGGCATTCCTGCCGCTGGCGTTTCTCGGCAACGCGGTGTTCATGGTGGTGTTCGGGCCGGCGCTGGCGACGCTGCAGGAAATCGTGCCCGCCCAGCATCGCGCCGCGACCGTGGCGCTGTTCGTGCTGGTGACGTCGTTGATCGGCTCCGCCGGTGGCTCCGCCATCGTCGGCGGTCTCGCCGACGCCTTTGCGGCCGCCGGCAACACCGAGCCGATCACGCTGGCGATCATGAGCACCCAGGCGGTTGGCTTGCTGACGATTCCGGCGTTTCTGCTGGCGGCGCGTCAGGCTCCGCGGATGCCGTGAGATGGGCTGTTGTAGGAGCGACGTGCACGTCGCGACCGAGGATGCGCCGCAGCTGATGGTCGCGACGTGCACGTCGCTCCTACAACGCAACTTTGCAGCAAGCCGGAGGCCACCATGGGTAACCCGAAGCGCAGCCTGGATCCGCTGAATGTCCGATGCGAGGACGATCATCCGCAGTTCGTGTCGGCGGCGGCGCGCGGCCTGGCGATCCTGCGCTGCTTCGACTATGGCGAGCAGTTTCTCGGCAATGGCGAACTGGCGCTGCGCACCGGATTGCCCAAGCCCACGGTGTCGCGGCTGACCTTCACGCTGGCGACGCTCGGATACCTGAGCTACTCCCGGCACCACGAGAAGTACTCGCTCGGCACGGCGCTGCTTTCGCTCGGCAACACCTACCAGCGTTGCAGTCCGGTGATCGGCATCGCCCAGCCGCTGTTGCGTCGATTCGCTGAGGAAACCGCTTGCACGGTGATGCTCGGCGCGCCGGATGGGCTGCGCATGGTGCTGCTGGCGATTGCGCAGATGCGCGAGTGTCCCGAGTTCAATCTCGAAGTCGGCGCCCGGGTTCCGCATGGCCTCACCGCACTCGGGCGTGCGGATCTGGCGGCACGACGACCCGAACTGTTCGCAGAAGAAATGGCCGAGTTCCGCAAGGATTGTCGAGCCTTCGAATGGCCGCGCATCCGCGACGGCATCCTGCAGGCACGCGCCGATGTCGAGCGCCTCGGTTTCTGTTATTCGATCGGTGAATGGCGTCCCGGCATTTACGCCGTCGGCGTGCCGATGGTCTCGGTCGACCCCGATCGCATCCTCGCCTTCAGTTGCGGCGGCAGCGCCGACGACATGACCCGCGAACGCCTCACCGACGACCTCGGGCCACGCCTCGTGGCATTGCGCGACAAGGTGCGGGCGGCGACCAAGGGCGTGTTCTAGTGTGGTTTGCCATTAATTTGTTGAATAATTTCCGCGCCTTTTGACCCGAATGCGTCGTTGTTCGTCGTCGCCATAGCCCTGCTATGACTCCTCCTCTCGCCTAGCCTCGAGCCAAAATGCATCGGAAATTTCTTCAGCCAATTAATGGCAAACCACACTAGCACCTGAAAGTAGGTCACGTTGCCCGCAGGGCTACGTGACAAACATCCCGACGTCACGTAGGCCTGCGGCCAACATGACCTACAACTTTTTGTCCGCAAAGGACGCAAAGGACGCAAAGAAGGCAAAGACTAGATTCAGGCTGGCGTCGTCTCATTCGACGACCGTCTCTCTCCTGCTTTTCTTTGCGTCCTTTGCGTCCTTTGCGGACAAGTTTTCAATGGCCTTTGCATGACTTGTGGGAGCAACCTGTCGCCAAAGCTCGCGACTCGAGGTCGCTCCCACAGTTTGATTCCAGCGGCCGCTAGAACTGCATCCGGAACGTAGCTCCATAGGTCTGCGGCGCGGCGAGGAACGCATTCCACGACCCGGTCTGCAGCGGCGCGTCGAAACCAACCTGGATGTACTCCTCGTCGGTCACGTTCTGCGACCACAGCTCGATCAGCCAGGTGCGGTCGGCCGCGCCGATGCCAAGGCGGGCGTTGACCACGGTGTAGGCCTCCTGCAGCTTTTCCGGATCGAGATCGGAGCCGGTGTTGTAGTCCGACGAGTACTTGGCGCCGATGTTGAAGCGGCCGATCAGGCTGCTGCCGAAATTCCACTCGTAGTTCAGTGCCGCAGACGACGACCACAGCGGCGCGAAACTGAGGCGACTGTTGGGCAGACGCACCAGGTCGGCGTCGGGCAGCGGATCCGGACCGTACTGGCTGTCGGCGTAGGTGACGCCGCCCTGCAGCGTGAGCCCGTCGATGGCGGTCTGCCACATCGCTTCCAGTTCGGCGCCCCGGGTCGTCACTTCCTTGACCGAACGCACGACGAACGTCGTCCCGAGGAAACTGTTGAGCTGGAAGTCCTCGTAGTCCTGGTAGAACACCGCTCCGTTGAGCAGCAATTTCCCGTCGAGCCAGATGGTCTTTGCGCCGATCTCGTAGCTGTCGACGAACTCGCCGGGGAATGAGGTGTCGGTCACCGGCACCACACCGCTGCCGCCGGTGGTCAGTCCGTTGGACGTCTGTCCGCGGTCGAGGTTGAAACCGCCAGCCTTGTAGCCGCGCGCGAACGAGCCGTAAGTCATCAGGTCCTCGTTCCAGCGATAGGCTGCCTTGAAGGTGCCCGACCATTCGTCCTCACCCTGTTCCTGGTGGGTTTGCCGACCGGCGTGCAGTGGATTCGACCACGGCAGGCACATGAATCCGATCACCGTCGGCACCGTGGCGCCGAGTGCGGCGGTTGGAACTCCGCGTGACGCCAATGCAGCACCGACCTGCGACGGGTTCGCCAGCGCGGCAGCGCAGCCGAGCGATCCGTTCGGACTTGCGAAGCGTGAATCCACCTCCTTGTCCTCGCTGGTGTAGCGCAGGCCGAGCGCCAGATCGAGCGAGTCGGTCGCATGCCAGGTGTTGTTGGTGAACAGGGCCAGGCTCTCGGCGTTCTGGTCGTAGCGATCGTCTGCACTTTCGCCAATGAAACTGGTGCCGAAGGGTCGTCCGGCGGCTTGCGACAGGAAGGTCGCTGGATTGTTGGTGTTCACCGTTCCCGGCGGAAACGAGCCGGCCACTCGATTGAGCAGGGCGATCGACAGATACGGCTCGTACACGCTGCCGAGGATGGTCTGGCCGTGCCGCTCAAGATCCTCGTCAGCGTAGAACAGGCCCGCCATCCAATCGATGCTGTCGGTATTGCCGGTCAGCCGCAGTTCCTGGCTGAAGGTGTCGAAACCGTCTGAGGCCTGCTCCGGTCCGAAGTTGCGATACCAGATATCGGCGGTGCTGTAGTCGAGATCAGCGCCGTTGATCGTCTGCCATTCGCGCGATGCGGTGATCGAAGTCAATCGCGCGCCACCCAGCGCGGCCATGTCCCAGTTGGCCTCGACCGAGATACCCTGGTCGTGAATGCTCTGGCGCGTGTCGCGATTGCTCCACGCCTCCCGCGCGAACGGATCGGCAACCGGCGCGACGCCGGAATCGGGCGCCACCGCGTCGACGATACCGGCGACGGAGCCGCGCACGATGGTCACGCCGGCACAACAGCGCTCGTCGCGCTCGGTGTTGTCCAGCGCGATGTTGATGCTGAGATTCTCGGTCGGCTCCATCAAGAGTTGCGCCCGGACCGAATAAAAATCCTGGTCGACGTCTTCGTCATTCGTGCGCGGACCGCCGCCGGTGTGCACATCGAGGAAGCCGTCGCGTATGCGCTGGGTCGCGAACACGCGAAATGCAGCGGCATCACTCAGGGCGCCGTTGTAGGAGCCGGAGTAGCCGAAGGTGCCGTAGTTGCCGGCGGTGATCTCGCTCTCCACGGCGGTTTCGAACGCAGGCTTGCGGGTGACCACGTTGATCAGGCCGGCCGAGGTGTTCTTGCCGAACACCGTACCTTGTGGCCCCTTCAGCACCTCGATCCGTTCGAGTTCGCCGAGATCGCCGAAACCGACCCCATTGCGTGCGCGATAGATGCCATCGATGACCACGCCGACCGAGGATTCGAGGCCGGTGTTGTCGCCCACCGTGCCGATGCCTCGAATGCGTGCGGTAGTCAATGCCTCGTTCGAGGTCGACGTGACGGTAAGACCGGGCACCAGGATCTGCAGGTCCTTGATGTCGCGCGCACCCATGTCCTTGAGTTGCTGGTCGGACACCACCGTGATCGAGATCGGCACATCCTGAAGTTGCTCTTCGCGCTTTTGCGCGGTCACCGTGATGGCACCGAAGGTCTGCTCGGCGGCGACGTCGGCGTCAGCCGGCGTCGCCGACTGCTGTGCCAGCAAAGGTGCCGTGACGCCGGCGGCGAGCGCGGTGACGATGCATCGGACCAGCAGATGACGAACCGGTGAGCGTGAAACCATGGTGATCCCCTCCCCAGGGTGGTGACAGAAAGAGCCGCACACTGCGGCTCACGGCTCTGTCCCGAGGGCGGGTTTCAGTGCTTTGCAGTCGCAGGCATGAGCCAACTTAGCAAAGCGGTTTTTGCGAAAACGAAACTTGCGGAGGGAAGCATCAACAGCTCCGAAATCCCGTCATTGCGAGATCCCTTTTTCGGCCCGAAAATGCTCACCGGCCATGAACCGTAGGTTGGGCTAAGCGCAGCGTGCCCAACATCCCGCGTAATGTTTGGGCACGGCTGCGCCTTGGCCCAGCCTACCTCGGTCGGTTCATTGCGAGTCGCGCAGCGACGAAGCAATCCAGTGACTTTGCTCCGGATCCGACTTCAGCAGAACCAGGAAGAGTCACTGGATTGCTTCGCTGCGCTCGCAATGACGACTGATTCGGCGGCTACACCGGCTCACTCAAAAACCGCATGCGCGCAGATTCGATCAGCGCCTCCAACGGGTGGCCCTCGCGCAGCGCCACGAACACGGTGTCGTCGCCGGCGATCGTGCCGGCCTGGCCGGGCAGGGGCTGATGATCGAGCACCGCAGCTACCGCATTGGCAAAACCGGGACGGGTGCGCAGCACGATCAGGTTGGGCGGGGCGGCGATCACGGCGAGTGCGCTCGGGCTGCCATCGCCGGGCGGTGCATAACGACCGCCGCGTTTGCTGATGCCGAGGCGCGTCAGATGACGCGACAGGGTTGGCTGGCTCACCACCTTGCCGGCCCGGGCAAGTGCCTCCTGGAGCTCGAACTGATCGGCGATGCGTTCATTGCTGATCAGTTCCAGCAGGGTCTGGTCGAGGTCTCCGGCGGTGCGTGCCATGGGCTTGTGCTCTCGGTGGAATGTGCATAATATGCGTCTTGGTCGCATTTTATGCAAATCTATTCATGTCCGCACTGCTTGAAACCTACGCCGCGTTTCCGTTCGTGCTCGATCGCGGGGCGGGCGATCGCGTTTGGACTGAAGAGGGCGTCGAATACTACGACTGGTACGGCGGGCACTGCGTGACCTCCACGGGGCACTCGCATCCGCGCATTGTTGCGGCATTGACGGCGCAGGCTGGCAAGCTCTTGTTCTACTCGGCTGCCGCACGCCTGCGCATTCGCGAACAGGCGGCGCAGGCGCTGATCGCTTATCTGGCCGGTGCCGGTGTTGCCAGTGTGTTCTTCTGCAATTCGGGCGCCGAGGCCAACGAAAATGCACTCAAGCTGGCGATCAAACAGACCGGCCGCAGCGCACTCGTCAGTTTCGAAGGAGGCTGGCACGGGCGGACTTTGCTGGCGTTGTCGGTGACTGACGACCCCAGGATCAGTTCGCCCTATGCGGCGATCCTGCCGGCATCGCGGCGTTTGCCTTTCGGAGATGCCGCGGCGCTGGAGCAATTCGATTTCTCGGAAACTGCGGCAGTCATCGTCGAGCCGATCCAGAGCATGTCCGGCATTCGCTCGGCGTCAAAAGCGTGGTTCCAGCGACTGCGTGCGCGCACGGCCGAGGCCGGATGCTGGTTGATCATGGACGAGATCCAGACCGGCATGAGCCGCATGGGCCTACCCAGCGCATCCGAGTTCTTCGGCATCCGTCCAGATGCAATCACGCTGGCCAAGGGTCTGGCGTCCGGCGTGCCGATCGGCGCTACCGTGGTTTCAGCCGAGCGCGCGGCGGCAGTCAAGTCCGGCGACCTCGGCAGCACCTTCGGCGGTGGACCGCTGGCAATGGCGGCGCTGCTGGCGACGCTCGATGTGATCCACGACGAAGACCTCGCAAAACGGGCGCAAGCTGTCGGCGAGCGCTTGAAGCGCACACTACCGGGGTCGGCGGTTGCTGAGGTGATCGGCGAGGGTCTGCTGCTCGGCTTGCGTACCCGCGGCCCGGCGGCTTCGCTCAAGCAGCATCTGTTCGATCGTAGACTGCTGGTCGGCGCGTCCGGCGACACGTCGGTACTGCGCCTGATGCCCTGTCTCAACGTTTCCGATGCCGCAATCGATGCGCTGGAAACGGCCGTCCATGAATTCAAAGGATAACTCATGCGCCATTTCACCCATCTGAAGGATCTCGGCCCCAAGGGGCAGGCGGCGCTGGTCAAGCTCGCTGCGGAATACAAGCGCAACGAACCCGGCGCGCTGCTCAAGGGCAAGGTGCTCGGCATGCTGTTTTTCAATCCTTCGCTGCGCACGCGCACCAGCTTCGAGGTGGCGATGGCCAAGCTCGGCGGCATGTCGGTGGCGCTGGAAGAGGGTAGCGGCGTGTGGAAGCTGGAGACCGAGGACGGCGCGATCATGTCGGGAGACAAGGCCGAACACGTGCGCGAAGCGGCACCGGTGCTGTCGCGCTATGTCGATGTGCTCGGCGTTCGCGCGTTCTCGCGCGGCATGGGCCAGGCCGACGACGACAACGATGGCGTGATCAATGCATTCCGTCGCCACGCACGGGTGCCGATGATCAGCCTCGAGTCGGCGCGCGAGCATCCTTGTCAGGGTCTCGCCGACATGCTGACGGTGCAGGAGAGTTTCGGCCAGACGCAGGGCGTCAAGGTGGTGCTGAGCTGGGCGCCGCATGTGCGGCCGCTGCCCAAGGCGGTACCGAACTCGGTATTGCTGCACGCCGCTGCGGCCGGCTGCGATGTGACCGTGGTGCACCCGCCGGGTTTTGAACTTGGCGAGGCAGTGCGCAGCGAGGCACAACGTTACGCCGCCGAATCCGGCGGCAAGATCCGCTACTCCAACGATCAGCGCGCCGCGTTCGAAGGCGCCCATGTGGTTTACGCCAAGGCCTGGGGTCCGGAACCGCGTGCCAGCGAAGATGGCATCGTTGCCTCGCCGGCATTGCGCGGCTGGATGCCCACGCTGAAGCATTTCGAAAACGCCACCGAGGAAGCCATCTTCCTGCACTGCCTGCCGGTGCGCCGCAACGTCGAAGTCAGCGACGAGGTGCTCGATTCCGAGTTCGCGCGCGTCGTCGACGAGGCCGAGAACCGCATGTGGGTGCAGATGGCTGCACTGGCGTGGTTGTTTGGTAAAGCCTGAGCTGGCGGCGCCGGCCGCAGCAGGCTTCTGTGGGTCCAGACTTGTCTGGACGCTGTTCCGGCTCTTGAGGCACAAGAGCGTCCAGACAAGTCTGGACCCACCAAGAGCCGGCGAGCCACCGGCCTTGACGATTCCCGATTCCCGATTCCCGAGGTAATACGCAATGCCCTTCGCTTCCAACCCCTACGACGCCCTCAAGGGACTTTCGAAGTACCTGCGTCAGTTTCGCGGCAAAACATTCGTGGTCAAGCTGGGCGGCGAGGTGCTCGACGAGCCGGAAAGCCGGCGCAAGGTGGTCGAGCAGATCGGCGTGCTGTGGACGCTGTCGATCCGCGTGGTCGTCGTGCACGGCGGCGGCGCGCGCCTCGATCAGTTGTGCGGCCAGTTGAATCTGCCCATCGAAAAGCACGCCGGGCGCCGGGTGACCACGCCGGAGGTGCTGGATGCCGCCAAGATGGTGTTCAATGGCGTCAACACCGACCTGCTGGCCGAGATGAACCGCGTTGGCGTGCCCGGTGTGGGTTTGACCGGCGTCGATGCCGGCATGATCAAGGCACGCAAGCGCGCCCCGATCTACATGGGCGAAGATGACGGCGGCCGGCCCAGGTTGTTCGACTACGGGCAGGTCGGCGATATCGAGCAGATCGACCCGACATTGCTGAAGCACCTGCTGGAATCGGACTACGTGCCGGTACTGGCGCCGTTGTCGGGTGCGCCGGATGGCAGCATCTTCAACACCAACGCCGACACCATCGCTTCGCATGTGGCGGCGGTGCTGGGAGCCGAGAAACTGTTCTTCGTGCTCAAGGTTCCGGGCTTGCTCAAGGATGTCAAGAATCCATCCTCGCTGATCACCTTTGCGACCCTGGCGCGCCTCGACGAGATGGAGGCGCGCGGCGAACTTGCCGGTGGCATGTTGCCCAAGGTGGCCGCGATCCGTCATGCGATCAACCAGGGTGTGCAGTCGGCGCACCTGGTGTCCGGCGTCACTGCCGACGCCCTGCTGGTGGAGTGCTTCACCAACGAAGGGGCGGGGACGATGATCGTGAAGGATGGGGATTGAGATGAGGTACGAGGGCACGAGGGCGCGAGGGCACGAGGGCACGAGGGACTCGGCGCAAATCGCTGCTTCGCGCCCCGGTACTGCTTATCGAACGCACCGTCAATTCCTAACGTTGCCACGCTTGCGTGCCCTCGTGCCCTCGTGCCCTCGTGCCCTCCCGCGCCCTCGCGCACTCCCGATCTCGCGCACATGACCGCCACCACCCCCCTCTGGTCCAAAGGCCTGCCGCTCGACGAAGCGATCCACCGCTTTACCGTCGGCGAGGACCCGATGCTCGACCTGGCGCTGCTGCCGTTCGACGTGCAGGGATCGGCGGCGCACGCGCGCATGCTCGGCGAGGTGGGCCTGCTGACGGCCGAGGATGCGGCAGCGCTGATTGCGGCGCTGGCCGAGTTGAAACCGGTCGCCGAGCGTCGCGAGCTGGCGATCTCGGCCGCCCAGGAAGATGGCCATACCGCTCTCGAGCACGCGCTGATCGCCCGCGTCGGCGAGGCCGGCAAGCGCATTCACCTGGGACGTTCGCGCAACGATCAGGTTCTGCTCGCGTTGCGGCTGTTGCTGCGCTCGCGACTGCTCGCGTTGGTGGCGCAGTTGCGCACGCTGGCGGGCGCGCTGCTCGAACTCGCGTTGCATTACGAGTCGGTGCCGATGCCCGGATACACCCATCTGCGACGGGGAATGCCGTCGAGTGTCGGCCAGTGGGCGATCGGTTATGTAGAGGGCCTGATCGAGGAGCTCGAGGCCGCCGATGGACTCTGGCGCCGGCTCGACCGCTGTCCGCTGGGCGCGGCCGCCGGCTTCGGCGTGCCGTTGCCATTGAATCGCGAGCGCGTCGCGGAACTGCTGGCCTTCAGTCGAGTGCAACGCTCGCCGGTCGACGTGATGAACTCACGCGGGCGCCACGAACAGGCGCTGCTCGACTGGACGGTTTCGGTCGCCGGCACGCTGGAGAAGCTGTGCTGGGATCTCAGCCTGTATTCGACCGAGGAGTTCGGTTTCGTGCGGCTGCCGGACGCGTTCACTACCGGCTCTTCGATCATGCCGCAGAAGCGCAATCCGGACGTTCTGGAACTTGCCCGCGGTCGCTGTCGCGAACTGCGCGGCATCGCCGAGTGGCATCGGCAGATCGTCAGCGGACTGCCGGGCAGCTATCACCGCGATTTCCAGCTGCACAAACGCCCGCTGCTGGCGGGCCTCGATGCCGCGTCGGCGACGCTGGACGTGTTGACGCGACTGCTGCCGGTGCTGCAAATCAACGCCGCGCGCTGCAGCGCCGCGATGAGCGACGAGTTGTATGCGGCGCATCAGGCCTATGTGCGGGTGGCCGCCGGGCAGACCTTTCGCGACGCCTATCGTGAGATCGGCGAGACCGTGATGGCGGGCACTTTTGTGCCCGACCGCGCCGCCTTGTCGGCCACGCATACCGGCGGCCTGGGGGCTCTGGGGCTCGCCACGGCGGCGGCAGAACTCGATGTGCTCGGAGCGCAGTTTGATGCGCGCAGCCACACACTGGGACAGATCGATGCGCGGGTATTCGCGCGATGAGCACGGCCGCCCGGGCTCACCTGAGCGAGCGGGTTTTGTGGGAGCGGGTTTACCCCGCGATCTTTTGCTCGACAACGGCAACAGCTCGCTGGATAAACCCGCCCCCTCACCCGGCCGAGGCAAGAGCTCGCGGGATGAACCCGCTCCCACAAAAGCCACCCGGCGCCGGCCACTGATTTCCTTTTTCCTTTTCCCTTTTTACTGACCACGGCAATGTCCAACCCACTTTGCGTACTCGCTTTCTCCGGCGGCCTCGACACCTCGTTCTGCGTGCTGCATCTGCGCGAGCGCGGCTTCGACGTCGCCACGGTCACGGTCAACACCGGTGGCTTCGATGCTGCCGAGATCGAGCGTATCGAAGCTTCGGCGCACCGGCTTGGGGTGGTGCAGCACCGTACCATCGACGCGCGCCAGGAGTTGTGGGACGACTATCTGAGTTACCTGCTGTTCGGCAACGTGCTGCGCGGTCAGTTGTATCCGCTGTCGGTCTCGGCCGAACGTGTGTGCCAGGCCAAACGCGTCGCGGAGTTCGCCAATGAAATCGGCGCCAGCGCCATCGCGCATGGTTCGACCGGCGCCGGCAACGACCAGGTGCGTTTCGATGTCGCCTTTCGCGCGCTGTGTCCGGGCAAGCAACTGATCACGCCGATCCGCGAACTGGCGCTTTCCCGCGAGGACGAAACCAATTGGCTGGCCGAACGCGGCGTGGTGATCCCGGCCAAGACCACGCTTTATTCGGTCAACGAGGGCATGTGGGGGACTTCGGTCGGCGGCAAGGAAACCCACGATTCCTGGCAGCATCTGCCGGAGTCGGCGTATCCGGGTGGCGCCATCGCTGCGGACCTGCAGCAAAGGACCATCGTGCTCGGCTTCGAGCGCGGTCAGCCGGTGACGCTGGATGGTGCGGCGATCGGTGCGGTGGCCATCGTCGAGGCGCTCAACGCGCTCGGCGACCAGTACGGCATCGGCCGCGGCATCCATCTTGGCGACACCATCCTCGGCATCAAAGGCCGCGTCGGCTTCTCGGCTCCTGCCGCGCACCTGCTGATCCAGGCGCATCGCGAACTGGAAAAGCTGGTGCTCAGCGGCAAGCAGTTGTTCTGGAAGGAATCGCTCGGCAACCTCTACGGCAGCCTGCTGCACGAGGGCCATTACTTCGACCCCGTCGGCCGCGACCTCGAAGCCTTCCTCGCCTCCTCACAGGCCACCGTCAGCGGCGACGTGCGCATGACCCTGTACCCGCGCGTCGCCCAGGTCGAGGGCGTCCGCTCGCCGCACAGCCTGATGCAGTCGAAAGTCGCCAGCTACGGCGAAGGCGCCAAGGCCTGGACTGGCGAAGAGGCGAGGGGGTATTGCAAGTTGTTCGGAGTGGGGCAGCAGGTGGCGCTCGGCGCGCGGAGCGCGCCAGAGCAGGAAAATGGAAAAGGGAAAAAGGAAAAAGGTGTATGACTTGCCGCGAGACCTGAGCTCTTCCCCTTTCCCATTTTCCCTTTTCCTTTTTCCAGGTTTTGACCCATGCGCCTGACCGTCGACAAAATCGCCAGCGTCACCCGGAACCTCAAGCTCGCGCGTACGCTGACCTTGAGCGACACCATCCTGTGCGAAGAAGGCTCGGCGGTGGCCGTGCGTGTGCATGGGGAGAAGAGCACCTACAACCAGCTCGAAGATGTGCATGGCCGCTGGATGACGCTGCATGATGGCGATCTGGTAGTGGGCGCGCTCGGCAAGCGCAATGCCCTGCATGGCTATGAAGGCGTGATGCCGACCTCGCTGAAGGTGGGTGACACGATCAACATGCTCAACATCGGCGGCGTGATGGGCCATTGCGTGTCCTACAACCCGGATGTCGGCAAGCCGTTCGTGCTCGAAGTGCTCGGGCAGGTGCTGATCTTCCCCGAATTCCAGTCGCGCCAGGGCATCCCCGCGCACATTCGCCACAATGCGCTGCAGGGTGCGCCGACGGCGCCGAAGGTGCCGATCGTCTTCATCCTCGGCACCTGCATGAATTCCGGCAAGACGCTCGCAGGTTCGGCGATGGTGCGTGCGCTGCACCAGGCCGGTTACAAGGTCGGCGGCGCCAAACTGACCGGCATTTCGTTGATGCGCGACACCTTGCACCTGTACGACCATGGTGCCGAAGTGATCGCCGATTTCACCGACGCCGGCGTGGTCTGTTCCGGGCCGGAGACGGCAGCCCTGACCGCGCACAAGGTGCTCAGCGAAATCGCCGCCAAGGGCGTCGACGTGATCGTCGCCGAGACCGGCGATGGCGTGATGGGCGAATACGGGGTGCAGGCGATCCTTGCCGACGAGGCGCTGCGCGCGCAGTGCGCCTGTTACGTGTTCTGCGCCAACGATCCGGTCGGTGTCGCCGGCGGCGTCGATTACCTGCGCGCGAACTACGGCATCGATGTCGATATTGTCGCCGGCCCGGCCACCGACAACGCCGTCGGCCAGCGCTTCGTCGAGCGCCTTGGCATCCCTGCGCGCAACGCCCGCGTCGACCCACGCGCGCTCGGCGATCTGGCGCTGGAACTGGTGCGCAAGTATCGCGCGCCTTAGGCTCTCGCTCTGGTGGGTCCAGACTTGTCTGGACGCTCTTCCTGCATCCCTGCCAGAAGCGTCCAGACAAGTCTGGGCCCACCAGGGCAAGTGACCTTCTCAATGGTGAACTCGAACATGGACGTGATCATCCTCGGCGCCTCCGGTTATGGCGGGGGCGAATTGTTGCGCTTGCTGGCGACGCATCCGCGCCTGGTCAGCGTGACCGGCATTTCGCGCCAGCATGTCGGCAAGGACATCGGCAGCGTGCATCCGAACCTGCGCGGCGTCGTCCGCGGCAGCTTTGCCGCGGCGCCGGATTGGGCAAAGCTGGCGCAGAGCGACTGCCCAGTGCTGTTCGCCGCTCTTCCGCACGGCGAGTTTGCGCGGCAACTGCCCGGACTGGAGCGCGAGTGGCAGCAGGCGGGGCTTGCCGAGCGCCTCACCGTGATCGACTTGTCGGGCGACTTCCGGCTGGCGGATGCGCCGGCTTTTGCGCAGTCCTACGGTGGCGATCACCCATGCGCCGATCGTCTGGGCAGTTTCGTCTACGGCCTCAGCGAGTGGCGCCGCGAGCAGATCGTCGGCGCCCGGCGCATCGCCAATCCAGGTTGTTTTGCCACGGCGCTGCAACTGGCGCTGTTGCCGCTCGCCGATCTCGGCGACCAGACGCCGTCCTGGGTCGCCGTGAGCGCGATCACCGGTTCCTCGGGTTCCGGCGCCAGCGCCAGCGACACCACCCATCACCCGACCCGCGCCAACGACTTTCGTGCCTACAAGATGCTCGCCCATCAGCATGAGGGCGAGATCCGGCGCACGCTGGCGGAGCAGGGCAGCGCCATCGACTTCGCCTTTGTGCCGCATTCGGCGCCGCTGGTACGCGGGATTTTCGCGACCCTGACTTTTGCCGCGCCGGGTTTGACCCGTGAGGATCTGTGCGGGATCTACGCTGCCCGCTATGACGGCGCGCGCTTCATCCGTCTGGTCGACGGTACGCCGCGGGTCGCCGCGGTGGCGGGCAGCAACTTCGCCGATATCGCGGTCGAAGCCAAGGCCGGCAGTGCCTGCGTGATGATCGCCATCGACAATCTGGTCAAGGGCATGGCCGGACAGGCGATCCAGAACTTGAATCTGGCCCGCGGGTGGGGCGAGGATGCGGGTCTGTCGACCGTCGCCCTCTATCCCGCCTGATGCGAATCGTTTTCCATTGTTGTGCAACGCTGCTGTTGATCGGTTGCGCTGCCAAGGTCCCGGTGGCGCCGCCGCCGGCCGATGCGCCGCCGGCCAGACTCGAAATCGTCACCCGCGAAGAGCGCGTCGTGGTCGAGCCAACCAGCAAGACGCTGCGGCTGCGCAATCCGCACGGCGATGTGCGCCTGCGCATCACCGAGCAGCCGATGGTGGGCATCCATGCCACGATCCAGCGTATCGGCGAAACGCCATTGGAGCCGAGCTTCGACATCCGCCAGCACAACGGGGTGTTCGAGCTGACCATTCGATATCCCGATGATGAAGTGCTGCAGGCGCGCGCGGATCACGGTTACGGTCGGGTGGACCTTGGTGTCTGGGTGCCGGCAAATCTGGCACTCGACCTGGCGACCGCCGACGGATTGCTGCAAGTCAAGCGCGCCCGCTCGGCAGTTCGCGCGCGCACGACGTCCGGCGCGCTGCAAGTGACTGGCGGCGCAGAGATCGATCTCGCCAGCGACAGCGGCGACATTGCGTTCAGCCAATACAGTGGTCGATGGTCGGCATCGGCCAAGGTCCACAGCGATCGCGGCCACATCTATGCCAGCATCCCGGCGTTTGCCGACATCGAACTGTCGGTCAGGGCCGGCGGTCGCATCGAATCTCCTCGGGAACTGCCGCAACCGGTCGCGGCTGCCGATGGCGGCTCGATTCTGGAGGCCAGCTTCGGCAAGGCGCTGCGCGTGCTGCACATCGAGAGCGCAAAGGGCGATGTCTATCTCTATCCGGTGGTGCCGGACAGCGATTTGTTGCCCACTGAAGCGAAGGCGCAGCGCTGAGGTCAACTGCGCGTCGATCGGCGCACTCTGGCACATTTGCGCCCCATCGCTTCACGTATCCTCCACGGCTCTTCATGTCGTCCGCCTTGGGGCTTGGTCGAGCCCCACCTCACTGGGGATCCAATGTGAGCCATGCCTCCAAACGTCGCGGCGCCTTGCCGCTGAACCTGACGGCGAGCGTTGTCGCCGTTTTTCTCGCACTCCCGATGCTGGCGAGTGGCGAATCGGTCGTGGTCCGCGGTGCCGAATGGGTGAGTCCACCCTCGGTGCCCAGCGTCAAGACGGTCGACATGCAGCGCCTGCCGCCGGCGCCGGAGTGGAAGCCGGGCGACCCGATCAAATCGATCCCGCGTCTGTTTTTCGGCGACCCGAACGCGCCGACGCCGGTGCCGGTCAATCCGGTATTCGGACACGATGCGCTGGTCGAGCGCCAGATCAACTACCGATCGCGCCTGCCTGACGCATTCGGCACGCCGATCCTGAACCAGAATGTCCTCAGCGGCACCGCGCAGCCCAACGATCCGACCGGCGACATCGGCACGCACCAGTTCGTCGCTGCAATCAACGGTCCGGGCGGCGGACAATTTGCCGCCTACGACAAGCTCACCGGTGCGGTCGTGGTCGCACCCACGTTGATGGAGTCGCTGGGCACGGGCGGGCTGTGCGCCGCCGGCCTGGGTGACCCGATCGTCCTGTTCGATGAGCTCGCCAACCGCTGGGTACTGACCGAATTCACCAGCAGCGGCAATGGCTTGTGCGTGTACCTGAGCGATGTAGCCGATCTCTCCGGCAGCGTGACCTGGACGCGCTACCTGTTCACGCTGCCGTCGTTCCCGGATTATCCGAAGTACGGCGTGTGGCCCAACGCGTACTACGTTGGCGCCAACGAGGGCGGCACTGCCGGACGGCGCCCGTTCTACGCCATGGATCGACAGAAGATGCTCGCGGGTCAGGCGGCGACGATGCAGCGCCTGACCATTGCCAATCTGGCGGGCTTCGGCTTCCAGATGACCCAGCCGGCCGATCTTGCGGGCAGCGAAGCGCCGCCAGCGGATGCGCCGGGCATCTTCATGCGCCACCGCGACGACGAGGCCCATAACGCCGGGTCGAACAACCCGAATGCCGATTTCATCGAGATGTTCGAGTTCAATGTCGACTGGAACACGCCGGCGAATTCGACCATCACCGGTCCCACGAGTTTCACCGTGGCCGAGTTCAGTTCCAATCTCAACGGTCTTTCGGCGTTCCAGGCGTTCCCGCAACCGAGTGGGCAGCGCCTCGATCCGCTGCGGGAAACCGTGATGCACCGGCTGACCTATCGGCGCTTGCCCGGCTACGAAGTGTTGGTCGGCAACTTCGTCACCGACCTGTTTCTCGGTGCCGGCTCCGTCTATCCGGACGATACCGGTGCCGTGCGCTGGTTCGAATTGCGCCGGCCGCTGGGTCCGCCCGATGGTTTCTTCGCCAACGGCTTCGAGGGCAGCGGTGCGCAGCCTGAAGGGCCGGTTGCCGCCTGGGCCTTGCACCAGGAAGGCACCTTCGCTCCGGAAGACACGGTGGGAACTCCGGCGCAGCAGGGCGATCGCTGGATGGCCGCCAGTTCGGTGGATGAATCCGGCAACATCGCGTTGGCCTACAACCATGTGCGCCAGACGCCGGCGATTTCCGCTGGGCTGCGCTACACCGGCCGCCTGGCCAATGATCCGCTCGGCGTGATGACCGCCGGGGAGAACCCGATTGTCGCGGGCAGCGGTTCGGTGTTGGGCGAGCGCTGGGGCGACTACAACGACATGGGTATCGATCCGGTCGATGGCTGCACCTTCTGGTTCGTCGGCAATTACTCCAACTCCGGGGCCCGCGCCAATCGCGTCGCCTCGTTCAAGTTCGAAGAGTGCGGCGGTCCGGGCTTCTCGCTGACCTCGCCCGCGCCGTCGGTGTCGGTCTGCGCCAATTCGGCCAGTCCGAGCAATGCGACACCGATCACCGTCAACGCAGCGTCGATCAATGGCTTTGTCGGTTCGGTCGACCTGAGCTATCCCGATCCGTTTGCGACCGGACTCGGCGGCGAGTTCACGCCAACCAGCATTCCAGCGCTGCCCGGTTCGTCCATCGCGCAATTGACGGCGACCAACGCAGCGACACCCGGCACCAGCACCATCGTTGCCCGCGGCACCTCCGGTGCGATCGTGCGCAACCTGCAGTTGTCGCTGACGGTGGCGACGGACAATCCGGCAGCGCCGACGCTGGTGTCGCCGGCAGACAATGCCTCAGGCGTCGGCGCCACGCCGACGTTCACCTGGGCCGCGGCGGCGCAGGCGGCGAGCTATGTGGTCGAGGCCTCCACCTCGAACACCTTCGCGACCACCCTGTTCAGTCAGACGGTGACCGGCACCAGCCTGGTGTCGCCGGTGGCTCTGCCGACCAATGTGCAGATCTACTGGCGCGTCACCGCGAACAATGTGTGCGGCGACACCACCAGCGCGACGAATTCGTACAACGGCCCGACGTTTACCATGGCCACGACGACGCCCAGCGTCTCCGTTTGCGCAAACACGCCTGCGCCGGTGGATGCGCCGCCGATCACGCTGAACCTGACGCCGGTCAATGGATTTGTCGGCAGCGTCCCTTTGACTTATCCGGATCCGTTCCCGACCGGCATCAGCGGAACGTTGACGCCGTCGACGGTACCGAGCCTGCCTGGCAGTTCGGTCGCGCAGTTGTCGGCCGACAACACGGCGGCATTTGGTCCGACTACGGTGGTCGCTCGCGCCAGCGCCGGAATGACCACGCGCAATGTGAGCTTGACGCTCAACGTCGCCACCGACGATCCCGCGCAAGCGGCGCTGACATCGCCGGCCGACGATGCCATCAACGTGGTGACCTCGCCGACCTTCAACTGGAGCGCGGCGACGCAGGCGAGCAACTATCGCATCGAGGTTTCAACCAGCGAAACCTTCGCCAACACCCTGATCAACCAGGTTGTCAGCGGCACTTCGCTGGTTTCGCCGGTGGTGTTGCCGACCAGCACTGAGATCTACTGGCGCGTCACGGCGATGAACATCTGTGGAGACACGGTCAGCACGGTGTTTTCGTTCACCACTCAGGCGGCGCCCGGCGACTGCCCGATCGGCGTGCCACCGACGATCGTTCTCGGCGAGGACTTCGAGGGCGCGGCCACCGGTTGGGGCCAACAGGCAGGCGGCGTCGGCACCAACAGTTGGGCGATCACCAGCGTGTTGCCGTTTGCCGGCAGCAAGGCGCTGCAGGGACTCACGCCAACGACCGTGACCGACCAGCGATACACCAGTCCGACCGTGGCATTGCCGAGCGTCGGCAATGGCCTGAGCCTGTCCTTCCAGCAGGCGCGGGATATCGAAGCGAACGGAGCGACGGGCTGTTACGACGCCGGCATCATCGAAGTGGCGGTCAATGGCGGGGCTTTCGCGCAGGTAACCCAGGGCATCCAGACGGTTCCGTACAATGGCCCGGTTTCGACCGGCTTCCAGAGCCCGATTGGCGGCGTCCCGGGTTGGTGCGGTGCGACATTGCCGTACGCGCGAACGGTGATCGACCTGACGCCGTATGCGAACCAGAGCGTGCAGTTCCGTTTCCGTCTGGCGACCGACTCGTCGGCCAACCGGCCGCTGGGCTGGAACATCGACAACTTCGAGATCAAACGTTGCAATTGATCTGAATCAGCGGGCTTGAACACGAACCCCGGGCGCAAGTCCGGGGTTCGTCGTTTCTGACCGCGTCGTTTCGCTGCGGCTTGCGCGTCCATGACCCGGCAAACGCAGTGCATGCGACCAAAGTCGAATGCCGCGGGGGGCGATCGCGGGCCGGCCTTTGACGATTGTCAAGATTCCGTTTTTTCCGGCGCGCAGCATGGCTCCACCATTTCCCATCTGGAGCTACACCATGAACAAGACCCTGGTCAGTCTCGCCCTCGCTGCCGCCGCCCTTGCTGCCTATGCACCGGAAGCCAACGCCGCCTATCAGGCCGGCGACTGGGTTGCGCGCATGGGCCTCGGTTATGTCGATCCGAAGTCGGACAATGGCACGCTGGCGGGTACGCTGGATCTGGAAATCGACGGCGACTTCAAGCCAACCCTGGCTTTCAGCTATTTCCTGACCGACCACGTCGCGGCGCAAGTGCTGGCTGCCTGGCCGTTCGACCATGATTTCGACCTCAACGGCGCCGAGTCCGGTTCGCTCAAGCATCTGCCGCCGACGGTGACCTTCCAGTACCACTTCAATCCGACGGGCCCGGTCAACTTCTACATCGGCGCCGGCTTCAATTACACCTTCATCTACGACGAAGAGATCGCCATTCCCGGCGCTGACCTGGAACTCGACGACTCCTTCGGCTTCGCCGCGGAGCTTGGCCTCGAGTATTTCCTGAACGACAACTGGAGCATCGGCGCGCAGTTGTGGTGGGTCGACATCGACAGCGACGCCGAGCTCGATGGCGCTGGCATCGGCACCGCCAACGTCGATCCGCTCGTTTACGGTGTCAATCTGGCTTACAAGTTCTGAGTTTCACCTTCGCGATCATCATCGCGCACTCTCCAGCCGGTGCCACTCGCACCGGCTTTTTTGTTTCCGGCGATGCCGTGAGCAGGCGACTTTTCGAGGGCAATTGTGCGATGCAGCATGCCGGATGCAGCCAAAGTCGGTGCCGACCGTCGGCTGCCCGCGTGTATGCTTCCGGGCTTGTTTGACTGGAGACGATCGATGCCCCATCTGGCTGAACGAATGAGCCGAGCCGTCCCGAGTGCGATCATGGCGGTCGCCGAGAAGGCCAAGCGCCTCAAAGCCCAGGGTCGCGACATCATCAGCTTCTCGATCGGTGTGCCCAACTTCCTGCCCGGTGAGCACGTTTATGCCGCTGCCCGTGAGGCGCTCACCCACGATTCCGGTCAGTACGGCAGCAACCGCGGCGCAGACGCATTGCTCGACGCTTTCCTCGTACATCTCAAGCGCAACGGCTTTCACGGCTACGAGCGCAAGCACCTGTGTGTCGGCGTCGGCGCCAAACATGTGATCTTCAATGTGCTTTATGCGCTGATCGAAGAGGGCGACGAGCTGATCCTGCCGGCGCCGTATTGGACCAGCCATATCGACATCGCGCGCATCATGGGCGCCGAGATCAAGATCGCCCACTGCGGTGCCGATCAGGATTACAAGCTGCGTCCCGACCAGTTGCGCGCAATGATCGGTCCGAAGACCCGATTGCTGGTGTTCAACAACCCGAGCAACCCGACCGGCATGGTCTACACCAGGGACGAGATCCGCGCGCTCGGCGACGTGCTGATCGAACACGATATCTGGATCCTGTCCGACGACATCTACAACCAGATGATCTTCGACGGCGTCGGTTGGCACCACCTGCTGGAAACCCACCCGGCCTTGTTCGATCGCCTGATCCTGCTCGATTCGCTGTCCAAGACCTACGGCATGCCCGGATGGCGGGTAGGTTTTGCCGCGGCGCCGGAGTCCATGGCGCAGGCGCTGGTGACGCTGAACTCCAATCACATCACCAATCTGCCGGAAGTCGTGTGCGCCGCCGCGGTCGCCGCGCTGACGGGCCCGCAAGACATTCCGCAGCGCATGTGCGCGGAGTTCTCGCACAAACGCGACGAAGTCATGGCCACGTTTGCGCGCATCCCGGGCCTCAGCTGTCCGCGACCGCAAGGCGCGTTCTACGCATTTCCGGACATCTCGTTCGCATTCGGCAAGCGCCATGGCGAACACGCAATCAACACCGACGTCGATTTCTGCAATGCATTGCTCGACGCGCACGGGGTGGCCTGCGTGCCCGGCAGCGCGTTCGGCGAACCCAACGGCCTGCGCATCTCGTATACCTGCAAACCGGCGGAACTGACCGAAGGCCTGCGAAGATTCGAGGCCTTCTGCGCCGAGTTGAGCTGAGGACTTCCGCATGACCACCGGCCGGGTGCTACTTGTGGTTGCGGTGCTGTTCGGCGCACTGCACGTGTACACCACGCGTGGTGGTTCCGAGCATGATCCACGCAAGGGAACCGGAAGCACCGGCATCGTCATGCTGTCGGCAACCTGGTGCGGTTACTGCGATGCGTTGCGCCGGGATCTCGATGCGATGAGCGTCGCCTATCGGGAACTCGACATCGACGGTGCCGGGCGCGCGGCCTTCGATTCCGTCAATGGCCGCGGTGTTCCGATTCTGATCGTTGGTCAGGAAGTGCTTTACGGCTACGACCCGGCGCGCGCACGCGAGTTGATCGCATCCGCCGGCCTCGCACCTGTGAATCGTTGATCTTTGGTTTTTGCCACTCGGTTCATCTGCAAACCTGTCAGTACTGGAAACAAGTCAAGGAACCTGCTCATGAAAGCCCCTGTTCGCGTTGTAGTCACTGGTGCCGCTGGTCAAATCGGCTACGCACTGTTGTTCCGGATTGCCGCTGGCGACATGCTCGGCAAGGATCAGCCGGTCATCCTGCAACTGCTGGAAATCACACCGGCCCTGCCGGGCCTGGCCGGCGTGGTCATGGAGTTGAACGATTGCGCGTTCCCGCTACTGCATGGCGTGGTCGCCACCGACGATGCGAATGTCGCGTTCAAGGATGCCGATTACGCACTGCTGGTCGGCGCCCGTCCGCGTGGTCCCGGCATGGAGCGCAAAGATCTGCTCGAAGCCAATGCGGCGATCTTCTCGGTTCAGGGCAAGGCGATCAACGCTCACGCCAGCCGCGGCATCAAGGTGCTGGTGGTCGGCAATCCGGCCAACACCAATGCGTTGATCGCGCAGCAGAACGCGCCGGACATTCATCCAGGCCAGTTCACCGCGATGATGCGCCTGGATCACAACCGCGCGATCAGCCAACTGGCCGAAAAGACCGGGGCGCTGACCACCGACATCACGCGCATGATCGTCTGGGGCAACCACTCGGCGACGCAATACCCGGACATCCATCACGCCACGATCAAGGGCCAGCCGGCGACTGCGCAGGTCGATTCGGGCTGGTACCGCGAGACCTTCATCCCGACCGTGCAGCAGCGCGGCGCGGCGATCATCAAGGCACGCGGTGCCTCGTCGGCAGCGTCTGCCGCCGGTGCGGCGATCGATCACATGCGCAGTTGGGCGCTCGGCACCGCGGAAGGCGACTGGGTCACCATGGCGATTCCGTCCGACGGCAGTTATGGCATCGCACCGGGCGTGATTTATGGTTATCCGGTGACCTGTGCCGATGGCGGATACAGCATCGTCCAAGGCCTGTCGATCGACGAATTCTCGCAGGCGCGCATGAGCGCGACCGAGAAAGAACTGCGCGAAGAGCGCGCGGCAGTCGAGCATCTGTTTCCGAAGAGCAGTTAAACGTCAAACGTTAAACGTGAATGCGCCCGCCGCGGCGGGCGCGGAATTGACGTTTTACTTTTCACCTTTCACCTTGCTTGCAAATCGCCCCCATGTCCGAAAGCTACTACATCACCCTCGAACAGAACCTCGACGAGATCGACATCCTGCCGGCCGGCAAGGCCCTGGCGAAGATGATGGATCGCATCGACGAAATCACCGACGACATTGGGGTTACGCGCTTGTCCGACTTCATCGCCGGCGAAAGCGACGACCTGTCGGAACTGGTCGAGCAAGAGGGCTGGGACCTCGGCGGGTTTGCGCCGACGGCGGGCGGGGCGCACTGGTTCGATGCCGGCGACGGCCTCGACAGCGTGCGCGCGATCGCCGGCTACATCGAGTCCGACCCGACCTGCATCAAGCGCTCGAAGGCCTTGATCGAGGAACTGAAGGAATTCGAAAAGGTCCTCGAGATTGCGCAGACGCACAACGTGCGGTTTCGACTTGAAGCCGATTATTGAGAAAACCGTAGGTTGGGCTAAGGCGAAGCCGTGCCCAACTCCCGGCGCCGGTGTTGGGCACGCTGCGCTTAGCCCAACCTACGTCGCTGCACCGTAGGAGCATTCATGTCCCACCATTCCGCCGGCGCCCGCATGCGCGCCGCCATGCTCGCCGAGAAGCCGCTGCAACTGCCCGGCGCGATCAACGCCTTTGCCGCGATGCAGGCCGAGCGAGCCGGGTTCAAGGCCTTGTACGTTTCCGGCGCCGGCATCGCCAATGCCAGTTACGGTTTGCCCGATCTGGGCATGACCAGCCTCGACAACGTTTGCGAGGACATCCGCCGCATCAGCGGCGCTACGCCATTGCCCTTGCTGGTCGATGCCGACACCGGCTGGGGCGCGGTCTTCAACATCCAGCGCACGGTCAAGGAGTTCATCCGCGCCGGCGCGGCGGCATGCCACATCGAGGACCAGGTCCAGGCCAAGCGCTGCGGCCACCGGCCCGGCAAGGCGGTGGTCGGCAAGGAGGATTTCGCCGATCGCATCAAGGCGGCCGTCGACGGCCGCATCGACGAGCAGTTCATGATCGTCGCGCGTACCGACGCGCTGGCGGTCGAGGGCATCGATTCGGCGATCGAACGCTCGGTCGCTGCCCAGGAAGCCGGCGCCGACGTGATCTTCGCGGAGGCCTGCACGACCATCCCCGAGTACCAGCGCTTCATCGCCGCGTTGAAGATCCCGGTGCTGGCCAACCTGACCGAATTCGGCAAGACCCCGTATTTCACCGTCGATGAACTGGGCGCGATCGGCGTGGCCATGATCATCTACCCGCTGTCGGCCTTTCGTGCGATGGCGCGGGCCGCTGAGGGCATCTACGCTGCGATCCGCCAGGAGCGCACGCAATCGGGCGTCGTCGACCGAATGCAGACGCGCATGGAGCTCTACGACGTGCTCGGCTATCACGCGTACGAGCAGAAGATCGACAGTTTGTTTGGAAAGGGGTAAGGCTTGGTTTTGCTTGCTGGTGTCGGTGGGTAAAGGCTGGGTAACTGTGGGCGAGCTCCTGTGGGAGCGACCTTGTGTCGCGAGCTTTGCCTGCTTCGGCCCGCAATTGGAAGTATCGCGCGCGATGCTTGACGTAGGAACGCCATACGCCCATTGACCAAGCCCCACCCGCGCTCAGGATGGTTAGAATCGAGGGCTTCCTGCATGCGCCTCGGTGGTGCATGACACCTCGAACCGACCTCCGGAGTCCCCGATGAGCGACAACCCAGCCCAGATTCTGCCCAAGGCCAAAAAGTCGGTCGCGCTGTCCGGTATTGCCGCCGGCAATACCGCGTTGTGCACGGTGGGACGTACGGGCAACGACCTGCAGTATCGCGGCTACGACATTCACGACCTTGCCAAACACGCGGGCTTCGAGGAAGTCGCGCACCTGCTGGTTTACGGACACCTGCCGACCGCCGCCGAGCTGAAGGCCTACAAGACCAAGCTGAAGCGACTGCGCGGCCTGCCCGCGATCGTCCAGGACGCGCTGGAAATGCTGCCGCCGTCCACGCATCCGATGGACGTGATGCGCACCGGTGCCTCGGTGCTCGGCGCCGTGTTGCCGGAGAAGGAATCGCACCCGCTGGCCGAGGCGCGCGACATCGCGGATCGCCTGATGGCGAGCTTCGGCTCGATGCTGCTGTACTGGTACCATTTCAGTCATTCGGGCGCGCGCATCGACGTCGAGACCGACGACGACAGCATCGCCGGGCACTTCCTGCACCTGCTGCACGGTCGCCGGCCGAACGATCTGCACGCCCGCGCGCTGGATCAGTCGCTGATTCTTTATGCGGAACACGAGTTCAATGCGAGTACCTTTGCGGCGCGCGTGATCGCCGGCACCGGTTCGGACATGTATTCGGCGGTCACCGGCGCGATCGGTGCCTTGCGTGGCCCCAAGCACGGCGGCGCCAACGAGGTGGCGATGGACATCATCGCGCGCTATCGCTCGGCCGATGAAGCCGAGGCCGATATCCGCGCGCGCGTCGAGCGCAAGGAAATCATCATCGGTTTTGGCCATCCGGTGTACACCGTGGCCGATCCGCGCAACGTGATCATCAAGGAGATCAGTCGCAGACTTTGCGAAGATGGCGGGAACCGCCGCCTGTTTTCCGTGTCCGAGCGTATCGAGAGCCTGATGTGGGAACTGAAGAAGATGTTCCCCAATCTTGATTGGTACAGCGCGTCGAGCTACCACATGATGGGTGTGCCGACCGCGATGTTCACGCCGCTGTTCGTGATCTCGCGCACCAGCGGCTGGACCGCGCACGTCATCGAGCAGCGCCAGGACGGCAAGATCATCCGCCCCAGCGCCAACTACACCGGTCCCGACGAACGGCCATGGGATCCGATCGAGCAGCGGGGGTGATGGGGTTGCCCATCAGCGAGGAAGTTTGTGGGCGGCCTGTTTCTTTCTGGAAGCCATAATCCGATGATGGACGTCGTCATTGCGAGCGCAGCGAAGCAATCCAGTGCCTCTGCTCTGGCACTGGTCTTGCGGCACAGTCAGGAGAAGATCCAGAGTCGCTGGATTGCTTCGTCGCTGCGCTCCTCGCAATGACGGGGAATTGGATGAAATCGCTGCCATCGGACGGGTCAGTGGTCAGGCGCTCCAGCGAACGTCGGCGCGGTGCTTTTCTTGGCGTCCTTTGCGTCCTTTGCGGACCGATGGCTCTTCCGCGTACTGCTGACGCAACCGCCCGCGAAATCCTCGATCGCGGTTCCATCGAGATCGGTCTGGCCAGCGCCAGGCTGGACGGCAACATTGCCGTCAACGGCTCTGCACTGGGTACCGATATCGATCTCTCGCGCGACCTCGACATAGGCGGACGGGATCACGGCGAGTTGTTTGCCGCGCGCTGGCGTCCCTTCGAGCGGCATGAATTCGGCGCGCGCGCACAACACTACGGGCGCTCCGGCGAGCGCACGATTTCTCGCGACATCGTGTTCGACGACGAAGTCTTCACGGTCAACTCGCGACTCAGGGGCGAAATCGACCTCGACGTCTGGACCCTGAATTACACCGGTTGGCTGAGCCTGAATCAGCGCCGCGCATTCGGTCTCAGCATTGGTGCGCTGCAGTACCGGCTGGGCCTGAAACTCGCAGCGAAGAACCTGCCGGGTGGCGTCCAACCGGAGCCGCTGGAAGCGCAAGTCAGTGAAGACCTGCCGGTGCTGGTCGCAGGCGCCGAGTACCGAGAGCAGTTGAGCGATCGCTGGCGCATGGTGGTGCGTGCGGCGGTGTTCCAGGCCCGCATCAACAGCATCGACGGTACCGTCGTCACCGTCGATGCGGGCGTCGAATACGCGTTCACCGATCGACTGGCGCTGGCCTTGCGCTATTCGCAGACGCGCCTCGATGCTGAAGCCTCGCGTTCGGGACTGACCGGACGCTTGGACCTGGATCTGATCAGCGCGCAAAGTGCGCTGATCTGGCGCTGGTGACATGCTCATCATCCCACTGCATCAGCGGCTGACGCTGGCACGCTTTCCGTGGATCACGGCGCTGCTGATCGTGGTCAACGTCATCGTCCATTTCGGATTTCAGTCGCGCGATGAGGCGGCCTACCGCAACGCCGCCGAACACTACCAGCGCAGTGGCCTGGTCGAACTGGAATGGCCATGGTTGCTCAAGCACTTGTCGTCGCGCGGTGGCGGCGACATCGTCGCGCGGCTTGCGCACATTCCGGAGCAGATGCGTTCGCGCGCAGCGGTGGAGATCCAGGCGCTGGACCCCGAGTTTGCGCAGCGCATTCGCAATGCGCCGTTCCTGGAAGACGGCGACCCGCGCCTGGCGCGTTGGCGCAGCGACCGCGCCAGCTTCGAGCGCCAGTTGGCGCTGGCCTTCTCGCCGCGACACGTCCTGCGCTTTCACAGTCCCAGTGTGCCGGACTATTTCTCTTCGATGTTCCTGCACGGCAACAGCGGACATCTGCTCGGCAACATGGTGTTTCTGGCGCTGCTGGGACTGATGACCGAAGCGGCCCTGGGGCCCTGGTTGTTCCTGTCGGTCTATCTGTTCGCCGGATTCGGCGGCGGCCTGCTCAGCGCGATGAATCATTTCGGGCAGTTCGGCAGTGCCCTGGGCGCATCCGGTGCCATCGCCGGCCTGATGGGCGCCTGCTGCGTGGTCTGGGGGATGCGCAAGATCCGCGTGTTCTACTGGTTCTTCGTCATCTTCGACTACGTCCGCGTGCCAGCGCTGGCGCTGTTGCCGATCTGGCTCGGCTGGGAACTGTGGCAGATGTGGTCCCGGCCGGACGCCGGCATTGCCTTCGACGCGCATGCGGGCGGCATCATCACCGGCGCGCTGGCGACTTTCGCCATCCGCAAACTCGGCTGGGAACGCCGCGAGGTGCTCGACGAAGTCACCGAGGTTGAACCCGAAAAGGATCTCTACGCGTGCACACGCAGTGCACTCGGCAAACTCGATTTTCCCTCTGCCCGTGAACTCAGCGAACGCCTGATCCGGCAATTCCCCAACGATCGCGAGGCCTGGCGCCTGCGCCTGCGTGCGTGGCGCGACCGGCCGCAGGACGATGCGTGGCATGAGGCCGCGCGGCGCATGCTGCTGGAGCGCCTGGTTCCCCTCGCCAGTCCGGACGAAGAGATCGCCCTGTACGACGAGTACATGGCCACAAGCGGAGGCCGACCTCGTCTGTCCGACGAAGAAGTCGCAACGCTCGGAGCGCGTTGGTTGCAGGGACATCGCATGGCGGCCGCAGAGCGGGTGACATTGGCGCTGCTGCAGACCGACGAGCCCGGCGAGCCAGCCCGCCGGCTGGCCCTGAGATTGGCCCTGGCCTGGCATGAAGCCGGCGACAGCGCAGGCTTCCAGCGCGTCGCCGGAGCGCTTTACCAACGCTGCCCGACCAGCGCCGAAGCAGGGCGCTTGCAGCGGCTGCTGGGCTAGCGTTGAGCAGCCTTTGACCTGTGGTGGGCCCAGACTTGTCTGGACGCCTCAGCTGATCTGGTCCCGGCACCTGTGGGTCCAGACTTGTCTTGACGCTTTTGCTGATCTGCTCCTCGCTTCTGTGGGTCCAGACTTGTCTGGACGCTTTTGCTGATCTGCTCCTGGCTCCTGTGGGTCCAGACTTGTCTGGACGCTTTTGCTGATCTGCTCCTCGCTCCTGTGGGTCCAGACTTGTCTGGACGCTTTTGGGATGGCTGTTGGAAGAGCGTCCAGACAAGTCTGGACCCACCAGAGCTGAAGAGCGTCCAGACAAGTCTGGATCTACCAGAGCTGAAAAGCGTCCAGACGAGCCTGGACCTGCCTGAGCCGAAGAGCCTCAGACGGGTCGGACCCACGAACTCCGAAGAGCAACGCACGGGCTAGAATCCCCCGATCAAATCGCAACTCCCGGAGCCCGCATGAGCACGTCCGCCCCTCAGCAGTTGCCGGCCAGCGACAGCGCCATCGAACAGGGCCCGCTGCGCTTCGTCACCGCCGCCAGCCTGTTCGACGGCCACGACGCCGCGATCAACATCATGCG
>ERZ761602.1556-NODE-1556-length-41114-cov-6.782946_pt1 | contig 41114 bp, 34 predicted proteins | sample MGYA00512165_ERZ761602 | MGnify/ENA primary metagenome ERZ761602 (study PRJEB28899, sample SAMN02445085) | bioreactor sludge metagenome | biome: EBPR sludge; isolation source: Thorneside wastewater treatment plant | place: Australia: Brisbane, Thorneside...
CTGCGGCCCGCTCCACGCTGGGCTGCGCACGACGCAAGAGGCGCGCGTTGTATCGCAGGGTCGACTCGTTGAGCCCGTGCTCGGCGGCGAAGGCCTTCGCCGTCAGACCGCTCCGCCACCACGCCTCGACCCACCCGGACCACCGATCTCGTGCCGTCATGCGGAGAATCATGGATGCGCGAGCGCGGCCTCACCACGACGGGGTTCGTGCAGCGGATACGAGCTTGTCGCGCTCTGATCCTGCCCCCACTCGGCTCGCGCGCGGTGCGCGCTCTCGCCGTTCTCCCCCAAATTTGCGCTCGGCGCGCTATCGCGCTGCCTGCGCGCAAATGGGGGAGAAGGCCCCGTTCCTGCGCCGTGCGCACGCGGCCGGATGCCAAGCTATTCTCCCTCGGTCCATTTACAGCAAGTCACTGCTCAAGGCATGCGTACGACTGGAGAGCCGACTTCCGGTACCCACTCCATTACATACAGCCTGACGCCGCAGCTGTTTCGCAGCAAGAAGAACTCTCCGACAGGCGAACCAACGATGCCCTCGTCAGCCTTGTCGTGCCGCCATCCTTGCGGCATAGCCGCGGACATTAGCTTGCTCCATGCTTTCCAGGCGTCGCACACGCGGACAAGAACGGTTGCTTCAGCACTATTGCGTTCGTATGGCGGGTTCGGCTCAGCGAAACTCAGGGAGATGTCGTCGTCCATGGGGAATACCAATGACGACTCGTGCGGCCTCATCTCGAGAACGTGGGACAGCCACTCGATCGTCGACGCGGGACTTTCGTCCCGCATGCAGGCGTGGATGCGAACGTGGCTCCATGGCGCGCTGCCGAAATCGAGGTCGCTTGCGCCTTCCGGTGTAGCGGGTTCGCCTGACGTGATTCTGTCTCCGCTCCAAGCTCCGTCAATAAACTGCCAGATATCCAGCAAAACAGGTCCTTGACTGAGCGTCTCGGGCTCCTCCGCGCGCGCGAACGCTAGGGTGACTCGTCTATCGACACGCGAGTGCACGTAGCTGGGGTCGTGTTCGTCGGATGAATCCAAGTACCGACTTGTCGTCAAGAGCTTGCGCCGGACCGACGATGGGCTCAGAACCGAAACGCTTGCGTGGAACCTAGATCCGATCACTTCGCGCACCCGATCTTCTTCCGGAGATCCGCAACGGATTCGCCGCTTGGCATCTTCTTGAGCTTGATGAGCTTCCCCCTTGTCTTGGCGACCTCGTCAAGTTCGGCGAGATAGAACTTGCTTCGCTGCACCCGGCCGTCCGGTCCGATGTCGACGACCGTGTAGCCCTGGGCGACCTTCTCGCGGATCCATTGACGGTTCCAGTCGACCGCAGACTCGAGTGATGGGTCCCCACCCTTCCACTGGTTCCTGGGGAAACCCATCGACTCCGCTGGATACCCAGCGGCCGCGAGTTCTCGTGCCGCCTGGTTGACCGCGCGCTGACCCTCTCCGATCACCAAGACTCCGTTGAGCCCCAGCGCATCGAGCCACCCGAGCGGGTCGTGCACGTAGCCGTACAGCGCCGTGCCGCCGAGTAGGCCTATGGGGTCTTCGCTGAGATACCTCCCGAGCTCGGGATCGTAGTACCGGAAGCGGTTGTAATACAGCCCGGTCTCTTGGTCTTCGTACTGCCCTGGGAACCTCCACGGGTTCGTTGTCCGCTCGCTCTCCGCCGCAGCGTCAACCCCAGCGAGCGGCTCCTCCCTGGGCACGCCGTAGACGTCGAGCTGGGCCTTCCAGGCGATCTTGCCGGCTTCGGTCGCCAGCATGGTCGGCGAGTCGAGGTGGTCGGTGACGATGCCGTAGCGCTTGCGGCCCTCGATCTTCGCCACCGGCGTGAACGTGCCGGGCTCGAAGACCCAGGTGGTGAGCGCGCTCTGGACCTCGCCGTCTTCACCGCGGACCCTCTCGTGGACGAGGTCGTCGCCGTCCCACACATACTCCGTCGTGCGGCCGTCGTAGGTCTTGGTCGTCCTGCGCCCGAAGGCGTCGTAGGTGAAGGCGACCACCTTCCCGTCGGGCCGCGCGACCTCGATGAGCTGGCCGTGGGCGTCCCAGGCGTACTTCCAGGTGGCGCCGTCGCTCAACGTCTTCTTGGTGAGGAAGCCATCCGCATCCAGCTCGTAGGTGGTGCCATTGGCCTGCTCGATCCTGCCGCCGGGGCCGTACTTGCGGTCGCGCTGGTCCGCCGAGCGGAAGAGGTTGCCGACCGGGTCGGCCTGGCGATGAAGCTCCTCTCCGCTCGAGAAGAGCTGCCTTACCAGGTAGCCGCGGGGGTCGTATTCGTATTGGCTGCTGGTCCTGGCGCCGGTCTGCGGGTCGAGGCTGCTGATGGCGGCGATCTCTTCGGGCGCGGCCCAGGCGTAGCCTTTGCGCAGCACGTCGCGCCCGGGCGACTGGGTGCTCGCGCCGGTGAGCACGCGCTGCTCGGCGGGGCGGCCGTACTTGTCGCGCTGCCAGAGGGAGACGACGCCGCCGGGCAGGCGCCTGGCGAGCTCTTGGCCGAGGGGATCGCGTGCGAGCCTCACGTCGAAGCTGCCCATGGCGGCCTGGGGCAAACCGAGGCGGGCGAGTGCGGCTTGGCCGGGCAGATCCCACGCAGCGGAGAGCGCGGTCAGCTCGCCCGCCTGGTTGTATTGGTAGTCGGTCTTGTGGGCGAGGCTGGTGCGGCGCTCGACGCGCAGCCCGGCGGCGTCGTAGCGGGACGAGACGCTGGCGCTCAGCGAGGTCGCGGCGATCTTCTCGTGCTCGCGGGTGACGCGGCCGAGCACGTCGCGCTCGAAGACGACGTCGGCGCTGGGTGTGCGCGCTGCGATGAGGCTGCCGGCTTCGTCGTACGCGAAGGTCTCCTCGACGGGCGTGGTGGGGATGTCCAAGCGGCCGCCGCGTGAGACTTGTTTGACGACGCGGCCGAGCTGGTCGCGCTCGAGGTCGGTGATGCGATGGGCGCCGGTCCAGACGCGGCTTGTTCGGCCGGCTTTGTCGTGGGCGAGCTTGCGGCGTGTTCCGGAGAAGGTGCGCTCGCTGGTGACGCGGCCCGCTAGATCCAGCTCGAAGGTGTAGACGTCGCCTGCGGGGTTCTCGACGGCGACGAGGTCGAGCTCGGAGTCGTAGCGGAGGCGCGTCTTGTGGCCGAGCGGGTCGATGTGCTCGACGAGCTGGCCCATGGCGGCGTAGCGCATGCGGGTGACGCGCGCGCGGCTGTCGCGTTGCTCGGTGAGGTTGCCTTCGGGGTCGTACGCGAGGATGAGGCGCTCGCCGTCGGCTCGTTCGACGTAGGTGGCGTTGCCGACCAGGTCGCGTTCGATCTTGGTCTCGCGGCCGAGGGGGTCTTTGGCGTAGACGAGGCGGCCGAAGAGGTCGTAGCGGTACTCGGTGCGGCGCTTCTCGGGGTCGGTGACGGCGGCGAGGTCGTGCTGGTCGGTCCATTCGAGGGTGGTGCGGCGGCCCATGGGGTCGTCGACGTGGAGGAGGCGGCCCTTGGGGTCGCGTGTGTAGAGGTAGCCGGTGCCGTCGGGGAGGTGGACGGCGCTGGGCTCGCTGCTGGTGTGGTAATCGATGCGGACCTTGGCGCCTCGCGGGTCGGTGTGCTCGACGAGGCGGTCGAGGTGGTCGTAGCGCCAGGTGGAGCGCTGCTCGAGGGCGTCGATCTCGGCGATGCGGTTGCCTCGGTCGTCGTAGCACCACTCGGTGCGTGCTCCTGTGCCGTCGATCTCGGCGGTCTTCCAGGCGTCGTCGGACCACTCGTACTTGGTGATGCGTCCTGTAGGATCGATGTACTGGTCGACGAGGTCGCGGTCGTTGCCTTGGTAGTAAGAAAGGCCGCCTCGGCCATCGGAGACTGCGGTGCGGCGGCGGTTCTTGTCGTAGGAGAGGCGTCGATCGTAGATGGCGCGCGGCGGGGTGGCACCTGGGGCGAGGTCCATGGCGTCGCCCTGGGGCGCGTCGCCCCAGGTACGCACGCACCAACCCTCGGAATGGTACCAGTCCCATTCGAAATGGAACTGGAGCCCATTCTTGTGGGTCTCGGTGACGAGGACACCGCCCTTGTAGTCGTATCGAAGGGCATGCCCCGCCGGGTCGGTGGCGGCGGCCAGCTGTCCTTGGGGGTGGTATCGGTAGGCGACGAGGAGGTGCTCGCGCCGATCTTCGAGGAGGACGAGGCGCTCGAGGTGGGCCTGGCGGTCGTAGCGGCAGGCGATGCGTCGGCCGGCGGTGTCTTCGATCTCGGCGAGGTAGGGGCCCTTCCAGCGGAGCTCGATTCGATTGCGGGCTCGGTCGCGGATCTCGACGAGGCGGTGGCGCTTCGGGCGGCCGGCTTGGGCTGGCTCGGTGGGCTTGAAGACGTGGGTGAGGCCGGCTTCGTCGACGAGGCGGTAGGCGTCGGCGTCGCGCGCGAGGGTGTAGCGGTCGGGCTTGTGGAAGTACTCCTCGCCGACACGGAGGGGAGGGTGGTCGGCCGGGCGGCCGTCGGGGAGGCGAATCGTGGTGGTGGTGATGCCCTCGTCGACGTAGGCGTCGAAGAAGTGGTACCAGCCCGGGCCGAGGGATTGGTCTTCGGTCTCGCGGCTGCGGTAGTTGCGCTCGAAGACGAGGGGGACGAGACCGGGGAGCTCGGCGTCGACGGCCTCGGCGATGAGCTCGCCGGTGACGACGTCGACGGGGTGGCCGGTGAGAAAGCAGATGACCTTGCTGCGCTTGGAGCCCTTGGTGGCGCCGGTGGCTTTGTGCAGCTTGCCGCTCACCCATTTGGTGCGGATGGCCTGGCCGGCCGCGACGCCGAAGTCCATCGCCTCGGGGCCGCCGATGAGCACGGGCAAGCCCATGGGCACGGCGAGGCAGACGCTCGTGGGCAGGTTCACCGGGAAGTTGCAGCTCATGACCATCGAGGCGGTGCGGCTCTCGCTGGAGCCGCCGAACTCGACGGTCTTCGACCCGGTGACGAGCGTGCCCTCGTTGCCGGGTGGCATGTCGGTGGGGTGAAAGCCGACGCCGGGCGGCATGGGCACGTGAGGCTGGGCCTTGACCTCGGTGCCGGTGTTTCCGGCGGGCATGCCGTTGACGAGCACGGGGCCGCCGCCGCCGAGCACGGCGCCCATCGCGGCGCCGACGGCGGCGCCGACCGGGTCGAAGACGACGCCGACGAAGGGGTGCGGCAGCGGAACGGGCGTGGTGGGCGGGGCAGGCGGCGGCGCGTTGACGAGGTGGATGTCGACGCCGAGGACCGGGTCGCCGAACTTGGCTGCGATCATGCGCGCGCTCCCTGTGAGGGCGCGGCGGCTGCGTAGGGGTTCTCTCGGCGTCTGCAGGCCTCGGCGAGGCGCTTGGCTTCGGCGGCGAGAGGCGACGCTGGGTCGACCGAAGCGGCGATTCGCTCGAAGGCGGGGCGGGCTTCGTCGAAGCGCGCTTGCATGAGCGAGAGCTGGCCGAGGGCGAAGTCGGCCTGGGCTGCGAGGTCGGGGCGCTCGAGCTCGCGCGCGCGCTTGGCGGCGGATTCGTAGTGGGCGCGTGCGGCGCGGGGGTTCTGCGCGGCGACGTAGGCGGTGCCCACGCCGATGGTGGCGAGCACCGCTTCGACGCGCAGGCCGGTGGCTTCGCAGAGCACGCGCGCGGCGCGCAGCTTCTTCAAAGCCTCGCGGTGCTCGCCTCGCGCGAGGGCGCGGCTGCCGCGCATGAGGAGCGACTTGAGCGCGCGGCCGGTGTCGATCGAGACGATGGGCTGGCCGAGCTCGGCCTCGATGCGAGCGCGCTCGGCGGGGGGCAGCTTGGGTGCGCTCTCGTCGGCTGGGCCCTTCGTCGCGGGAGGGCCGAGCTGTTCGAGGAACTCGAAGAGCGCATCGCGATCGAGCTCGAAGCGCGCGGCGCGTGGCAGCAGGTCGCTCAGGGCGGGCACCGTGGGGGCGTAGACCTCGAGGCGGAGCTTGGTGGGCTCGCCCGGATCGGGGAGCTTGGCGATGGCGCCGATCGTCTGCGCGAAGGCCTCGGGCGCGCGCACGTTCTTGGGCGCGAGCGCTAGGCGCAGGCCGTCGAGTAGAGGCTCGGCCGTCTCCGGATGGAGCGCGGAGGCGGCGTGTTTCGCGAGGCGCTCGGCGTAGACGATCGCCGAGGCGATCGCGGGCTGCGTGGGGGCTGCGGGCAACGCGGGCAGCGCGACGCCGTCGTCGACGAGGCCTTGGTGCAGCGCCTCGGCGCTCTCGCGGAGCCGCGCGATGACCGCGGCGGCGTAGCTGCGTTCGTCGTCGAAGGGCGCTTCGACGAGCACGAGCGGGTGTCGGCTCTCGGGGCGCCACTCGGCGAGGCGCAGCGCCTTCAGGACGTCGCTGCGATCTTCCGGCGAGGCCTCGAGGCGAAGCACGCGAGGCGCGGGCGGCGCGCCCGGAGGCGGCGCCCAAGCGGCGTCGATCTCGCGCAAGAAGGCACGGGTGGCGAGCGTGAGCGGATCCATCTCAGTTCACCTTCACCACGCCGCCGGTGATCTCGGTGACGCCGCCGGAGATCTTGATCGAGCCGCCCTCGAGGATGATGTTGCCGGCTTTGATCTTCACCGTGCCGCCGGAGATCGTCACGTCGCCCTCGGCGGTGACGTCGACGCTGCCGCCCTGCAGGGTGGCCGAGCCACCGGCGATGGCCGCGAACTCGGCGGTGGTGATCTTCGCGCTCGCCGATGCGTCGATCGTGGCGACGCTCGTGATGAGCTGATCGGTCGTCGACTTCACGATCGTCGAAGGAGCGTCGATGATGTGGAGCGCGGCCTTGTTGGTCGCGACCGCGGCCACGGTGAGCGAGTACGAAGCGCCGATCGTCTCGGTCTTCGCTGCGCCGACGGTCACGCTCTGCGTGGCGCCGACGAGGTAGGTCTCGGGGCCGCCCACGGTGACGGAGTGCGAGGCGCCGACGACGACGCTCTGGGAGGCGCCGACGGTGAGCGTGCGCGCGGCGGAGACCGAGGTGCTCTGGTTGGCGCCGACCGAGAGGTCTTGGTTCACGCCGATGCTCAGGACCTCGTTGCCGGTGACGGTCTCCTTGTTGTTGCCGCCGACGGTCGTGGTGCGGTTCGCGCCGGTGTGCTCGGTGCGGTTCACGTCGACCGTCGACGAGGAGTCGTTCTTCACCGTCTCGGTTCGGTCGTTGCCGACGTTGCTGTTCCAATCTTTGCCCGCGGTGAGGTTCACCTTCTCTTCGCCTGCGGTGTCGTCGAACTGGAGCTCGTTGAAGACCTTGCCGCCCGGGCTCGCGAGCGTCTTCAAGGTGGAGACGGTGGCGGCGCCCTTGCCTTTGGCCGCAGCGGGCTGGATGCCGTTGTACACACGGCCCACGACGAGCGGGCGATCCGGGTCGCCCTCTTCGTAGGCCACGATGACCTCGGTGCCGACGCGCGGGTGGAACACGGCGCCGCCGCCCGCGCCCGCGAAGACCTGGCTCACGCGCACCCAGGTGCTCGTGGCTTCTTGGTCGTGACGCTCGGCCTCGGTGTCCCAGAAGAAGCGCAAACGCACGCAGCCGTTCTCGTTGCCGTCCGGGCCGCCGACGTGGATTTCGGCGCCGCGCGCGCCGGGCTCGTCGGTGACGATCGCCGTCTGCGTGCCGTGGATGCGCGGCCTCGGTGTGGTGCGCGCTGGGCGGAAGCGCGACTCTTCAGGCTTTTCGGCGTCGCCTCGGCGCGCGAGCTCGACCTCGACGCGGAAGGGCACGTCGCCCTCGAGGCGCGCCTCGACGCCCGTGTCGCCGGTGAGCTCGCCGGGGGCTACACCCTGCGAGCGCGCTGCGGTGACGAGGTACTCACCCTCGAAGCGATGCAGCTCGTGCGCGAGGTGGAAGACGCTGCCCGCACCGAGCAGGCGGCAGCTGCCCTCGGCGGTCGCGTACCGGGCCTCGGTGTGGAGGCGATCGAGCCAGGCTTTGGCGAGTGGCGCGCCTTGCTCCTTGCTCTCGACGTAGCCGCCCGGGTAGCGCCGCACGAAGAGGTCGTCGACCTCGGCCTTGGCTTCGGCCGCCATGTCGAGCTGGGGCTTCTGCCAGTTGTATTCGAGCAGCGTCACCTTGGTCGGGCGCAGGCGCCCACCCGCGCGTAGCTTGCCGAGCTGCCTGCCGAGCAGCTCGGGCCCGAGCGGATCGAAGGGTTCGAGGTGGGCGCGGCCGTCGTCGAAGTCGCTCATCACGAGCACGACGGCGTCGTGGGTATGCTCGAAATGGTACGCGATGCCTTCGTCTTCGAGCAGGCGCGCGACGAAGTCGAAGTCGCTCTCTTCGTACTGCACGACGTAGGGCCGCGCGCTCGGGTCGTCGATGCGCGAGGGGTCGTGGATGCGGAAGGCGAAGTGCTCCTTCGGTACGACGAAGGGATCGGTGAGCGTGTCGAGCGGCTCGTCTTTCGGGTCGGCGAGCGTCATGCGTGGGTCGCCCGCGAGCACGGCGGTGAGGATCTCGCGCAGCGATTTCTCGAGGAAGATGCGGCTCTGCGCGCGGTGCATCGCGCGCGCGACCGGCGGCATGATCACCAGCTCCACGAGCGAGCCGTGGCGCGTCTGGCCGCGGTCTTCGGCGGAGACGACGAGGCCGTGGACCGAACGAAAGGCCGGCTCGGCGAGCGTCGCGAGGCGCAGCGTGCAGAGGCGACCGACGAGCGCGTAGGGGTCGACGTCGCGATCGCGCGAGCGCGCGTGCAGGAGCACGCGCAGCGAGAAGGGCACCGAGAGGCGATCGTCGAGGCCGAAGCGCACGACGTGGAGGTGGTTCCACTCTTCGCCGCCGCCATCCCAGTGAAATACGAAGTCGGTCTCAGCCATGGTGCTTGCCCTTCAAGGAATGGAAGCGAGCCTTCGCGGAGGGGTCGGCGTCGAAGAGGCGCGTATAGCCGCGCACCTGCGCCATCCACGTGTCGGGGGTGAAGCCGAGGCGCGCGAAGGTGGCGATGGGGTCGCCGCCTCGCTCGAGCTCGGTGGTGATCGCGGCGTAGCGCTCGAGCGGGATGAGCTCGCTCGGCGCCGCAGGAGCGAAGGGCATCGCTGGGCCACGCACTTCGGACGGCGCGACGGTCGCGTCGGGCAGCGCGCGATTACGCTTCGGGAGCATCGCGCGCATGGCGGCCGGATCGCTCACGGCCATCGTCGCGCGCTGGTTGGGGCGCGCGGGCTCGACGGCGCCCTTCGGGAGCGCAGCCGGCGGCTGCGAAGCTGCGCGAGGCGAGACGCGCAGCTCGGCCGAGGAGGGCTGCTGTGCCGAGGGGCGCTCTGCGGAGAGCCGCGGCTCGAGGAAGGCCGGGCCAGCCTTCGGTGGTGGCGCGAAGCCCTGCGAAGGCGAGGCGGTGAAGCGCTGACCCGGGCGCGCCGGCTCGACCTGTCCGTGGGCCTGCGGTGTGCTCGCGGTCGGCGCCGGCGGAAGCGCTGCGGTCGCGGCGAGCTCGGCGACGCGTCGCTGCGGAGGCAACGCGAACGGCGAGGGAAGCGCGGCCGTCTCGTCGACCTCGGCGACGCGCGAGGGCACGAAGGCCGTGGGTGCGCCTCGCTCGGCGAGTTGCGGGGCAGGCGCCTGGGCGACGAAGGGTGAGGGCAGACGCGCGGTGTCGTCGTCGGCGACAGCGGGCGCAGGCGCGGCTCGGGGCGGGGGGGGCGGCGCTGGCATCGGTGACTGCGCCGGCGCGGGCGTAGCTGCGCGCGCAGGTGCTGCGGCCTGCGAGGGTGGCAGGCCCGAGAGCTCGCGCTTCGCGGCCTCGTAGGCTGCGGTGAAGCGCTCGAGCGGCTCGCTCTCGCCGCGGTCGAGCGCGTCGGCCAGCTCGGTGAGGTGGGCCTCTTGCTGGGTGCGCCAGGTGGACTCGTCGAGCCCGAGCGCCTCGAGGGTGCGCGCGGGCTCGGGGCTCAGATCGATGCGGGCTTGGAGGCGGGCGAGCTCGGGGAGGTCCATGGGAGGGTGCACCTGAGCGATTCGGTCGAGGCGTGGCGGAGGACGGCGGGCGACGGCCGCGGGTCAGCGGCTCATCTGCATGAACACGCCCAGGAACAGGAGCGGGAGCACGACCAGCAGAAGCAGCACCGCGAGCACCGTGAAGATGAAGCGGATCTGAAAGGCCTGTCCGAACTGATCGAGCGCCGCGACGACGTGGTGCACGTCGTGCCCCTTGGTCTGCACGACGTTGGTGAGCGCCGTGCCGCCCTTGAAGAACAGCAAGCCCACGATGGCGGCGAGAGCGGCCTGCAAGACGTTGGTGCTCAGCAGATGAAGCCCGCCGTTGACGAAGCCGAGCACACCAACCGCTTTGGCCCAGTTGGCGGCTTTGGCGATCTCGGCGTCTTCCGCCGGGCCGAACTCGTAGGGCGAGCTCTGCTGCATCGCCGCGCCCTGGGCGAAGGCTTGGGGGTGGCCGTAGCCATGCTGTTGCTGTGGGTGCTGTGCGTGCTGCGGGTGCTGTGGATGGCCGTACGGAGGCATGTTCATGGTGTGGCTCCTGCGTGAGAATGGGGGCGCGGCGCTCAGGCCATCGCGCGGACCACGAAGCTCGCGACGAATCCGCCGACGACCGCGAGGGCGCCCATGACCACCTCGATCTGGAAGGCGATGCGCAGCTTCTCGAGCGCGGTCATGAGGTGAGGCAGATCGTGCCCGCGGGTCGTCGCGATCGCGCTGATCGATTCGGCGGCGCGCATGTAGAAGACGCCCACGCCGAGGTTGACGAGTGAGAGCGGGAGCACGCTCACGAGGGCGATGCCGATGGCCATCGTCGCGACCTGCTCGGGGGCGTCGAGCGCGCTCGGGAGGACCATGCCGAGGATCGCGATGACGAGCATGAGGCCGCCGCCGATGAGGGCGGTGAGGCCCCACTGGCGCGTGCGTTTGCCCACGCGCTCGAGCGCTACGTCGTCGACCGCAGAGAACTCGAGCGCCACGGCCGGGTAGGCGTGGTGGCTCGGCTGCGCGAAGCCGTGGTGCCAGGCCTGCTGGTGATGCTGCTGCACGTGGTGCTGAGCGTGCTGCTGCGCGTGGCCGTGCTGCTGCGGGTAGCCGTGCTGTGCGTGCTGCTGTGGGGCATACGGTGGCTGCCCGTAGCCGTGCGGAGGTTGCTGCATGGATGGATCTCCTGTTCGATGGGGCGAGCAGCCGCCGCTCTTCGCGCAGCGCGGGGCTGCGCGAAGAGGGCGTGCCGCAGCGGTGGATGCTCAGTTGGGCAGGCAGCCCCAGGAGGGGATGTCGAAGCGCGCGCAGGCGACGCCGTTATCGCCGGGGTTGCCGTAGCTGTCGCCGCCCACGCCAGCGACTGGCGCGGCGTCGTCGACCGTGCCAACGCGTGTCACCGTGCTGGAGCTGTCCGTAGCGATCAGCGCAGCGATTCCGCCATTGCCACCTGCGCCGTGGCCGCCTCGCCCTCCGTTGCCGCCCGCACCACCCCTACAAGCAGCGCTGAAGTTGTTGCCGCTCCCCTGAGACCCGCCGGCAGGAGTGCTGTCGTTGCCTCCCCCGAGCTGGCCGTCTTGGCCAGACTGTCCGTCGCCGCCGTCGCCGCCCGTCGCGCCAGAGAACCTGACGTCGTCCAGATGTACGACCGAGGCCTGGATACCGTCCGCGAGCGCGAGGATCGCGATGCTGGCGCCGCCCGGCTTGCCCGACACGCCACCGAGACCGCCGCAGCCGCCCGCGCCACCGCCGCCGCCGCCAGGGCCCGCGTAGGCGATGCCCTGGGCTGGATCGCTGCAATAGCGAGCGCCGCCACCGCCGCCACCCCCGCCGCCCGGGAAGCCACGCAGCGCGTTCTCGGCGACGGATGCGATGTAGCCTGTCGCGCCCAGGCTGCCGCCGATCGCCGGCAACGCGTCGACGCCGACCTCACCGGGCAGGCCGTTGCCGCCGGGCTGGCAACTGAGGATGAGGCCCGGCACTGCGCTGCTGGGTTGCTGAGGTTGACCGCCGGCGCCGAACAGACCCGCCGGACCGACACCTGCGGTTCCTGCGAGACCGCTCGCGCTCGCGCGACCCGTACCGCCCGTGCCGCCGTTGACCATCACCGTCGTGATCCCGTCGGGCAGCGGGCACGTATTCTGCCCGCCGGGGCCACCGGGTTGCGGATCGATGCTCATCATGCAGCCGTTGGTGCCGTTCTGGCCGTTCGGCGCCATGTTCGGGGCGGCCGGTTCGCCGCCGTCTGCTCCCGGGGCGCCGGGGCCAGCTTCGATGTCGACGTCCTTCGCGCGCAGCTCCGCGCCGATCAGCATGATGGCGATCGCGGAGCGCCCGCGACCTTGAGCGTCGGTGCCTTCGGCGCTGGCGATGAGACGAAGGCGCTCGAGCTCGCGCACGCCTGGCCCCTGGGCGCGAACGACATGGGCGTTCGGGGCGGAGCGGATGGTGGGCGTCTCGGAACCGGCCTGCCAATTGGAGCAACGAAACCCCCCGGCCAGGCTCGATTCGGCGGGCATTTCGAAGGCGCTGGTGAGATCGTGGTTGCCACCGCCGCAGACGTAGATCGCACCTCCGCCGAGCGCGGTGATGCGCTCCGCCGCGGCTTGCACCGTGTGGAAGGGCGAGGCCTGGCTGCCGTCGCCGCCGGGCCCGGCGTCTGGGTTCACGAAGACTCCGCAGCTCTCGTGGATGCTCGCCCGCTGGCCGATCTCCAGGTGGCTGCAATACACCGGCCCGCTGCTCGTCGATGTCGTCGTCGTCGTATCGCCCCCGCCGCCGCTCGAGCTGCTCGTGGTGCTGCCCGCGCCGCCCGACCCTTGGCCGCCTCCGGGCCCGCTCGAGACGCCGTCGTCGCCGCAGCCGGCGGTGGCGAGCAGGCTCGTGCACGCGGCAGCGAGCAAGAGGCCACGCGCGCGGGGCGCGAGCTTGGAGGTGACGAGGTGAAGCCGAGTCGTGTCTTGGTCCATGCGTCGATGCTCCTGTGCTTCGCGACGCCACCCCCCAGAGAGTCGGCGGCGGTCGCAGGGAGGAGGTCCCGTCGTTGGGCCCCCTAGCGAGTGAGTCGCTCAGGGCCGACCGGGGCGGACCACAATTCGACGCTGCTCGGCGATGTGGACATCGCCGCGGACAAAAATGCGCAACGAGATCCGATAGCTGGATCGTTGTCTCCAATAGGAGAATCGTACCGAGGGGCCGAACCGGACCCTGTTCGGGGCGCTCGGAGCGCCCGCGCGCCGCTCTCTCGCTGGGCGTTCAGCCGTCGACGCGCACGACGAGGTTGCCGACGTGGCGGCTGTCCCATTTGTCGCGCAGGGCGTCGCGGATCGTGTCGAGCGTGTAGCGCTGGGAGACGACGGGGCAGAGCTTGCCCTCGCGCGCCCACGCGAGGATCTTCGCGAGGCGCTCGGTGCGCACGTTCGGGTCGCGCAGCACCGAGATCGCCGCGGGGGAGCCGAGCACGTCGATGCTCTTCATCAGGATGAGGTTGGTCGGCAGCTGGTTGGCGTCGCGACCACCACGGGCCGCGAGCGGTGTGGCCGACCAGCCGACGACGACGAAGCGCCCACCGAAGGCCATGCCGCGCAGCGCCTCGACGGAGAGATCGCCGCCGATCGGGTCGTAGACGACGTCGACCCCTGCGCCGCCCGAGAGCGCCTTGAGCTCGTCGCGCAGCTTGCGTGGCGCGCCGGCCTCGTCGACCGTCGCGAGCAGCTCGTCGGCCCCGGCTGCGCGCAGCTCCTCGAGCTTCGCCTTCGAGCGACCTGCGGCGATGACCCGCGCGCCGAGCAGTTTGCCGAGCTGCACGGCGGCGAGGCCGGTGCTGCCCGTGGCGCCGAGCACGAGCAGGCTCTCGCCTTCGCAGAGGCGCGCCCGGTGCACGAGCGCGTGGTAGGCGGTCTCGTAGCCGCCGAGCAGGCAGGCGGCTTCGTCGAGCGACAGAGGCTCAGGGCGAGGGATCACCGCGTTGGCGGGCGCGAGCGCGTAGCTCGCGAAGCCGCCGTAGCGGCGGTGCGCGCCGAGCGAGCGCGGCCCGGTGAGCAGGCCGTCGGCGAGCACCTCGGTACCGACGAGCGATGCGTCGACGTCGCTGCCCACCGCGACGACCTCGCCGGCGAACTCGAGCCCGGGTGTGTAGGGCGGCTCGGGCACGTGCTGGTATTGGCCGCTGGTCATGAGCAGATCGACCCAGCCGACCGCGGCGGCTTTCACGGCGATGAGCACCTCGCCCGGGCCGGGCTCGGGTGCGGGCTGCGCCTCGATGCGCAGGGCGTCGAGGGCCTCGAGCGGAGAGCTCGCGAGCGTGTGGACGACGACGGCGCGACCGGCCTTCAGGGTGCTCATGCGGCGCTCACGATAGCGCGAAGCTGTGGCCGAGCGGTGTGGCGTGCCCCTCCGAGGGCGCGGGCCGTGCCGTCAGGGGGCCTGGCCCGAGAGCTTCACGAGGCGCTCGACGAGGGCCGGATCGAAGGTGCCCTGGGCGAGGCGCTCGGCGGCCTTCTTGAAGACGACTCTCCACGCGTCGCGGTCGGCGTCGCTGAGCTTCACGACCGTCATCTTCGACGCGAGGCGCTGGTAGGCGGCCTCGTCTTCGGTGCGGATGCGCTTCTTGAGGGCCTCGGAGGCTGCGCCGCCGGTGTCGACGAGGATCGCGCGCAGATCGGCGGGCAGCTTGTCGAGGCGGTTCTTCGACCAGACGAAGCCGCCGATGGCCATGATCGTCGACTCCGAGCCGATGTGGTCGAGGTGCGGCGCCCATTGGAGCTGCTCGGCGCCGAGCGAAGGTGCGCTCAAGACGTCGAGCGACTTGGTGCGCAGGGCGGGCAGGATCTCGGGGATGCTCATCGGCACCGGCGTGGCGCCCGGGATGAGCTGGTAGATCGTCGGGCCGAGCACGTCGTTCTGGAAGGTGAGCACGCGTTTGCCGCGCAGGTCTTCGGGGCGGCGCACGGCGAAGCCGCGCGACATGGCGTGGATGCGGCCGAGGTCGCCCCAGCCCGCGATGTGGAAGCCCTCGCCCTCGGCGCCCTTCTGGAACTCGCCCTTGAGCGCGTCGCGCGCGCGGTCGAGCGACTCCCAGCTGCGGAAGAGCCCGGGGATCTGCAGCGCGAGGATCGGCTTGTGGATCTTGCCGAGCCCGAGCGCCGTGACGGCGGCGCCGTCGAGCTGGCCGGCTTTCATCTTGCCGACCATCGCGCCGTCGTCGCCCTGCGTTCCGTTGTAGAAGACGGTGAGCTCGAGCTTGCCCTCGCTCTTCTGATGCACGGCCTCGGTCCACGCGGTGAAGACCTTGCCCCACATGCTGCCCTTGGGCGCGATCGTGCCCACCGAGATCTTCTCGCCGGCGGCTGCCGGTGCGGGCAGGGCGGTGAGCGCGGCGGCGAGGCCGAGGCCGAGGACGTAGGAGCGGAGGCGGCTGCGCATGGGAGAAGCGTAGATCGAAGACCGCGCCGCGGCACGCCTGCGCGGTCGCTCCTCGAGGCGAAGCGCGTCTCACCCTCCGGCGCCGAGCGGGTGTAAAGAAGTGGGCATGCTCCTCCACGTCACGCTCCACGTCCGACGCGATGCGCTCGACACCTTCCGCGAGTTCGAGCACGAGGCCGCGCGCATCCTGCGCAAGCACGGCGGCGAGCTCGAGCGCGTGCTCGTGATGCGCACGCCCGAGAGCGAGCCCCACCGCGAGGTCCACGTGCTGTCCTTCCCTTCGGAGGACGCCTACGAGGCCTACCGCGTGAGCCCCGAGCTCGCGGCCTTTCTCCCGATGCGTGAGCGCTCCGTCGTGAAGACCGAGCTCTGCAAGGTCGACGAGGGCTCGCGCTACCGGAGCTGAGCGCTGCGCGAGCTGTCTCTTATACACATCTCCGCGCCGCCGAGCCAGCGTCGCGAGCGCCGCGAGCGCCGCCGCGAAGGCGAGAGGCGCCTCGCCTGCGGGCGCGCCCGCGCTGCGGCAGCTGCAGCCGCCGTCGCCCGCGCCCTCGCCGTCGTCGCTCCCCGAGCCACCCGCGCCCGTGCCCGTACCCGTGCTGGCCACGCTGCTCGCGTCGCCGCCCGCGCCGCCCTCGCCACCGCCGCCCTCGCCACCGCCGCCGACGCGCGAGAGCTCGACGGCGTCGAACACGATCGTCCGCATCGCCGAGAGCGGCTCCCCGGTCACGTCGCCGAGGAAGAGGCGCTGCGAGCCGCCTGCATCGAAGGCGAAGCTGCCGAGCTCGATCCAGCCCTCCGACGCGCTCTGATCGACCACGATCGACTCGGTCGATCCCGCGTGCTCGAGCACGTATTCGGCCTGCGTGGTCCCGGCGAAGCCCGGCTCGACGTAGACGCGCACGGCGTAGTCGCCGGCCTCGTCGAAGCTCAGCGACCAGGTGCCGGAGTTGTCCACCGAGGCTGCGTCGGTGGCGTTGGTCCAGATCGCGCCACCAGCGTGCCCCTCGTTCGTCGCGTAGAGGTACTGGGGGTCGCCGCCCGCGTCGAAGCAGGGGTCCGAGTCATCGACGATGCGCCCGGCGGCGGGGATCGGACCGCAGCAGTCGGCCGGGCAGTCGCTGCCATTCTCACCGGCCGAGCAGAATCCGTCGCCGCAGCTCGGCGTGCCGGTGTTGCTCGACGTGAGCGTCTGGCCCTTCGCCAGGTCTTCGTGGCCGCTGATCGGCTCGGGCACGACCGCGTTGCCACCGTAGGATCCGCCGGTGCCAGAGCCGCCGATCGTGCTGTCGCGGTGCAGCGCCCAGTGCAGGTGCGGCGTGGAGAACGAGCTGCAAGAGAGCGCGCCCTGGCAGGACTGGCCCAGCGTGCCGAGCGTCGCGCCCTGGGCGATCGTGGCGCCCTCGGTCACGGTGATCGAGTCGAGGTGCGCATAGAGCGTATGGTAGACGTGCCCGTCACCGAGCTCGTGCCTGAGGATGACGCGCAGACCGTAGTTGGCCCAACCGCTCGTGGCCCAGCCTGCGCGCACGACGGTGCCCGAGAGCGAGGCGGTGATGGGCAGCCCTTTGCCGGCGTTCGGCTCGTTCGCGTAGGTGAGATCGAGCGCGTAGTAGTCGTTCGCTTTGCTGGTCGCGTTCGTGTCGGCGTGCAGGCTGGAGCCGCCCGCGCGGCTGTAGCCCGAGAGCACGTAGACCTCGCTGCCGGCCGGGAAGGGCAGCTCGAGCTGCACGTTCGCGGGGAAGGCCACCGCGCCAGGGAGCGGCGCCGTGAGCGCGCGTGCGTCGCGCGCGAAGAGCAGCACCACGAGCGAGAGCAGCGCGAGCAGCGCACCCTGCGGCGCGAGATCACGCGAGTCGCGAGGGGCAGGGGTGGAGCTGAGCGTGCGCGGCATGCGCTCAGGCTAACGCCGCTCGGGCCGGATCGCGATCGTGGTTCGCAGCTGACCTGGTGGCCTGTGGCGTGCGCCTTCCGCCGCCGCGCCAGGGTCGCCGGAGGATCAAACCTGACAGAAGGCTGTCAGGCGGCTCGGGCATGGTCTCTCGGCGCGAAAGACCGCGCGTCCAAGGAGATGACCATGAGCCTCACGTTCTACTTCGCCCCGATGTCCACCGCCTCGACCGTCCACTGGAGCCTCGAGGAGCTCGGCGTCCCTTACGAGGCGGTGCAGGTCGACGTGCTCGATGCCGCCGACAAGGAGAAGAAGCTCGGGCCGGTGAACCCGAACAAGAAGGTGCCGGTGCTCGTGCACGACGGCGCGGTGATCTTCGAGTCGGCCGCGATCCAGATCTACCTGGGAGAGACCTTCGGCGTGGAGAAGGGGCTCTATCCCGTGCCGGGCCCGAAGCGAGGCGAGGCGCTCAAGTGGCTCGTCTGGGCCAACGTGAGCCTCGGCGAGGCCGTGTCACGTTGGCAGAACCACACGAGCGAGCGTGTGCCGGAGGCGCAGCGGCACGCGGCCACGGGCGCGAAGGCCCGCGAGGATCTCGACGTGCTCATCGGCATCTTCGAACGAGAGCTCGGGAGCAAGGCCTACGTGCTCGGTGAGCAGGCCTCGCTCGTCGACTTCCACCTCGCGTCGCTCTTCCAATGGATCACCTACTGCGGGCTCGAGCTCGCGCCCTTTCCGAGGACGAAGGCGTGGCTCGAGCGCTGCTCCGCGCGCGCGGCGAACCAGAAGCTGATGGGCGGCTGAGCGCACGCGGCGAGCCCGCGACGGCCGGGCTCGGCGCCGCCGCTCGCTCCACGGGCGCGTCGATGAGCTCGGCGCGCACGATGCGATCGAGACGGAAGTGCCGGCGCCCTCCGTCGCGCAGGTCTTCCGCGTCGAGACGGGTCTCGTGCCGCTGCATCAAGACTCCGCGCAGGCGCAGCTCGCGTGTGGTCTCGAGGTGGTCGCCGTCGACGTAGGTGATCCTGAGGCAGCGCTGCTCGAACCAGGCGCGCTCGACCGCCGCGCGGACCACGGGTGAGCACGGCAGGCCGGGCACACCCAGGAACTGCAGGCCCTCGAGGCGCGTGAGCAGCTCGCGCTGCGCCGAGGTCGACAGCGCCGCGCGCACCTTGTCGAGCGCCGACTGCAGGGTCTCGACGAAGGGCATGAGCCGCATGTCCACGGCTTGCTGCCCGACGGCGATGAGCAGCGCGGCCTGCCGTGCGTCGAAGTTCACGGGCGGCAGCGTGTACGCGCGATCGAGCGCGTAGCCGCCGCCGCGCCCGCGCTCGGCGGCGAGTGGGAGCTCCGCGTCGCGCAGCGCGTCGAGATCGCGGTAGATCGTGCGCACCGTGACGCCGAAGCGCTCGGCGAGCGCCTCCGCGGTGACGCCCGTACGACGGCCCCGCAGGTACTCGGTGAGCGCGAAGAGCCGCTGGGTGCGCCGCATGGGGAGCGCCGACGATGGGCTGGCCGCGCAGCGCGGGCAACCGACGCGAGCGAGCTCGGAGCACGTGCTAGGGTCGCGCTCGTGACGGTCCGCCCCGCCCCCGCCGATCGCGCGCACGTGCAGCGCAGCTTCGTGCGAGGTCGCGTCGCGCCGCGTGGTGTGGTCTGGCTCGGCTTCCGCTCCTTCTGGGGGCACATGCGCCACTTCGTCGCCTCGGCGGTCGCGACGGAAGACGTCGACTCGCGCGACTGGATGACGCCCGACGAACCCGAGGAGCTCGCGGCGCGCGTCGTCGCGGTGCTCGGTGCCTCGAGCGACGCGGAGGCCTCCGGGCCACGCTCGAGCTTCGACGTGCTCGGCGGGCTCGGGCGCGATCTGTGGATCGACTTCGTGGCCGACACCGGCGACGACCTCTCGGTGAGCCGCGCCGTGGCGAGCCTCGTGACCTCCGAGTACGAGCTGCCCGATCCGGACAGGCCGGGTGAGCACCTCGTGGCGCCGCGCGGCGACGTGCTGCTCTTCGGTGGGGACACTGCCTATCCGGTGGCGACGGCGCAGGAGATCTCCAACCGCGTGCTCGTGCCCTTCAACGAGGTGCTCGCAGAGCGCGACGACGGGAAGCGACGCGTATTGCTCGGCATCCCGGGCAACCACGACTGGTACGACGGGCTCGACGGCTTCGGTCGCTTGTTCCGCCGGAGGCCCGCCGACGAAGACGTCGACGCGCGCCCGAGCTTCGTCGGCATCCCCTTTCGCCAGCTCGAGCACGCGGCCGACTGGGCGCGCGAGCTCGTCATGGGCGGCAAGATGGAGAAGCCCGAGGCGCTCGTGCTCTCGGGCTACGAGCCGGTCCAGAGCGCGAGCTACTTCGTCTTGCCGCTCACGCCGGAGATCCACATGGTCGCGGTCGATCGGCAGCTGCGTGTGATCGATCACCGCCAAGAGCGCTTCCACCGCCGCTGGCTCGAGCAGAACCCGCAGGTCTCGCCCTGGGTCGTCATGCCCGACCCGCTCTTCGCCTTCGGCGAGACGAGCCCCACGGGCGCCGGCATGGTGCGGAGCCTGTCGCTGGCCTTCGGCCTGCGCGATCACTTCCTGCTCTCGGGCGACATCCACCATTACGATCGCATCGAGGAGCCCGGGTTGCTCCACGTGGTCGCGGGCGGTGGGGGCGCCTTCCTGCACCCGGCGCCGATGGTCGAGCGGCGTCGCGCCATGAAAGCGCAGTGGCCGACGCCGGCGCAGAGCCGCGCGCTGCTCTGGTCGGTGCCGATCAAGATCGCGCTCGGGCGCTCGGGCTTCATCCCCCACGCCGTGCTCGCGGGCCTCTACGCGGTGTCCATGCTCGTCGACGCAGGGGTGAGGCTGCTCGGCGGCGCGGCGGTGGCGCCGATCGCGACGCTGCTCATCGCGACCGTCGTGCTCTCGCTCATGGGTGGTCTCCGCCGCAAGCCGCGCGCCGTCGCGGCGCTCGCGTTCTTCTTCGGGCTGCTGCTCGCGGCGCTCCCGATCGTGGCCTTCGTCGGGCTCGACCTCTTGCTCTCGCCGCTGCGTGATCACCTGCCGATGTTCGTCATCGCGGCGCTCACGCTCGGGCTCACGGTGGTGCTCGGCGCCGGGCTCGTGGGTGTGTACGTTGCGCTGCTCACGCGCTTCGGCATCGAGGAGACGCAGGCCTTCAGCACGCTCGATCACCCGGGCTACAAGCATTTCTTGCGCCTGCGCGTGCGCCACGACGGCCAGGGCGTCGACGGCTGGTGCGTGGGCCTCACCGACCCGCTGCGCCCCGGCGAAGAGCCCGTGCTCGTCGACAGCTTCCGCTGGCGCCCGGGCGCGCGCTCCTGAGCGCTCGCGGCGTCACGCGGGGTGGCGAATCCTTCGCGCGTCGGCGTCGACGAGCGGCCTGCTCAGACGAGACCGAAGCCACCGGCGATGACGTAGGCGATCCAGCCGGCGTAGCCCGCGCCGATGAGCGCGATCACGCCGAGGACCCAGGCCGGGATGTCTCGCTGACGTGCGAGCTTGGCGCTCGCGATCAACGCCCAGGCCGCCGCGGGCAGCCCCAGGCAGGGGAGCACGATCACCCACGGCACGTGCCGGTACAGCCCCTCGAGCATCTGCGCGAGGATGCCGATGAAGAAGGTCGAGGCGGTCGCGAAGACCCACCCGAGCACGACGTCGACCCAGGCCGCGGGTTTGCCTCGGCCCGAGAGCAGCGCGCCGATGGCGCCGATGGCCACAGGTGCGAGTATCGCGGCGAAGAAGATCGCGACCCCGGTCGCGAAGCGCTCGGCGAAGCGGTCCCAGACGTCGCAGCCGCTGAGCAGCACGGAGGCGCCGAGCGCGAGACCGATGCGATGCCTGCGCCGCATGCGGGCAGCCTACACCTGAGCCCAGCCGGTCGAGGTCGGCATCGTGAGCGCGGGTCGGTGCTCGGCGAAGGAACGACGGACGGCGCCCTCGCTCGCGTGTAGCCTGCACGCGGTGAGAGCCGCTCTCGCGCTGACGCTGCTCGTGATGTCCTGCGGAGGCGATCCCGGGCCGGGCTCACCGGGCCGAGGGGCTCGCGGTCCCCGAGCGGAGCGCGCCGAGGTCGCACGGGGCGCGAGCGGCGAAGGCGTCGCGGCGCTGGGCCCAGCTTCGGTGAAGCTCGCCGCGAACGCCGCGTGCGAAGCCTGCCACGCGACCGAGTCTGCCGAGTGGCGGGGCTCCTTGCACGCGCGCGCGTGGGACGACCCGGTGTTCCTCGCGGCCTACGCGATCGAGCCGCTCCCCTTCTGTCGAGGCTGCCACGCGCCGGAGGCGCCGCTCGATCAGCCCTCGTCGCCCGCGCGCCACCTCGGCGTCGCGTGCATCAGCTGCCACGTGCCCGAGGCCGAGGCACAGGCCGAAGGGCATACGCGCTTCGTGCGGCGAGCAGGCGATCCGGGCGGCTGCGCGGGCTGCCACCAGTTCGAGTTTCCGGAGCCGCAGGCGGCGGCCATGCAGAGCACGGTCGCCGAGCACGCGGCCTCCAAGCACCACGATCGCTCCTGTGTCGACTGCCACATGCCAGCGTCGCCGAGCGGAGCCGGCCGCTCGCACGCCTTCCGTGTCCAGGGCGACAGCGCGATGCTGCGCCGCGCCATCGAGGCGAGCGCTGCGCGCGTCACGGCGCGTGTCCTCGTGGTGTCGCTCGTCGCGAGCGGCGCGGGGCACGCGGTGCCGACGGGCGACATGTTCCGGCAACTCGAGGTGCACGCGGTCGCTGGCGCAGGCCCAGGCGCGCTCTCCGCGGCGCCGGTCGTGCTGTCGCGCGAGTTCGCGTTCGCGAGGGGTCAGGGCGGGCCGCGCAGGCTGCAGACCGATGACCGTCGCGTGCCGGCGAGCGGAGAGCCGCGCGAGGCGAGGCTCGTCTTTCCGGGCGACGTCGACGCCTTGCCGATTCGCTGGAAGGTCGTCTACCACCGCATGGGTCCACGCGAGGCAGAGCTCTTCGGCGTGGACCGCGAAGCCGAGGCGATCGTCATCGCCGAAGGAATGCTGCCCGCGAGCCCAGCTCGAACGCCGAATCGGAGAATCGAATGATGCGACGAAGCAACCATGGTCTGCGCGGCCTCGTGCGGGCGCTGGCAATGTCGGGCCTGATGGGCTGCTCTGCGTCTCCGCCCAGCGAGCGACCCGCGCTCACGCTGCCCACGCCTGCGAGCTCCGGCGCCGCGCCTCAGGCTGCGTCGCGCGCCGCCGTGCCCGTCGCCATTGCGCTCCGCGCGCTGCCCGAGAAGCTCGCGCTCGACGGTGACGTCGAGGAGTGGGGGCTCGATGCGAAGACGCCTGGCGTCGCCGTGGGCGTCGATCGCGAGCGCGTCGTCGTGGCGCTGAGCTGGGGCCAAGCCGCGCCCTCGGTGCTGTCTCTCGCGCTCGCCAATCCCGCGCCGGCGCTGCCGAGCATCGGCTGGTCGCAGCGCGGTGGCACCACGCACGAGCTCTCCGCGGAGAGCTGCGAATACGAGCAAGTACCGCTCGTCGAGGCGGGCTGGAGCAACGGCGAGCGACACCCTCCGGAGGTGCAGAAGGCCTGCCTCGCGGTGCTCGCGCGCTACGAGCGGCAGGGCGACGAATACCGGGAGCGCTTCGTGCGCAGGTTGCGCGTCGAAGGCGAGGCGGTCGCGCTCGTCGACGCGCGTGGCGCGCGCGCGGCGTTCGCAGGCGCGAAGACGAAATCGCACGGCTCGAGCGCGGAGATCGAGCTGCCGCTCTCGGCCCTTCCCGAGCTGAACCAGGCACCGCTCAGCTACCTGCTCGGCGTCGCGGTGCTCGGCGAGCTCTCCGAGGCGCTGCGCGCGGTGCCACGCGCGGAGCACCCCTCCTCCGGAGAGGCGCCGACTCTCGCAGAGGGCTGGGCGCGGCTCGAGCTCGCGACGCCGGTGGGCTTCGGGCCGCAACCGGCGCTGCTCGCCGCCGCCTTCGCGGAGCCGGCCAGCGTGATGAATGGCGGGCTCATGGCGCAGCGCTCCTATGCGCCGCACGAACCGGGGACGATCCGCGTCGTCAGCGTGCCCGACGTCGCCGTCGCGGATGGCGGCCCGGCGCCCAACGTGCCGGGCGCGATCGGCGCGCCCACGGCGCCCGATCGCCCGGCGCTGTCGATCGACGAGGAGCCGCTCTCGGTGCCGCTCCACAGCTTTGGTGAGGTGAGCGTCGTGCTCAGCCTGGGCTCGGTGGTCACCCTGCGCGGGGACCGTGTGGTGTCGGAGACGGGCTTCTCGACGCCCGACGACATCTACCGACGCGGCACGGATCTGCACCTCTTCTTGTACGATCCGGGCGGCTTCAACTGGGCCGTGGGCTTCTCTCCGCCAGTGTGGCGCGTGCTCGCGATCAAGCCCGACGGCTCGACCGAAGAGGTCGCCGACGAGGGCGTCGACTTCCCTGGCATGCACGACGCATGGGACGACACACCCAAGACCTTCCACGACCCCACGTGGCTGCGCTTCGGCATGAGCGGCAAACGCAAAGGCGGGCCGAAGCTCGTCGCCTGGAAGTGGGAGCCCGCGAAGGCGCGCTACGTCGTGTCCGTCACGCCGCCGCAGACCTGGCCTTGAGGGGGGGCTCCGCCCCTCAGGACCGCTCGTTCGAGTCGCGCCCACCGAGGGCGTGCGCCATCGCGGCGATGTCGGCGAGCGCGGCCTCCTCCTCGGGGAAGGTGTCGCGCAGGAGATCTTCGAAGGTGATCGTCACCGCGTAGCCGGCGAGCCCGCGCGTGGAGGAGAGCGCGAAGCCCTCGCCTTCGGCCGGCAGGTAGAGCACGTCGAGCAGCACGGGGAGCAGCTTGCGCGAGTCGAGCAGCGCGTCCGCGTCGTCGAGGAACTTCGCGAGCCGGGCCTCGGTCGCGGCGTCGTCGCCGTCGACGACGGGGATCACGTAGGTCTGCTGGCGGACCCCGGTGGGGAAGCCGAGCTTGCGCAAGGATCGCTTGGTCGTGTCGTTGCCGTCCTGGAAGAAGGTGAAGCCCTCGAGCTCGTCGACGGCAGGCTTTCGCTCCTGCGCCTTCATGAGTACGTCGAGCATCAGCTCGTAGCCGAGCGTGCGCGCCAGGTCGTTCATGATGACGAGCTGCAGGGCCCGATGGGAGAGCTTCATCGGTTGGTGGAAGGGCACCGGCTCGCCCTGCACGAGCGCGCCGTCCTCGTAGGTGGAGCGCATGACGAAGCCCTGGCGCTCGGCGTTCATCCACAGGACGGCGCTCACCCCGCGTGCGTCGGCGAGCCTGATCTCCGGCAGCGGCGGCACCTCGTCGGGGGCGCGGTTCACGCCCGCGGCCGGCAGCCCCTTCACCTCCTGCACGAGCAGCTCCGCGAGCTTCGCGAGCCCCACGTAGCTCTCGAACTCGGTCTTCACGACGATGTTCGAGGTGCCGACGTGCAAGAGGCGATAGCTCAGCTCGAGCACGACGCCGAGGTAGCCGAAGCCGCCGATGACGCCGAAGAAGAGGTCGTCGTTCTCGGTGCGCGAGCAGCGCACGACGCTGCCGTCGGCCTTCATGAGGCGGAAGCTCTCGACGTAGGCCCCCTCCTTGCCGCAAGTCGGAGAGAAGCGCGAGAGGCAATCGGCCGAGAGCGTGCCTCCTGGGGTGGCGCGCGAGCTGCTTCCCATGACGTGGGGCACGAAGCCCACGGCTCGGGTCTTCTCGAGGATCTCACGCCAGGTCGCGTTCGCGCCGACCGTGATCGTGCCGTAAGTGTAGCCCGAGGGCAGATCGACCCTCTGCACGGGGCCTATGCTGTCGAAGCCCTGGAGCTCGAGCACGAGCTCGGTGTTCAAAGCGTGCGTGTCGAAGGCCGTCTCGCCCGCACGCACGGCGACGCGCCAGCCCTTCAGTGCGGCTCGAGCGAGCGCGTCGCGCAGCTCCTGCTCGTCGCTCACGACCCACTCGCGCGTCCATACCTCTTGCCCCGCATAGGTGTAGCGGCGCACCTTCGTGTCCGACCATTCCCCCATGCTTCGCATTCGAGCCGACTCCGGCGCGTCGCACAAGCCACGCGCTGGTAGGATGCCGCGATGAGCGATCTGTACCGCTACCTCACCACCGAGATCGCGGCCGACTACACCGATGGGCACCTCAGTCGGCGCGAGGCGCTGCGGCGCCTCGGCTTGATGGGCCTCAGCGCGGCGGCGTCGGCGAGCTTGCTCGCGGGTTGCGGCGCGAGCGCGCAGGCGGTGGACCCTTCCGAGCGCGAGAAGCCCGGCTGCGGTGGTTGGCAGGGCGAGAACCTGCCGCAGGCGCCGGCTTCCTCGGTGAGCGCCGTGCCGCCCGACGCGGCCGCGAGCGACGCAGCCGCTGGACGGAGGCCGCCGTCGCTGCCGACCGAGGCGATCCATTTCGCGGCGAGCGATGGCGTGCGCATCGGCGGCGCCTACGCGGCGCCCTCCAAGACGCGTGGCGCGGTGCTCGTGATCCACGAAAACAAGGGCCTCAACCCGCATACGCGCGAGCTCGCAGGTCGCTTCGCGCACGCGGGCTACGCGGCGCTCGCGATCGACCTCTTGTCGCGTGAGGGTGGCACCGATTCGCTCGGCGATCCCGCGAACGCCACGGCCGCGCTCGCCAAGGTGGCGCCCGAGCGCTTCCTCGTCGATCTACGCGCTGGGCTCGACGAGCTCGCGCGCAGGCAGCCCGGCGCGAAGCTCGGCGCAGCGGGCTTCTGCTTCGGGGGCGCGATGACCTGGCGGCTCATCGCCGCGAAGGATCCGCGCCTCGCCGCGGCGGCGCCATTCTATGGCCCGATGCCGGAGGGCAGCGACTTCGTCGGCGCGAAGACGGCCGTGCTCGGCGTCTTCGCGGAGGTCGACGATCGCGTGAACGCCACGCGTGACGCGGCGAAGGCCGCGCTCGAGAAGGCGGGCCTCGTGCACGAGGTCGTCAGCTTCCCGGGGCAGCACGCTTTCATGAACGACACTGGCCCGCGCTTCCACCCGGAGAGCGCCGCTGCGGCCTGGGCGAAGCTGCTCGCGTGGTTCGGCGCGCACCTCGGCTGAGGGGCCGTCGAGCTCGTCGTGTCGCTCGGCGAGCTCGGCGTAGCGTGCACGCCACCCGGAACGCGCTCCGCGCTCTGGCGACGCTCAGCCCTGTGAAGCGCCGCTCATTCGCAACACACCGCGCCTTCGACCGCGATGGGGCCGCCAGGCTCGGCGGCGATCGTACCCAGAGGGGCCTTGCCGCTCTCGGGACAGACGTAGTCGGGGCGGTGGATGGCGCCGTCGCCGATGTCGCCCACGACCTTGCCGCCGGCCGCTTCGCATTGCGAGGCGCTGAGCTGAGGTTTCGCCGTAGAGCCGGGCGGCTCTGCGCCGGCGGGTGGTGTGGCGCCTCCGCCGCAGGCAGCGATGAACAGCACGGCAGAGAACGCGAGCGAAGAGCGAAGCGATGCGCACATGCGCGGCAGCATACACCGCGCGCAGCGCCACCGCGCTGCCCTCCGCGCGGGCTCTAGCGCGTGCAATCGACGACGAGCTGCGCCGTTCTGCGCGCGCCGTCGGGCTCGGCGTGCAGCGCTCCCGCGATCTCCTCGGCGCGCGCGGCGATGCCTTCGTCCGTGCAGGCCCGCTCGAGCGCTCGCTCGAGCACCTCGCGGCTCCGCCCGCGCTTCGGTACGCGCACCCCGGCGCCGAGGCGCTCGACCTGCCAGCCGAGGCTGAACTGATCGAGCGCGAGCGGCACGACGACGGAGGGGCGGCCGCACTTCAATGCCTCGCCCGTGGTCCCTGCTCCACCGTGAATGACCACCGTGGCCGCTCTGGGGAAGAGCAGGTCGTAGGGGGCGTAGGGCACGACGAGCGTGCTCGGCGGTAGCGCGCGGCCTCGTGGCGCGAGGCCCACGACGACCGAGCGGCGGCCGAGCGCGGCGCAGGCCTCCGCGAGATCGGCGACGAGCGCGTCGGAGCCGAGCGAGAAGATCGAGCCGAGGCCGATCACCACCGGGGGCTCGCCCGAGGCGAGGTAGGACTCGAGCTCGGGCGCGAGCGCCTCCGTGGTCGCGCCGAGCCGGCCGGCGCTCGCGAAGCCGCAGGCCCGACGGCTCGGCGGGTCGCCCTCGGCGGGGCCGCGCACGAGCTCGGGCCACATGCCCGCGTGCAGCGCGAGCCCCGCCTCGATCGCCGTGAGCGAGGCGTCGAAGGCGGTGACGCCGAGCGTGCGCGCGAGGTTCCTCAGGCCGTGATCGAGGAGGCCCATCGTGAGCGCGCTCGAGAGGCCGGCGGCGTAGGGGAGCAGCCAGGCCGGGAGCTCGAAGTCGAGGAACTGCGCCGGCGCCCTCGACGACAGCCAGAAGAGGGGCGTCGCCGACACCATCACGGTCGGCAGGCGCCGTTCCATCGCTGCCCAGAGCACACCGTAGGCGAGGTTGCTCCCGACCACCGCGTCGACGCGTGTCGTGCGGAGCAGCTCGCGCGACGCGTGGTAGGTCGCGACCACGTAGGCCGGGCCGACCTCCTCGAGCAGGACGCGCCCGCCGTGTGAGGGCAAGAGCAGGCTGGGGTCGTCGGTGATGAGCCGGGTGATGTCGACCAGCTCGCCGGCCGCGAGGCAGCGCAGGCCCGCGCGCCTCACCGCGCGCTCGTGGAAGGGGTTGGTGACGAAGACCACCTCGTGGCCCTCCTCCACGAGCGCACGCGCGACTGCGAGCGTAGGGAGGAAGTCGCCCGCGGACCCGAAGCTCGAGGCGAGGTAGCGCACGGGGAGCATGCTAGCGGTCGCGCGCGGCGCCTCGGGTCAGGTTCGACACCGGGTGGCGCCGCGAGCGCCCGCCTTCAGCCGAGCTGCTCGCTGCCGGCGCCGAACAGCGCCTTCGCCTCGCGCACGCGCCCCGCGGCGTCGACGCCAGAGGGGCAGGCCTCGTTGCAGACCGAGCACGAGAGGCAGCGATCCGAGAAGCGACGGGCCTCGGGCAGGCGATCGTAGAGCTCGCGGGCGCGCTCGGCCCAGCCATAGCTCGTGGCGTAGAGGCGGGCGCGCAGCACGGCGCCGATGGCCACCTCGTCGGGGCAGGCGTCGTGGCAGGCGCCCTCGCAGCCTCGGCAGTACTGCGGGCTCATCGCCTCGGCATAACGCTCGAGCAGCTCCGCGTCGCGCGCGGAGAAGGGCTCCGCCGCTGCCGCGACCGCGGCGTCTTGCGCTTCGGGGTCGTTGCCGATCGCCGAATGCACGACGCAGGCGACGTCGTGGCTGAGGACCCAGCGCAGGTTGGCCTGGAAGGCGTTGTAGGCGCTCTGCTCGAAGCCGGGTGGCATCGCGCCTCCTTCGGGCTGCGACTTCATCACCACGACGCCGACGTCGGCCTTCTTCGCTGCGGCGAGCAGCTCGGGGATCTGGGCCGACTCGTGATCGAGCAGGTTCATCTTCACGAGGATCATGTCGAACACGCCCTTCTCGATGGCGTGCTGCAAGATCGCCGATCGGTTGCCCGCGTGTGAGGTCGCGCCGAAGTAGCGCACCTTGCCGGCCTTCTTGGCGTCTTCCATCGCCTCGTAGAGCGCGGGGTTGGCGAGCCGGTCGAAGCCGTCGTCGCCCGAGATGCCGCGGTGGCCACCGCCGAGCCAGTGGACCTGCATGATGTCGACGTGGTCGACGCCCATGCGCGAGAGGCTCTTGTCCAGCGAGGCGAGGATGCGGTCCTTCGGCGTGCTCGCGCCGGGATCCCATTTCGTCGCGATGACGAGCTTGTCGCGCAGGCCGGCGTGCGCGGCGAGCGCGCGCCCGATGACGTCTTCGCTGTCGCCATAACAGGTCGCGGTGTCGATGAAGTTGAAGCCCAGGTCGGCGGCGCGCGCGAGCACGTCGATGTCGCCGATGGAGCCGGCGCCGATGCCGACGACCGAGACCTCGAGGCCGGTGCGACCGAGCCTGCGCCGCTCGGCGAGCGCCACGCCGGGCACACGCACGCCGCCGCGCCCGGGCGCGCCCTTCTTCCACTTCCAGTAGCCGGCGCCCGCGCCGCCGACCGCCAACACCCCCGCCGCGCCGGCGATGAGCAACCGTCTCCGTGTGGGCAACATGTGCGAGATGCTACGCGAAGACGGGGCCGCCGCCGGCGCCGGGGTGCAGCGGTCGGCGCTCAGCGCTCGAGCGTCGCGCGGAGGAACCACGCGTACTTCTCGAACTCGGTGATGACGTTCGTGAGCAGATCGACCGAGTCTGGGTCGCGCAGCTCGTAGGCGCGCGCGCGCGAGGCTCGCATGCCGGCGAGGAAGGTCTCGATGCTCGTGGCCATGGCCGCGACGTGCTCGAGGTCGAGCTTCGCCTCCTGGGGATACTCCTTGAGGTGGGAGCGTTTGGCGACGTAGCGCGCGGTGCCGTAGGCCTTGCCACCGAGCGTGACCGCGCGCTCGGCGAGCTCGTCGGTGTGCTGGGCGAGGCTCGCCGCGAAGGATTCGAACAAGGGGTGCAGCGCGGCGAACTGGGGGCCCTTCAGGTTCCAGTGCGCGACCTTGATCTGGCTGTGCAGATCGAGGCCGTCGGCGAGGCGCTCGTTGAGCGTCTCCACCAGCTGCACGCGCGAGGTCTCCGGGATTTGGCTGGGGCTCGTGAACATGGCGACGACTCCTGCGAAAGCTTCAGGCCGCGTGGGTCCTGGCCTCCGACTAGCGGGAAGCGTGCCGCCGACGAGCCCCGCCGTTCAGCGCGGTTTCGCCTGCTTCTCGGGAGGGCTCGTGCCACGGCGAGGCGAAGCGCCACACGCACGATGCGACACTGCGAGGCGGTGTGCGACTCGCTCGCGCAGCGCGCGCGCCGCGGCGCGGGCCCCCGCTGGTGTTCCGCCCATGCAACAGTGCCTTGCTCCGCTGCCCTCTCGCGCAACACCGCCCGAGATGCCAGCTTGTGGACTGCCGCACCCGAGGTGGGTACGGGAGACGGAGCGATGAAGCACGAGAGGAGCCACGGGATGAGCCGACGCGAGCTGATGGGTGCTGCTGCGGGTCTCGCGGGCGCGTCGATGCTCGGCGCTGCCTGCGCCGAGCCGAGCGCCGCGGGGGCAGACACGGGCGCGGCCTCTCGCGACAGCGTGGTGCGCGGAGGCGCTGGTCCACGCATGCCGGCGATCTTCTTGCCGCATGGTGGCGGCCCCTGGCCCTGGGTCGAGCTCGGCCTCGACCCCCGCGAGAAGCAAGAGATGCAGAGCTACCTCGAGGGGCTCGCCAAGGGCCTGCCGGCCAAGCCGCGCGCGCTGCTCGTGATCTCCGCGCACTGGGAGGCGAAGCAGCCGTCGCTGATGGTGCACCCCAGCCCGCCGATGCTCTACGACTACTACGGCTTCCCGAAGGAGTCGTATGCGGTCCAATGGCCTGCGCCGGGCGCGCCCCAGCTCGCGCCGCGCGTGGCGGAGCTGTTGCGTCAGGCTGGCTTCGCCACCTCGAGCGACGCCGAGCGTGGCTTCGACCACGGCACCTTCGTGCCGCTCAAGCTCGCCTGGCCCGAGGCCGACGTACCCACCTTGCAGCTCTCGCTGAAGGTCGGGCTCGACCCCGCGGAGCACCTCGCCATGGGGCGCGCGCTCCTGCCTCTGCGCGACGACGGCGTGCTCGTCGTCGGCAGCGGCATGACCTACCACAACATGCGCGGCTTCTTCGATCCCGAGGAGAACCCCGTCAGCGAGGAGTTCGACGCCTGGCTGCGCGAGGCGGGCGCGGCCGATCCGCGCGAGCGCGACAGGTCGCTCGCCGAGTGGGCGAAGGCGCCCTCTGCACGCCGCGTGCACCCGCGCGAGGAGCACCTCCTGCCAATGATGGTGATCGCGGGCGCCGCGGGCGCCGACCGGGCGACGATCCCCTACCGAGGGAGCTACTCGGGCAAGAGGCTGTCGGCCTACCATTACGGCTGAGCGTGCGGCAGCAGGGGGCCAGCGGTCTACGAGGTCGTGTCTTCAGCCCTCGGAGTCGGCGCCGGCAGCGAGCGCCTCGAGCGCCTCACCCTCGATGCGCACCGACTGCCACTCGCCGAGCACCTGCGCGCCGAGGCTCTCGTAGAAGCGGATGGCGGGCGTGTTCCAGTCGAGCACCTGCCATTGAAACCTGCGGCAGCCACGCTCGACCGCGATGCGCGCGAGATTGCGCATGAGCGCGAGGCCGATGCCACGGCCTCGGTGACTCGGGCGCACGAAGAGGTCTTCGAGGTGGAGGCTCTCGCGCCCGACCCAGGTCGAATAGGCGAAGAAGTAGAACGCGAGCCCAGCGACCTCGGCCGGAGTGTCATCGGCCTCGCGCCACTCGGCGAGCAGCACCTGGAAGGCCGGGCGCTCTCCGAAGCCGTCGCGCAGGAGGTCGGCTTCGGTGGCGATGACCGCGTCGGGCTCGCGCTCGTAGATCGCGAGCTCGCGGATGAGCTCGAGGATCACGGCGACGTCGCTCGGGTTCGCTGGGCGTAGGTTCCGCATGTGGAGCTCGTTCAGGCGCGGGCTTGGCGGTCGCGCTCCGCCCAGTAGCGCCTCACCCAGGCCGGGCGCTGATCGACGGGATCGGTACCCAGCAGCGAGGTCGCCACCGACTCCAGCCAGGCCTCGGCGCCGAGGAGCGCCTCCGCGCCCTGCAGCTCGGCCTCGAAGATCCGGCGCTCGAGCCGGTCGCGCTCGCCGAGCCAGGGGTTCGCGAGGCGCCCGGGCTCGCGCATCAGCACGCGATGCAGTGCCTCGAAGCGCCACCAGAGCGTGGAGCGGTCGTCGGTGCTGCGGGGCGCGCCGCCGAGCGTGCGTGTCTCGGTGTCGTCGGCGCGCGGCGCGTCCACGGGTCGGAAGAGCGAGATGCACGGCGCCGAGGTACCCGTCACGAAGTGCCTCGCGCCCTCGGCGCGGAGCTCGCTCAGCATCGATCCCACCGACTGCGAGCCGATGAGCAGCCCGCCCGCGTGCATGCACGGCGCGCCGAGCCCGCCGTCGAGCAGTCGATAACGTGGCCAGCGTCGGCCCTCGCCGTGGTCGCGCAGCGCGCGCGCCATGTCGGCGAGCCCACGCGCGGTCTCCGCGAGGTGGTGGGTGCGCCTCGCGCGCTCGCGGCAGCGCGAGAGCTTGGTGCGCAGCGGGTCGGCGTGGTCGCGCGCGAAGGCCGGGATCGTGAGGCCATTGGAGATGCTGCGTGCACCGCGCGCCACGCGCTCGGTGGCCCACTTGCGGCCGGCCGTCTCGAGCACCCAGGCCGAGCGCGCGTCGGCCACGAGGAAGCTCGACGAATACTCGAAGGCCGGGTCTTCGTAGCCGGCGCTGCCGCCTTGACCGTGTCGCTCGAGCAGCGTCGTGATCGTCTGCACGGCCTGCTCGGCGCTCGCGGCGCGCTCGAGCGCGAGGCGCAACAAATCCATGCCGGTGAGCGCGTCACGCTCGAGTGGGCGCTTCGTGAACACCGCCTCGTTGCCGATCACGACGCCGTGCTCGTTGGCGCCCATCTCCGCGCCCCACATCCAGAACGGACGACACAGCAGCGTGGCGTAGCTCTGCGGCACCTCGGGGATCGAACGGTGCGTGCAGCGCAGCTGGGCGCCGGGCGCAGCCTCGCGCCGAGGGTGATGCTCGACGAGCTGCGCTTCGTTGGGGTCGCGGTCCGAGTTCTTCGCGAAGAGCACGGCCTCGGGGCGCACGACGACGACGGTGTCGCACATGCCTAGCCGCGCTCCGCGCGAGCCACCTCGGCCGCGACACGCTCGCCCGACTGCAGGGCGCCTTCGATGTAGCCGTTCCATTCGGTGGCGGTCTCGGTGCCGGCCCAATGGATGCGCCCGATCGGTGCGCGCAGCGCGTGACCGAAGCTCGTCCACACGCCCGGTGGCAGCATCGCCGCGTAGCAGCCGCGCGACCAGGCCTCCTCCGACCAGGCACGATCGACGTAATGGCGGAAGCCACGTGCCTCCGGGCCGAAGTCGCGCTCGAAGCAGGCGAGCACCTGGCGCTTGCGCTCCTCGGGACCGGCGTCGGTGAGCTCGCGCGCGGCGCGCCCCTCGAGGAAGCCCATCAGCACACCTGGCCGCCCCGATGGAGGGCTCGCGTCGAAGCTCACGTGCACGGGGCCTTCGGTGGAGACGACCTGCCCGGAGAGGCCCCGCGCTCGCCAGAACGGCGTGTCGTAGACGGCGATGCATTTCACGCAGCTGCCCATGGGGGCGCGCTGCGTGAGCTGATCGCGCGCGGCGGGCAGGATCGGATCGTAATGGATGCGCCCCGCGAGCGTGGGCGGGATGGCGACGACCACGCGCTTCGCGCGCAGCGTCGTGCCGACCGCGAGCACGCTCACCCCCTCGCCGCGCTGCTCGATGCCGTGCACGGGCTGCTCGAGGTGCAGGTGCTCGCCGAGCTCCGCCGCGAGGGCCTCGGCGAGCGGCTGCATGCCGCCGTCGACGCGGTCTTGCTGCGCGCCGCCCTCGGCGGAGAGGAGCTTGTCGAGGTTGCCCGCGGAGCGGATGTAGAAGAGCGCGTGCAGGAGCGAGAGGTCGGCCAGATCGCAGGCGTAGACCGTCTCGAGCCCGATGCGCACGAGCGCGCGCGCTCCTTCGTGCGGCACGTTGCGGCGCAGCCAGCTCTCGACCGTCTCGGCGTCGAGCTCCGCGGCGCCCGGGCTCGCCCAGGGGGCCTCGAGCGAGACGCTGCGCGCCATCGTGTCGAGGCGGAAGAGCGCCCAGCCGATGAGCGGGATCGCCACCGGATCGGGCACGATCGGCACGGTGCCTCGGTAGCGAAGGAGCCGCCCGCGGTAGCGCAGGAGGTTCTTGCCCTCGAGGTACATCGTGTAGGTGCGTTTGCCGAGCTCCGCGGCGAGGCGGTAGCAGCGGTTCTGCCCCGGGCCGAACCACTGACCGCCGACGTCGAGCCAGGTGCCGTCGTCGAGCGTCGTCGTCTGCACGCGCCCGCCGACGCGGTCCCGGGCTTCGAGCAGCTCGACGCGCAGGCCACGCTTCGTGAGCTCGCGTGCGGCCTGCAGCCCTGCGAAGCCCGCCCCCACGATCGCGACGTCGGTCTCGATCTCCACCCGTGTGGCCATGGGGGCCACGATACAACGGTTCGCGCGCCGATCCGCCGTGTGAGCCCCGTGGAGCGCTCGCTCTCAGTCGGACGTGGCGACGAAGGGCAGCGAGATCTCCTGCTTCTTCATGAGGCAGCTCGTCTTCTTCTCGTCGCAGATGCCGTAGCTGAAGGTGCCTTTGATCGTGCCGGGCCCCGCCGCGGTCGGGATGAAGGGGATCGTCACCGCGACGCCCTTGCCGGCGCAGGCGCCGCGCGGCTTCGGGTCGAGGTAGCTCACGTTGGTGCCGCCCGAGGTCGTGAACTTGTGCGGGTACTCGTCGTTGCACTTGTAGCCGGGGTCGGCTTGCACGGCGGTCGAGAGCTGCCAGGGCTTGCCGACGACCGGACCCGTGGGCTGTGCGGCGACGGCCGGCGCGGCGCTCGCGCTCGCCTTGGCCTCGGGCGCTGCCGAGGCCGCGAGCTTGGCCTGCGTGGCGGTCGCGCCCGGCGCTGCGGGGGCCGTCGCGGCCGCAGCGCTCGCCGCGGGCGCCTCGGGCTCGGCGCTGGGGGCGCCGCTCGGCGCGGGTGCCTCGGCGACGGCGCTCGCAGTGGGGGCGGCGGTCGCGGCTGCCGCGGTCGCGGAGGCTGCGGGCGCCGGCTCCTTGGCGGCCTCCTGGGCCGGGGGCTTGGCTTCGTCGCAGGCCGCGAGCCCGGCGAAGAGGCAGAGCAGAGACGCACACGAGACAGCTCGGGAGCCGTGGATCATGGGCGAGAGGCTACCGCGGCCCGAGGCGCGGTGCACCCGAGCGTGTGTGCCCTCAGGGGCGCGCGCGGGTCGACAGCGCCACGCCGACGACGATGATGGCGCCCGCGACGAGCACGCGCCCCGTCGGCAGCACGTCGAGCAGCCACCACGAGGCGAGCGCCGCGATCGGCGGCTGCGCGTAGACGTAGGTGGCGACGAGCGAGCTCTCGGCGCGCGACAGCGCCCAGGCATTGAGCCAGTAGGTCATCACCGTGGGGCCGAGCACCACGAAGGCGACCGATCCCCACGCCGTGGCGGGGAGCGCGAGCCAGTCGACCGCCAGCGTCGCGCCGGCGGTGAAGGGCAGGGCCTCGAGCGCGCCGAGCAGCATGACCCACGCCACGGTGCGCAGCGAACCGAGGCGCGCGATCGTGCCACGCGCCAGCACGAGGTACACGCCGTACGACGCGGTGTTGCCGACGAGCATCGCGTTGCCCACGAGGCGCTCGCTCGAGCCGTCGAAGCGCTCCGCGCCGACGAGCACCGCGCCGCCGACGAGCGCGACGGCCACACCCGCGAGGCGCTGCCACCTCGGCTTCTCGCGCCCGAGCAGCAGCGCGGCGCCCACCGTGAAGGGCGGGATGAGCAGCACCGCGACCGACGCGTTGACCGGACCGCTGCGCGCGAGACCACCCACGAAGAGCAGCTGGTTCACGCTGATGCCGAGCGCGGCGAGCCCCGCGAGGCGCGCGAGATCGCCGAGCTCCGGGGGTCGCTCGCGGTGCAGGCCGGCGACCAGGGCGAGCAGGGGCGCGCCGAGCGCGAGCCGCACGCCGACGAGCGCGGCCGGGCTCATGTGGGCGAGCAGCGAAGCCCCGGCGACCGGCCACAGCGCGAAGAGCAGCTGCACCGTGACGAGCGCGAGGTGTACACGCGCGCGGTGTTCGGTCGCGGTGGCCGGGAGCGCGATCGTGCCCATCTGCCGGCGGCACTATCACGACCTCGGCGCCCGTGCCCGTCGCCGGCTCGGTCGGGCTCAGCTCGCCGCCTGCGCCTTGCGCGCCGCGAGGCGCCGCAGCACGAGGCGCACGACGAAGTAGGCCAGGAGCCCGAGCACCGCGAGCATGAGCGCCGTCGGACCGAGCGTGACCGCGAGCACCACGAGCCCCACGGCCACCTCGCCCGCGAGCTCCACGCCTCGCCCCGCGCTCTCGCCGATCCGCGCCAGCGGCCCGGGCTCGACGAGCACGTGTCTGGGCTCGACGCGCAGCTTCACGGTCGCGAAGGCGATCTGACCCTCGAGCGTCTTCGACTGGGCCTCGAGCCGCTCGATCGTCTCGCGCACCTCGGCGAGCGCCTTCTCCGCCGCGATGACGTCGGCGAGGCTGCCGGTGCGGTCGCTCAAGAGATCGAGCAGGCGCTTCTCCTGAGCGTGGGCGTTGCGCAGACGCGCGCCGAGATCGGCGCGCTGCTCGGTCACGTCCTCGGCGCTCTCCTGGTCGCTCGTGATCTCGCCGATCTTCGCGAGCCCGGCGCGGAAGCCCGCGAGCTTGCTCTGCGGGATGCGCGCCTCGAGCTCCGCGCGCAGCTGGGCCCCGCTGCCGGTCGTCCTGGCCTCGGCGAAGTAGCCCCCCGCCTCGCTGACGGCCGCGCGCAGGCTCGCCACCGCGCCCTCCACGTCGGTCGCGGCGATCGTCGTCTCGGTACGGATGCGCAGCGCCCGCGCACCGGCCGGGTCGGCGGCGGGCAGGCTCGCCTCGGCCGGGCTCGCGGCGACCGCGGGCGGACCTGCGGCCGGGGGCTCCGCGCTTCCGCTCGGTGCGTCGCGCTGCAGACAGGCCGCGGTGGAGAGGAGCCAGATCAGCGAGAGCGGCAGTGCGAGTCGACCTGCGTGGCGCATGCCACGCTCAACGCCCGAGGCCGGCGCGGACTTACGGCGCCGCTGCTCTTTCTGCGGCGGCCCCTGTTCGGTGGGCGCGCGAGGCGCTACGTCCGCCGGGTGCCTGCGCCCACCGCTGCCGCCTCGCTCGTCGTGGTCGTCGTGTCGACCGGCCTCGGGCTCGCCGTCGCCGAGCTGGCCGGCGGCGGCGGCGTGGCGATCCTCGGGAGGCCGGTCGTCTTCTGGTGCGCGACGGTCGCCTTCGCGCTCCAGTGGCTCGCCTTCGTGCCGGCCTGGCTGCGGCGCACCGAGCGCTTCTACGACCTCGTCGGCAGCCTGAGCTACCTCAGCGTCACGATCGGCGCGCTCGCCGCGACCGCCGCGCACCGTGCGCTCGACCCGCGCTCGATCCTCGTCGCGGCGCTCGTCGTCGTGTGGGCGGCGCGCCTCGGGAGCTTCCTCTTCCGCAGGGTGCACCTCGCCGGCAAAGATGGCCGCTTCGACGAGATCAAGCAGTCGTGGCACCGCTTCCTCGTCGCGTGGACGCTGCAGGGCCTCTGGGTGACGCTCACTGCGCTCGGCGCGCTCGTGCTGATCAGCGACGCCGCGCCACGCCGCTTCTTCGATCTCCACGACGTCGCGGGTCTCTCGCTCTGGGCGCTCGGCTTCGCGCTCGAGGTGATCGCCGACCGGCAGAAGGCGGCGTTCTCGCGCCGCCCCGAGAGCCGCGGGCGCTACATCGACGAGGGGCTGTGGTCGTGGAGCAGGCACCCGAACTACGTGGGGGAGATCCTGCTGTGGTGCGGCGTCTTCGTGGTGGGCGCGGGCGGCTTCCGCGGCTGGCAATGGCTGGCGCTGCTCTCGCCCGTCTTCGTGTGGGCGCTGTTGCGCTTCGTGAGCGGCGTGCCGCTGCTCGAGGCGCGCGCCGACGCGAAGTGGGGAGGCCAGCCCGACTACGAGGCCTACAAGAAGCGAACGCCCATGCTCTGGCCGAGGCTCGGTCGGGGCTGAGCGTCGCTGCGCTGGAGCCGTGTGAACAGCGGCGATCTCGGCCTCGCCCCTTGCGCACCGCTCGACCAGCCCGATGTTGCCAACCTGACCGGAACCAGAACGGCGACGCTCTCGATCACGAGCCCGGCGCCTTCGCTCGCGGACCCACGCAGGTCGTGAGTCGTCACGGTCGGGCGTTGCGCCTCGCGTCGCGCAAACCATGAGCCACGGAGGGACGACGCGATGTCGATTCTCGTTTGGATCGTGCTGGGCCTCGTCGCCGGGTTCATCGGTAACCGCATCGTCGGTCGAGGCGGGAGCGGCTTTCTCGGCGATATCGCGGTCGGGATCGCCGGTGCGCTGATCGGTGGCGCGGTGTTCGGGCACTTCGGCGAAGCCGGCGTCAGCGGGCTCAACCTGTGGAGCCTACTCGTCGCCGTCGTCGGCTCGGTGCTCTTGCTCGCGGCTTTCTACGCCGTTCGAGGGCCAGCTCGCGCCTAGCGCACGCGGCCCGCCACCCGACCCCGAGGAGTACGGATCATGGAAGCTCGAGAGATCTACAAGCAGAAGTACGAAGCCCAGATGCACGAGTGGAGCGCCAAGCTCGACGTGATGAAGGCCAAGACCGAGAAGCTCACCGCGGAGGCGAAGCTCGAGATGTTGCCGAAGCTCCAGGCCACCGAGACGAAGCTCGAGGCCGCCAAGGCGAAGATGAAGGAGCTCGCCGAGGCCACGGGCGACAAGTGGGACGACGTGACCCAGGGCTTCGAGGACTTCTGGGCCGACATCAAGGCCTCGGCCGAAGGCGCCGTCGACGCGTTCAAGAAGCACGACCGAGACTGATCTCCGTCCCGGAGACAAAAAGACGAAGCGCCTGCACGACGGAGGGGGGGGGAACCGTCACAGGCGCTTCGAGACTTCATCATACACATGGCGTGCCAGCACATGCAGCAAGGAAGTTCGGGGGCTTAGAGTCCGCTCCCTCACGAGCTGTCGAGCAGACCTGCAAGCCGCGAGTTCAGACCTGAACGACATCTCGATCCTGAGAGGTGGCTCGGGCAGGGGCTCGCCTCCCTCCACCCTGGCCTCCGCGCGCGCGCCCGCCTCGCGCGCTCGAAGGCTCGACAGCCGACGCTGGACGTGCCATTCGCCTCCGTCCTGCGCCCCGACCCCGGGGCGCTCGCTCGTCCATCATGCAGAAGGCATCCGCTCCGCCCCGCCCAGCACAACCCAAGGCTCCTCCCGCGCGTCGCTCGAACGGCGACGGAGAGCCCGAACCGGCGAGCCCCGACGCGCAGCGCGACACCATCGTCGCCGACGAGGAGAAGATCCTCGCCCGCGTGACAGACTTTCTCACGGAGTACCGGCCGAGCAAGCCGCCGCCGATCGCCGACTACGAGCAGGACATGCTCTCGCTGCGCGATCAGATCGCGGTCGCGCGCCTCGAGGACGTGCCCGCGCTCATGCAGCAGATGGAGCGCATCGCCGGCATCGCCGCCCGCCGCGCCGAGAACGTGGTCGAGCCCGTCGATCCTCGCTCGCCCTACTTCGGGCACATCCGCCTCGCCGAGGAGGGCAAACCCGTGCGCGACGTGCTCATCGGCAAGACGACCCTCGTCGACGCCAAGGCCGGCGTACGCATCGTCGACTGGCGTCACGCGCCGGTGAGCCAGATCTATTACAAGTACGAAGAGGGCGCCGAGTACGAGGAGACGCTGGGCGAGCGCGACGTCGTCGGCGAGGTGCTCGTGCGCCGCACGGTCACGATCCAGCACGGCGAGCTGCGCCGCGTCACGTCGCCGCAGGGCGTCTTCGTGAAGGGCAAGCAGGGCTGGCGCTCGCTGTCGCAGGCCTCGACCGAGCTCGGTGGTGGGCAGGGCAGCGCGACCCGCCCTGGCGACATGCGCGGCGTGCTCGGGGTCGACGACTCCGGCATGCAGCGCGAAGACCGCCACCTGCCCGAGATCGCGGCCTTGCTCGACCCGCGCCAGTTCGAGCTCATCAGCAAGCCCGACAGCGGTCTCGTCGTCATCCAAGGCGGCGCCGGCAGCGGCAAGACGACGATCGGCGTGCACCGCCTCGCCTACCTCGCCTACCAGAACAAGCAGCGCTTCTCGCCCGACAAGATGCTCGTCGTCGTCGCGAGCCCCGCGCTGCGCGCGTACATCGGCGAGATGCTGCCGACGCTCGGCCTGCACGGGCTCAGCATCGACACCTACGCCGAGTGGACGAAGGACCAGCGCAAGAAGCACTTCCAGTGGCTCGAGGTCGAGGTCGAAGACTCCACGCCGAGCGTCGTCACGCGCCTGAAGACGCACCCGGTGATGCTGCGCCTGCTCGAACGTCGCACCGAGGCCTTCATCGCCGATCCACGCGCCCGCAAGGACTCGCGCGGCATGCTGCACCTCTGGGCGGAGATGCTCACGGATCTCGACGGCCTGCTCGCGGCCTTCGCCGCCGAACCCGACCCGGAGATGCCGGAGGTCGACATCAAGCGCGCGTGGCGCTGGTGCTCGGATCGCTGCCCGGCGGTCGTGGAGCTCGACCCGGGTGATCGCGCCGAGCGCAAGGCGCTCGCCGAGGTCGAAGCCGAGGAAGACCCGGACGATCAGGATCGCCGTCGCGGCATCGACGACCGCTCGATCGAGGACGACGAGCGCGCGCGCCTCGACCCCGAAGACGACGCGCTGCTCCTGCGCATCTACCAGAAGGTGAAGGGCGAGCTGCGCAAGGGCATGAAGGGCTCGCTCGTGTACGAGCACCTCTTCGTCGACGAGGCGCAGGACCTGAGCGCGATCGACCTCGCGGTCTTGCTCGACTGCGTGCGCAAGATGCCCGGCAAAGGCGGCGAGGGGCTGGTGCACCGCTCGGCGACGCTCGCTGGCGATACCGCGCAGCGCATCCACATGGACGCGGGCTTCAAGGACTGGCGCGCCATGCTCGACGACCTCGGCATGAAGGCCGTCGACATCGAGCCGCTCCGCATCGCGTACCGCTCCACCAAGGAGGTGCTCGAGGTGGCGCGTCACGTGCTCGGCCCGCTCGCCGACCCGACGCCGCCGGTCGCGAACCGCAGCGGTGCGCCGGTCGAGCTGCACGAGTTCCCGAGCCCGGGCGCCGCGGTCGCCTTCCTCGCCGACGCGCTGAGGCCGCTCTTCTCGCGCGAGCCCAACGCGACGGTGGCGATCCTCGCGCGCCACCCCGAGCAGGCCGACGCCTACCACCAGGCGCTGAAGATGGCCGATATCCCGAACCTGAGGCGCATCCGCTCCTTCGAGTTCTCGTTCCGGCCGGGCGTCGACATCACCGACATCAAGCAGGTGAAGGGCCTCGAGTACGACTACGTC
>ERZ761602.1557-NODE-1557-length-41101-cov-5.097841_pt1 | contig 41101 bp, 24 predicted proteins | sample MGYA00512165_ERZ761602 | MGnify/ENA primary metagenome ERZ761602 (study PRJEB28899, sample SAMN02445085) | bioreactor sludge metagenome | biome: EBPR sludge; isolation source: Thorneside wastewater treatment plant | place: Australia: Brisbane, Thorneside...
CCGCACCGCCTCGTTGCGCGGGACGTGCGTGAAGCGCCGGCCGTCGGCCGTCTCGTACGCGCTGCAGATCTGGAGTTCCCCCCGCCACTCGCCGCTGTGCGTAAGGGCGTCGAGCTTGTTGATCATCAGGTCCTGGAAGCCGCCGTAGCGCAGCGCGTCTCCCTTCTCCACGGCGTCGTACCAGCCCACCATGCGCTGCCGCCCGGTGCTGGTGCCGAACTCGATCTGCTTCAGCTTCGCGCTCAGCGGATGCGCCTCGTCCATCTGCGTGAGAAAGGTGTGCGTGCCGACCTTGGTGTCATACGCCTTCGCCACGCCGAAGGTGTGGATGCGCTGCACGGGGATGCCGGCGCTCTCGAAGAACTCGGGCGTGTACGTGTGCGAGGCGGTGACGTTGGGCGAGAAGCCGTGCCGCTTGTCGAGCCAGTAGGCCTGGCCGAACTCGCCGATGATCGTGCGGCCCGCGGCCAGTTCGCGCAGGACCAGCTCCCGCACCTCGCCGATGTTTCGCGCCAGGGCCGTTCCGGCCTGCCAGTAGGTCGCGGTCAGCTCGTCGAGGTTGAGCGTGAACGGCGCGCTGCCCTTGAAGCGCACGAAATCGAACTCCGCCGCGGTGAACACGCCGAGTTCGACGGCCTCGGCATTGGCGCGGCGCTCGGCGGCGGTGAGCTTCTCGAAAAACGAGTCCCACGTCGCGGCGCTCACCCGGCAGACGTGCTGGATCGTGCGGCACGCGCGGTCCGCGCGCTGCGCGAGCTTGCGGGCGAAGTAGTTGGGCCCGCCAAGGAAGTCGGAGTACGTGATCTGCTGCTGTCCCACTTCGTCGAGGTACGCCGGGGTGATGCCGCGGCCGGTCGATCCCCGCGGCTCCTCCGCGAGCACCTGCACGCGGTAGTCCTCCCACGCGAGGTCGAGCAGCCGGTGGGTGAGGTCGGAGACCAGCGTGCGCTCGTCGATCAGCAGGCGCGAGAGGATGGCGTGCCCCTTGCGCTCGAGCGGACGCGTTTCCCACCAGATCTTGCGCGGGTCGGCCACGACGCCGCTGCCGATGCAAAGATGTCCCGCGTCCCGCACCACCACGCCGGCGGGGAGGAGGTTGAGCTTGATGCCTCCCGCCGTGTGCCCCGAATTGGCTCCGCCGTTGACCTTGAGCACGACCGAGACCGGCGCGCTCGTGCCGCGGAGCTCGTCGGCCACTTCGGGGATCAGGCGACCTTTGCCCTCATCGCCGAGGGAGATGCCGACGTCGGCGATGAGCTGGCTGGTGAAGGGAAGCAGGGACATGGTTGCGAAATGAAAGCGGCAACCGAGTCGCTTGAGCCACCCTGTTGCCGTGAAGGGAAAACGCGACGGGGCGGGCGAGGGCAAACAAAAAGCCGGTCCCCCGAGCCGCCGGCGCGCCGCGAAACTCAGAAGAGTTTCACCGGCCGCTGTTCCATCGCCCAGAGTGCCTCGGCGAACTTCGCGCCGCAGGTCGCGCCGCGGTAGCGGGCGAGCGTGGTTTTGGCGGAGACGGCTGCGTCCGGCATATTTTCGTCGTACGGTTTCTGCCGCACGAAAGCCATCAACTGGCCGAGCCACTCCACCGCCGAGGGCCAGACATCGCTGACGTCGACGAAGGTATTCGGCTCGAAGCCGATCGTGTGCCCCGGGCCGTTGTCGTAGCAGTACACCCGGGCCGGCACCTTCACCTTTTCATTGTCGACGATGCGCGGCGCGAGCCGCAGCACCGCCTTCGTGATCGCCGCGGCCGCTTCGTGGTCCGCGTGCCGGTCCTGCGGCCAGAGGGTGAATGCGAGGTCGGGCTGCACGTCGGCGACGACGTCCGCGACCGCGCGCTTCGTCTCCTCGTTGAGGTGGAACCGGCCCGACGCGTAGGACAGGAAGCGGTGCTCGATGCCGTGGTAATGGGCCAGCGTCTGGCACAGCTCCTTCAGCTCCGCCCCGCGGGCGCGCGCCGGCGGCCAGTTCGTGTAGTCGCCGATCAGGGAGAGGATCACGACGCGGTGCTGCGCCAGGGCGGCCTGCAGCAGGATGCCGGGGATCCCGAAGACGCAGTCGTCGTAGTGCGCGCCGATGGCGAGCAGGGTTTTGCGCGGGGCGTTGGCCATGCCGGGTTCGAGGGAGGCGAGCGCACGCGCGAGGGCAACCGTTTTCCACCCTACCGGCGCCGCAGCAATCCGTCGTAGAAGACCGATTGGTTGTACGCGAACCAGTGACTTCTCAGGTCATCGGTGGCGTGGACGAATACGATCACCGCGACGATCGCCGCGGTGTAATCCTCTCCCGTCCACCAGCGCAGCAGCGCCGGCAATCCGGCGCCGAGCACCGTGAGCGCGACGGCGCCGGCGGCCGTGAGCCGCAGCACCGTGCCGAGGAGGAAGCGCTCGGTCTCCGCGCCGGGGCGGATCCCCTGGATGAACGCCCCCTGGCGCCGCAGCAGCTCCGCCGTGCCGAGCTCCGAGTTCGCGAACGGCTGGAGGATGGTCGAAAGGTTGATCAGCAGGGTGCCGATTCCGATCAGCGCCGCGAGCGCGACCCAGTACGGCGCGCGTCCGGGATCCGCCAGCTGCGCGAGCGCGTTCTCCGCCGCCGTCCAGCCCCCCGGGAAGGCCCAGGCCAGGAACTGCCCCGCGACCCGCGCCAGCAGGAGCGCGCCCGCGGCGGCGGCGATGGGCAGCGTCGCCTCGCGCACGAGGCGCAGCGGGAGGTAGATGCGCGGCGCCACCGCGGTCGGTGCCCGCGGGAGCACGATCGGAATCCGGCGCTCGGTGCGGAGGAGCACGAGCGCCAGGCCCAGTACAGCCGCGCCCACGATCGCGTGCGCCGCGAATGCGAGCCAGCGGTCAGCCGGGCTGGATGCCCCGAAAGCGAGATCGGCCGCGCCGTCGACCAGCGCCAGTCCCGACGCGCACAGCAGCACCACCTTCCCGCCGTCCGCCACGCCTCGCTGCGTGATCAGGTCCGTGAGCCAGGAGGTCACGAGGCTCCCCGCTGTCACGAGCGCCACCACTCCCGCGGTCGGCCAGAAGCTCTCGGCGGTGAACCAGCGCACGCCGTCGGGAAACAGCCCGGTCTGGCGGGAGAGATACCTTGTGAGCACCCACGCCATCGCCACCGCGAGCGGCACACGGGCCAGCTTCTCCAGCCGGGCGAAACGCTCCCGCTGGTCCTCGCCGCCGCGGGCCGCCGCGCGGAGCGAGGGTATCGTCCACGCCAGTACGCGCACCGCCACCGCCGCGAGGAGGTGCGGTAACAGGCCGGCCGCCGCGATGGAAAACTGCGTCAGCGTCTCCCCGCCGGCCAGCAGGTCGATGACGCCCAGCCAGGGATTCTCGGCGAGCAGCCGCGTCATCCGCCCGGGATCGACCTCGAGGACGGAAATCTGCGCGAGCAGCCGCAGCGCCAGGAGCAGCCCGAGGGTCCACAGGCACCGCCGCGCGTAGTCCGGCGAGATGCGCCAGCGGGCCAGGAGGGCGTGAATCTTTTGCTCGGCGGACATGCGGGCTGCCGCCGGCGGACCGGGCGGACGTTCAGGATTGCGTCGCGCGCGTCGAGACCTCGATCACGTCGTGCGGCGCCGCTTCCTTCTGGCCCGCCGGGCTCACGCGGATGAAGCGGGCCTTGTCGCGCAGGTCGGGCAGCGATTTCGCCCCGAGGTAGCCCATGCCGCTCTGCACGCCGCCGATGAGGTTGCCAAGCACGTCGTCGACCGAGCCCGAGACTTCCTTGAGCGCCTCGATGCCCTCGGCCGCGACCTTGCGGGTCGCGTCGTTCTTGTCGTGTCCGTAGCGGGCCGCGCTGCCCGCCTTCATCGCCGCATGCGAGCCCATGCCGCGGTACTGCTTGTACACCTTGCCGTTGATCTCGAGGATCTCGCCCGGCGCCTCGCGGCAGCCGGCGAGCAGCCCGCCGAGGATCACGGCGTCGGCCAGCGTCAGCGCCTTCACGATGTCGCCGCTCTTGGTGATGCCGCCGTCGGCGATCAGTTTCACGCCGGCTTTCCGCGCGCCCGCTCCCGCGACGTGCAGTGCCGTGAGCTGCGGGATGCCGACGCCCGCCACGATGCGCGTGGTGCAGATCGAGCCCGGCCCCTGGCCCACCTTGATCGCGTTCGCCCCGCACGCGCCGAGGTATTCCACGCCGGATGCCGAGGTGACGTTGCCCGCGATCAGGGTGAGATCCTTGAAAGCTCCCCGCACCAGCTTGACCACGTCGCCGACGCCGGCGGTGTGGCCGTGCGCGGTCGAGACGGCGACGCAGTCGACGTGCTCCGCCACGAGATGGCCCACGTGCTCGACGATGCGGTCGCGATCGAGCGTGCCGTCCGACTTGCGCACGGGCGACAGCGCGGCTCCGACCACGAGACGGAACTCCGCGTCGCGCGACGGTTTCCGGCGCGACTTGGTCTCGGCGTTGATCCGCTCCACGTCCGACGCGGTCACCAGGCCCCGGAGGCGGTCGTCCTCGTCGACCACGAGCATCTTGTTGATGCCGACGTGCCGGGTGAAGAACGCATCCGCCGCCCGGATCGGATCCGCCGCCACCGCGCGTTTGTGCTCCGTGATCAGGTGCGCGCGGGGCGTCATGACGTCGGCCACCTTCTTGGACTTGTAACGGTCCTTGACCACGTTGCCCGAGAGCAGTCCGGCCAGCCGGCCTTCCTCGTCGACCACCGGAAACGTCGAAAACGCGAAGCGCTTGGCGTCGATCATCGCCAGCAGGTCGCCGATGAGCTGGCCCGGCGTCACGGTGATCGGATCCTGGATCAGGCCGTGGATGTGCCGCTTCACGCGCGCCACTTCCTTCACCTGGTCGCGCGGCGTCATGTTGTAGTGGATCAGGCCGAGGCCGCCGTTGAGCGCCATGGCGATCGCCATCCGCGATTCGGTGACCGTGTCCATGTCCGACGAGATCACCGGGATCTGCAGGCGCAGCGTTTCGCTGAGCGCCGTGGAGGTGTCCGCATCCTTGGGCAGGATCTCCGAATAGAGCGTGGCGAGCGAGACGTCGTCGAACGTGAGCGCCGTCGGGATGTTGGCCCGGAAAAACGCGTCGGCCGGAAGGTAAAACTCGGCGTCGGCCGCGGCGGCGGAGGACATGGCAACCTTGGTCATGAGTTGCCATGAACGGAGTATGTCTGCGGCGGCGAAGCGCAAGGGGGAAACATGCCGGCGGCGACGGGGCCGGCGCCCGCGAGTTGGGAGTTGAGAGTTCGGCGCGGACGCCGACGATGCGGCGATCGTCCGCCCTGCCGGAGCATGTCCTATCGCTTCCAGTTCCGTCCCTACCGCCTCGCCTTTCGCGCGCCGGTGCGCACCGCGCACGGACTCTGGGAGGCGCGCGAGGGTCTCATCGTCCGCCTCGAGCGGCTCAGTGACGGCCGGGTGGGGTGGGGCGAGGCGGCACCGCTCCCCTGGTTCGGCACGGAGACGGCCGCGGAGGCCGCGGCGGCCGCCCGCGCCCTGGGCGATCGCGGCGATGACGCGCAGTTCGACGCCCTGCCCGCCCTCCTCGGCTGCCTGCGCCATGCGCTCGCGGTCGCGCGGGATGAGATCGAGGGACCGGAGGGCGCCGGCAACCCGGCGGCAGACGGAGGGAAGGACTTTTTCGGCGTTGCGGCGCTCCTGCCCGCGGGCCGGGGCGTGCTGGAGCGAATTCCGCCGCTGCTCGAAGCCGGCTTCCGGGTCTTCAAGTGGAAAGTCGGCATCGGTGACCTGGCGGACGAACTCGGCCTTTTCTCCGACGTCTGCGCCGCGCTCCCGGCGGGCGCCCGGCTGCGGCTCGATGCCAACGGGGCGTGGGACCGGCGCCAGGCCGAGCGCTGGCTGGAGCGCTGCGCGGATGCCCCGGTGGAATTCGTCGAACAACCCTGCGCCGCGGCCAGCGGGCCCGCGCTGCGTCGTCGCGAAGAGGACCTGCTGCTGGGACTCGCGGGCGATTTCCCGACGCCGCTGGCGCTGGACGAATCGCTCGTCGCCGAGGGCGATCTCGACCGGTGGCTCGGTGCGGGCTGGCCCGGGGTCTTCGTGATGAAACCCGCGCTGTTCGCCGCGCCCGCGGCGGCGGTCGCGCGGCTGGAGCAGGCGAGGGCCGCGGTCGTGTTTTCGTCGGCGCTGGAGACGGCGGTGGGCGCGCGCAGCGCGTTGCGGCTCGCCTTTGCCTGGCGCGGCGAGCGTCGCGCGCTCGGGTTCGGCGTCTGGCCGCTGTTTGCCGACCGGCGCTGCGACGGGCCGCACGTTGCCCCTTTCCTGCGCGCCGGCGACCTCGCCCGGCTCGCTCCGGAGGACGTATGGAACGCGCTGAGCTGATCGCGCTCGCGCGGGCGACGGGGTGCGCGATCGAGCGCCATGGGGCCCTGTTCCTCTGCCCGCCGGGAGGCTCGGCGAGCGAGGCGGCGCAGACCGCGGCCGTGCTCTCGGCGCCGCCGGCTGGCGATGGGGACAAGGGATGGCTCGCGCTGCGCACGGGCGGCACCGGCGGCGCCGTGCGCTTCGCCCGGCACGACGAGGCCACGCTCGGTGCCGCGGCGCGCGGCTGCGCGGCGCACTTCGGGCTCCGCCGGATCGACGCGGTCGACGTCCTCCCGCCGTATCATGTCAGCGGATTCATGACCCGCGTGCGCTGCGCGGTGACCGGCGGCCGGCACCTGCCCTGGGAGTGGAAGGCGCTGGAGGGGGGGCGCCGCCCCGCGCTGCCGGCCGGCGACTGGGCGATCTCGCTCGTGCCGACGCAGCTGCAGCGGCTCCTGGCTGCGCCCGGGGCGCGCGATTGGCTGCGGCGATTCGCGGTGGTGTTCGTGGGTGGGGGGCCCTTGTGGCCGGAGCTGGCGGAGTCCGCCGCGGATGCGGCGCTGCGGCTCGCCCCGGTCTACGGGCTGACGGAGACCGCGGCCATGGTGGCGGGACTGCTGCCGGAGGAGTTCCTCGCCGGCCGCCGCGGGGTCGGGCGGCCGCTCCCGCATGCGCGGATCGACCTCGCCGGCGACGGCACTATCCGGATCGCGGGCGCATCGGTCCACCGCGGGTACTGGCCGGCATCCGATGCCTCCGGATGCTTCGCCACGGAGGACCTGGGGCGGTGGGACGAGCACGGCGGGCTGCACGTGCTCGGCCGTCGCGATGCCGTCATCATCACCGGCGGCCGGAAAGTGCAGCCGGCGGACGTCGAGGCGGCGCTGCGCGCGAGCGGCGAGTTCGACGACGTGGCCGTGCTGGGAGTGCCGGATGCGGAGTGGGGTGAGATCGTCGTCGCCTGTCACCCTCCGACGACACGTCCGCCCGACCTGGCGCGCGCGGTGGCGGCGCTCGCGGCCTATCAGCGACCGAAGCGCTTCGTCGCAGTCGCGCCCTGGCCGGGCACGGCGGCGGGGAAGGTGAATCGCGCGGCGCTGCTGGAGAGCGCGCGGCGGGCGGGGTGAACCCGGGACGTGCGGGCGGCGGCAGGACGCGGGCGCGTCGTGGCTGAAGTTTCCATCGCGCGGGTTGCAGCGGCGCGGCGCGGCGTGTTGGCTGGCGGTCCGGCCTGTCCGCCTCCCGCATGACCAAGAACGAAATCGCCGACATCCTGACCGAGATCGCCACCCTGCTCGAACTGCAGGGTGAAAACCCCTTCAAGGTGCGGGCCTATGTCACCGGGGCGCGGGCGCTCGAGGCGATCGAGGAGGCCGAACTGGCCCGCCTGCTCGCCGCGGGCGAACTCGAGAGCGTGAAGGGCATCGGCGCGGCGCTGGCGCAGAAGATCGGCGAACTCCACCAGACGGGGCGGCTGGGGTTCTTCGACCGGCTCAAGGCGAGCGTGGAACCGGGCCTGGTGGAGCTCCTCGAGATCCCGGGCCTGGGACCGAAGAAGATCAGGGCGCTGCGGGACCGGCTCGGCATCGCGAGCGTCGCGGCCCTGACGCAGGCGTGCCAGGAGGGCAGGGTGGCGGAGCTTGAAGGTTTCGGGGCCCGCACGCAGGAGAAAATCCTCGCGGGCATCGCCAACCGCGTGGCGTATGGCCGGCGACACCTTTGGTGGGAGGCCGCCGCGGTGGCGGAGCCGATCGTCGCGGGGCTGCGCGCGCTGCCGCAGGTGCGACGCGCCGAATCCGCCGGCAGCCTGCGGCGCGGCCTGGAGACCGTCGGCGATCTGGACTTCATCGTGGCGGCGGACGACGTTGCGCCCGTCGTCGCCTGGTTCGTCGCCCTGCCCGGCGTGCGGGAGATCACCGCGCAGGGCGAGACCAAGGCCAGCGTGCGGTTCGACTCGGGCCTGCAGGCCGACCTGCGCATCGTGCCGGAGGATCAATTCGCCTTCGCGCTGCACCACTTCACCGGCTCCAAGGACCACAACGTGCAACTGCGCCAGCGGGCGCTCGCGCGGGGGCTGAGCCTGAGCGAGTGGGGACTCGTGCCGGCCGAAGGCGAAGGCACGGCGAAGGAGAAGGCCGGGCAGCTGAGGGGCGGGCGGACGACCGTGGACGTCGCGGACGAGAAGGCGCTCTTCGCCCGGCTCGGCCTGCACTATATTCCCCCGGAGTTGCGCGAGGGCCTCGGCGAGATCGAGGCGGCGGAACGGGGAGAATTGCCCGTCCTCGTGGAGAAAAGCGACCTCCGGGGTGCGTTTCACAATCACACGACGGCTTCGGACGGACGGAACACCCTCGCGGAAATGACGGCGGCCGCGGATGCGCTGGGCTGGGAGTATCTCGGCATCGCCGATCACTCCAAGGCGAGCTTCCAGGCCAACGGCCTCGACGAGGCGCGCCTCCTGCGTCAGGTGGCCGATATCCGGGCGCTCAATGCCTCGCGGCGATTCCGCACGCACGTGTTTGCCGGCGTGGAGTGCGACATCCTCGCCGACGGCCGGCTCGACCTCGACGACGCGACGCTCGCGCAGCTCGATTACGTGGTCGTGTCGGTGCACAACGCGTTCGCGCAGGACGAGGCGACCATGACGCGGCGGATCATCCGCGCCATCGAGCACCCGGCCGCCACCATGCTCGGCCACGCCACCGGCCGGCTGCTGCTGCGCCGGGAAGGTTATCAGGTCGACCTCGCGCGGGTGATCGACGCCGCGATCGCGCACGAAGTGATCATCGAACTCAACGCGAGCCCGTGGCGCCTCGACCTGGACTGGCGGCTGTGGCGGAAGGCCGCCGGGCGCGGGCTGCTCTGCGCGATCAATCCCGATGCCCACGATACCGCCGGGCTCGCCCACGTCGCCGCCGGCGTGAACAGCGCGCGCAAGGGCGGGCTGACGCGAGAGCAGGTCCTGACGGCTTGGCCGCTGGCCCGGGTGCAGGCGTGGCTGCAAGGCCGCGCGCAGCGGGCGCGTGAACGTGCCGCATCGTCCTGATGAGACGGTGCGAGCGAGACCGCGATGCATAGTTTTTTGACGCGGATTTTGCTCCACGTGCGAGAGGTTCTGGCCTCGAATTTCCAGCGCGCCGGCCCTGCGGGGGAACATCCGCCGCGGCTCGCACACTGTAGGTCGTTTTTGGTCATCCCACCACCCATGATGTCACATCGATTCGGATCCCTCGTCGCGGCCGCGACGGTCCTGTTCACCGGCTTCGCGAGGCACGCTCTGGCCGAGGATTATGCGCTGACGACGTTTGCGGGCACCGCGCTCACCGCCGGCAGCGCGGATGGCCGCCCGGGGACTTTCAGCGCGCCGTATGGCATCGCGATCGATGCGGCGAAAAATCTCTACGTCACGGACACGGTGAACAACACCATCCGTAAGATCACGCCGGGCGGGGTGGTTTCGACGCTGGCGGGGCAGGCGGGCCAGCTCGGCTCGACCAACGGCACGGGCAACGCCGCACGCTTCAATTTCCCGGTCGGAATTGGCGCGGACGCCGGCGGCAACGTCTATGTCGCCGACGCGAAGAACTTCATCATCCGCAAGATCACGCCCGCGGGGGAGGTTTCGACATTCGCCGGAGCGCCCTTCCAACTCGGCTCGACCGACGGCGCGGGCAGCGCGGCCCGGTTTTTTCTCCCGTATGGCCTGGCGGTCGACAGTGCGGGCAATGTGTACGTCGCCGATCAGGGTAATCATCTGATCCGCAAGATCACGCCCGCGGGTGTCGTCTCCACGCTCGCCGGCACCGCGCTGACGCCGGGCTTCACCGATGGGACGGGCGCCGCCGCACGGTTCAACTCGCCGTTCGGCCTCGCCGTGGACAGCGGCGGAAATCTCTTCGTGGCCGACAGCGGCAACAACGCGATCCGGCGCATCACGCCCGGCGGCACGGTGACGACCGTCGCCGGGAGCGCCACCGCCGGCGCGAGCGACGGGGCGGGCAACGTCGCGCGCTTCAAGGAACCGCGCGGCGTCGCCGTCGACGCCGGCGGCAATCTCTACGTCGCCGATTACGGCAATCAGCTTCTGCGGCACATCACGCCGGGCGGCACGGTGTCCACGCTGGCTGGCTCGGCAGGCATCGCGGGCAGCACCGACAGCGTCGGCGCCACGGCCCGTTTCTACGATCCCACCGGGGTCGTGGCCGATGGCACCACGGTGTGTGTCGTCGATTCGTCCAACAACCTGGTCCGCCGCGGCGTCCCCGCCAGCGCGGCCGGTCTGCCGACGATCACGATCCAGCCGCTCGATCAGGAGGTCGCGCCCGGCCAGGCCGTGTCGTTCCGCGTGGTGGTCTCCGGCAGCTCGCTCACGTATCAATGGCTCAAGGACAACCAGCCGATCGCCGGGGCCACGTCCGCCACCTACACGCTCGCCTCCGCCCAGGTGGCGAACCAGGGCGTGTACTCGGTCCGCATTTCCTCGGCCGGCGGGACGATCGACAGCCAGGTCGCGACGCTTTCGCTCACGCCTCCCGGGGGCGGCGCCGTCCAGATCACGGCGCGTCCGCTCAGCCTCCACGTCGAGGTCGGCCAGCCTGCTTCGTTCACCGTCGCCGCGCTCGGTGCAGGCCTCAGCTACCAATGGCAGAAGAACGGCGCGAACATCGCCGGGGCGACCAATCCCACCTACACGATCGCCTCGGCCCAGAGCGCCGACGTGGCCAATTACACCGTGCGCGTGACTTCCGGCGGCACCACCGAGACGGCCACGGCCAAGCTCCTCGTCGGCGCCGCCACGGCCGGGATCACCATCACCTCCCAGCCGACGAACGTGACCGTCAACGAGGGCCAGCCAGCGACGTTCACCGTCTCCGCCGCCGGCACGGGGCTGTCGTACCAGTGGCTCAAGAACAGCAATCCGATCGGCGGCGCAAACGGCCCGAGCTATACGATTCCGTCGACCACGGCCGCTGACGCCGGCGCCTTTGCGGTGCGCATCACCTCGGGCCTGACGACGGTCACCTCCAACACGGTCACCCTGACGGTGAACGGCACGCAGCCGCCCGGCCCCGCGTCCCGGCTCGTCAACCTCTCGATCCTCACGGGAATCGACGCCCCGCAGGACACGTTTACCATGGGTTACGTCGTGGGCGGCGCCGGCACCGCCGGCTCCAAGCCGATCCTGATTCGCGCCGCCGGTCCCACGCTTGCCGCCGCGCCTTTCAATATCCCCGGCGCACTGGGCGACCCGAAGATCGAGCTGTTTGCCGGTGCGACGAAGACGACCGAGAACGACAACTGGGGCGGTGCGCCCGCGCTCAGCGCCGCCTTCGCGTCGGTCGGTGCGTTTGCGTACGTCACCGGCACCTCGCTCGACGCCGCCGCGCTCGCCAACATCGGAGCCGGTGACAATTCGGTGCGGGTTTCGGCCAGTGGCAACGGCACGGGCACGGTCATCGCCGAGCTCTACGATTCCACGCCGTTCCTCAGCATGACCGCCACCACGCCGCGGCTCGTCAACGTATCGGTGCTCAAGCACCTCGGCTCCGGGCTCACCGCCGGCTTTGTCATCGACGGCACGGGCTCGAAGCGCGTTCTCATCCGCGCGGTCGGTCCGACGATCGGCGCCGCGCCGTTCAATGTGGGCGGCGTCGTGGCCGATCCCCAACTCACCCTCTACTCGGGTCAGACCGTCATCGGCACCAACGACAATTGGGGTGGCGGCGCCGACCTCACCGCCGCGTTCACGCAGGTGGGAGCGTTCGCCCTTCCGGCCGCGTCACGCGATGCCGCCATCCTGACGACGCTCCAGCCTGGCGCCTACACCGTACAGGCCAGCGGCGTCGGCGGAACCACCGGGGTCGCGATCGTCGAGGTCTACGAGGTGCCCTGAGCCGGGACGGTGCCGCAGGCCGTCGCGTCCCCGAGAACGATGACCGCGCCGGAGGCTGGCGCGGCTTGTCCTCGAGCCGCGGCGGACCGGCGCCGGACATCAGCCGCCTGGGGGCGAGCGGCGCCACCTTCCGGCTTCATGCGGGCGTGAGGCTCGCCGCGGGGCGAGCGGCAGCCAGAGCCGTTCGGGATTGAGTTCCGGCGGCAATGGTCTTCACGGTTCGTCTCCTCCCTCCCCACCATGAAGACCTCACTCGTTTCCACCGGCGCGTTGCTTTTCGCCGTCTCGCTGCTGGGTTCCCTGGCGGCAGCGCAGAACCCGCCGGCTCCGCGGATCACCACGCCCGCGCCCAGCCCGGAAAGTACGCTGAAGCAAAAGCTGGGCTTTACCGACATCGAGATTGCCTACGGCCGGCCCGGCGTGAAGGGGCGCAAGGTGTTCGGCGGGCTCGTTCCCTACGGCGAGGTCTGGCGCACCGGCGCCAACTCTGCGACCAAGGTGTCTTTCAGCACGGTGGTGAAGGTCGAGGGCCGCGACCTTCCGGCGGGCGCGTATGCGCTCTACACCATTCCCGGCGCCCGGGAGTGGACGATCATCTTCAATCGAGTGACGGGCGAATGGGGCGCGTACAGCTACAAGCAGGAAAACGACGCCATGCGCGTGACGGTGAAGCCGGTGACGCTGGCGCAAACCGTCGAGACGTTCACGATCGACGTGGGCGACATCCGGACCGAGACGGCGGTCCTGAGTCTTGCCTGGGAAAAGACGCGGGTGCCGGTGCGGCTGGAAGTGGACGTGATCAAGGCAGTCGTCGCGCAGATCGACACCGTGATGGGATCAGGCGCCACGCTGCCCCCCGCGGCGTACTTCCAGGCGGCGATGTTTTATTTCGACCACGGGCTGGATCTGCGGAAGGCCAAGGCGTGGGTCGAGGCGGCCACGAAGGGGGACAAGCCGCTGTTCTACATGCTGCACGGCAAGGCGAAGATCCTCGCCAAGCTGGGAGACAACTCCGGTGCGAAGGAGGCGGCGACGCAATCGATCGCGGCCGCGCAGTCGGCGGGCGCTGCCGCCGCCGCGGAGTACCGGCGACTCAACGAGGCGCTGATCGCGACCCTGAAGTAGTTTGAACGCGGCTGCGACGGAGCGCAGCTCCCCGAGACCCAGAGGCCGTCGGGAGGACAGCGCTGTACGGATATCCTCCCTCGGAGGGCTGCCTTCACTCCGGAAAACCCGCCGCCGACAGTCCGGGAAAGATGCGCAGCGCGTTCTTGTAATAGACCTTCTTCAGCACGTCGTCGGGCAGGTCGAGACCGTAGAGCTTCCAGATGCCGTGATATTTCCGGATCGGGTCGAAGTAGTCGTCGTCGGTCTCGAAAAGCCGGAAGTACACGTGGTACTCCGGGACGCTGTAGAGGTCCTTGCCGAAAAGGATCCGATCAGCGTACTTGATGAAGAACCGGCGCGCGGCCCGCGGCTGGCGTCCGAGGTCGCTCGTGATCGCACCGACCTCGGCATAGACATTGGGCAGCCGGTCGAACAGCGCGCCGAGCCGCTCGCGGTCGTTCGCGAGCCAGCCCAGGTGGGCATTGATGAAGGTGGTGCGCGGGTGGCGGGCGAAGAGGTTGTGCTGCTCCTCGATCAACTGCTCCCAGGTGAAATTCGTCTGCTGCGACTGGTTGCGGCTGGCGCGCAGCTTCAGCTCGAGCCAGCGCTCGTTGTGCTTGTCCATCGGCTGGAACAGGCCCCACGGATCGCCCGTGTGGATCAGGACGGGAATCCGGTGGCGGGCGCACATCTCCCACACGGGGTCGAAGCGGGGGTCGTCCACCTTGATGCGACCCTTGCTGTCGTTGAGCATCATCCCGAGGTGCTTCCAGACCTTGAGCCCGACGGCGCCGGCCTTGATGTCGGCCTCGAGCTGCGTCGCCACGCGGGTCCCATAGTTGGGATCCTCGAGCCCGTTGTAATCGATGTTGGTCATCACCGCGAACCGCGCGGGATCGACGCCTTTCATCACCGTCACCGCGTTGGCGACCCACTTGCCCTGGCCGCCGCTCACCGGCGAATTGATCAGGATCCTCATGTTCAGGCTGTCCATGTCCTGGAGCAGCTGCCGGGTCTTCTCCGGCGTGACCTCCCGGTGGTGCGTGTGCACGTCGATGAAGGGGAACTTCGCCCGCGTCAGCAGATGCGCGGGCACGCGCAGGGTCGACTTGGGTTCGTATTCTTCGATCGAGATCGACTGGGCGGAGGCGAGCGCGGCCAGTGGCAGGGCCAGCAGGAGGAAACGAAGGCGCATGGGGGCGGAGGCGTTTCCCTGCTTCATGCCCCGCGGGCGGCGGCGGGTCAAACGGCGAAACGCGCGCACCCGCCGCCCGCGCCGTGCGTCCTGCTGCGGTCCGTGCGCGTACGTTCTGGATTGGATTTCTTTTTCGAACCCGTTCACGGTTCCAGCCTTCAACCCTGCATGAGCCGACCTGAGCCAGCCCCCGCCACCCGGTTTCCAACTGCGGGGCGGGGCATGGCGGCCGGCCGCGGAGTGGGCCGCCCCCGCCGGCGGCGGACGCCATGAGCGACCGGCCCGAGTCCACCGAGGCCGAGGCGGAGGCGCCGCGCGTGCCGGGCTTCCGCACCTGGCGCGGCGTCTATCTCTTCGTCTTCGGGACGTTCCTGCTGCTCGTCCTCGCGCTCGCGCTCTTCTCGCGCGCCTTCGCATGAACGCCCTCGACTGGCTGGTGCTGCTCGGGACGATGCTGGGCATCGCGGCGTACGGCACCTGGCGCACGCGCCACACCACCCACCTTGACACGTACCTCAAGGGCAACCGCAACACGAGCTGGATCACGATCGGCATCTCGGTCGCGGCGACGCAGGCGAGCGCCATCACCTTCCTCTCGATCCCGGGCCAGGGCTTCGAAAGCGGCATCGGTTTCGTCCAGAATTATTTCGGCCTGCCGCTCGCGCTCATCATCGTCTGCGCGGTCTTTCTCCCGATCTACCGCCGCCTCGGCGTGTATACGGCCTACGAATACCTCGGCAACCGCTTCGACCGGAAGACCCGCCTGCTCGGCGCGGTCTTCTTCCTGCTCCAGCGCGGCGTGCAGAGCGGCATCACGATCTACGCGCCGGCGATCATCCTTTCCACCGTGCTCGGCTGGCCGCTGAAGCTGACCATCGTGGTGATCGGCGTGGTGGTGGTGGTGTACACCGTCACCGGCGGGAGCGCCGCGGTGAACCTGACCCAGAAATGGCAGATGGGCGTCATCTTCGCCGGCATGGTCACCGCCTTCGTCGTCCTCGTTTCCAAACTGCCGTCGGACGCGCTCCACATCGCCGGCGCGCTGGGCAAGCTCGAGGCGGTTGATTTCTCCTTCGACCCCGACAAGCGCTACACGTTCTGGAGCGGGCTGCTCGGCGGACTTTTCCTGTCGCTCTCGTACTTCGGGACCGACCAGTCGCAGGTCCAGCGTTACATCGGCGGCGCGGCGCTGCGCGAGGGGAGGCTGGGGCTGATGTTCAACGCCGTGCTCAAGGTGCCGATGCAGCTCTTCATCCTGTTGATTGGCGCGCTGGTCTTCGTCTTCTACCAGTTCCAGCCCGACACCCCGGTCTTCTTCAACCGCGTCGAATGGCAGCGCTACGTCGATGGGCCCGACGGCGCGAAGTTCCGCGCGCTGGAGGAGAAACACGCGGCGCTGCATCGCGTGCGGCAGGAAAGCGTGCAGGCGTGGACCGCGGTGCGGGCCGGCGCCGATGCCGCCGCCGAGGCGTCTGCGCGCACCCGGATGGTGGCGGCGCAGAAGGCGGTCGACGACGTGCGGCGCGAGGCCAAGGCCGCCATCTCCGCGGCCAATCCCCGCGCCAGCGTGAAGGACTCCGACTATGTCTTCATCGGCTTCATCATGTCCCAGCTGCCGCACGGGGTGATCGGGCTCCTCATCGCGGTGATGTTCGCCGCCGCGCTCGGCTCCAAGGCCGGTGAACTCAACGCGCTCGGCACGACCACCACCATCGACCTTTGGCGGCACTTCCGTCCGCTCGCCGGTCGCGACGAGGCGCGTAACGTGCGCAACGCGAAGGGCTGGACCGCGTTCTGGGGCGTGTTTTCCATTCTCTTCGCCGTGTTCGTGAGCTTCGAGGAGAACCTGATCGAGGCGACCAACATCATCGCGTCGCTCTTCTACGGCGTCGTGCTGGGCCTTTTCCTCGTGGCGTTTTTCCTGAAGCATGTGCGCGGCACCGCCGTGTTCTGGGCCGCGCTCGCCGCCGAGGGGCTGATCATCGCGCTCTTCCTGCTGCGCACGAGCCTGCCGGCGCTCAATTTCTCCTACCTGTGGTACAACGTCATCGGGTGCACGGCGTGCGTCGCGTTCAGCCTTCTCCTGCAGGCCGTGCTGGGCGGGAAAACGGGGCCCGGGAACGCTTCCTCCTGACCGCATGGGCCGCCCTGTCATTTGCTTTGGCCAGCAGCCGTGCGGCTTTTTCCCGCGGCGCTTCCTCTACGCCAAGTTCCAGACCGCGCGCCGCCTCCAGGCAGAGATCGGGGGCGAGATCGTGTTCTTCTACCACGACGCCGATCACGACCCGCGCGAGACGCAGACGATCCTGCGCCACCGCAAGTCGAGCGAGCCGGCGACGTTCAACTTCACCGTCGCGAACAAGGTCCAGCGCAAGTGGTCGCCGCTGTTCCTGAAGCAGATCGCGCCCGGCTGGCACGCCACCACCGCGCGGCAGCTCGGCGCGTACGTGGAGCCGCGCTGGATCGAGGCGTTCAAGGCCGTCACGGCGACCGCCGTCGCGGATTTCTGTCTGGAGATGTACCGGCGCATGGGGCTGCTCGACGGCATCCGCGTCGTGCGCTCCGGCGATCCGGCGGTGCGGCGGGCGGCGTGCGCCGTCACCGACTACTTCGCGGACGTGCCCTACGAGGGGCAGATCGTGCGGGCGCGCTGGCACGACGGCGCGTTCCGGCTGCACGAGGGCGGCGACGCCTACGTCACGCTGCCGGCCAGGGACATCGCGCCGGAGCAGGTCACGCCTTCGCGCGATGCGCGGCTGCGCTGGATGCAGTCGGTCATCGGCTGCACCCACTACATCGCCGGGGCGGGCGAACAAGCGTACTTGCGGAAGGAGGACGCGCCTGAGATCACTTTCGTCCCCCGCGATGCCATCGACCGCTCCGATGAAGCCTACCATTGATTCCGGACGTCTGCTGGCTTTCGGCGCGCATCCCGACGACATCGAGTTCGGCTGCGGCGGCGTCATCGCGGCCGAGACGCAGGCCGGCCGCGCGGCGCACCTCGTGGTGTGCTCGCGGGGCGAATCGGCTTCCAACGGCACGCCCCGTCAGCGCACCGCCGAGGCCCGCCGCGGCGCGAAGCTGCTCGGCGCGAGCCTCGAGTTTCTGGACCTGGGCGGTGACGCCCACTTCGAGGTGCGCGTCGCCCACGCGCTGGCGCTCGCCGCGATCATCCGCCGCCTCCGGCCGGAGGTCGTGCTCGCGCCGACGCCCGTGCCCAATCAACACCCGGACCACGCCGTGCTCGCGCACCTCGTGCGCGATGCGGCGCGGCTCGCGCGCTACGGCGGGGTCAAGGAATTGCGCCGCCAGCGCCCGCATGCGATCGGATCGCTGCTCTTCTACTCGATCGCGGTCGAGGGAGAGCCGCCTGGCGTGCAGCCGGTGTGGATTGACGTCTCGGCTCCGCCGATCCTGGCGGCCTGGACCGCGGCCATGCAGGCGCACGAAACCCAGGCGAAGACGCGCGCCTACTCGGAGCTGCAGCTCGCCCGCGCCGGCGTGAATGGGGCGCGCTGCGGTGCGGCGGCGGCCATCGCCCTTTATCCCTCCGACCCGCTGGTCTTCTCGTCCCTCGAGCCGCTTCGCCGGGCTGCGCGCCGCTTCTGACCATGGCGGAAACGCGTCCGGTCCGCGTCGGCATCACGTGCTACCCTTCGGTCGGCGGCAGCGGGATCCTCGCGTCGGCGCTCGGCGTGGAGCTGGCCCGGCGCGGACACGACGTCCATTTCATCAGTTACGAGCGCCCGTTCCGGATTCCCGCCGATGCGCCCGGACTGCGCTTTCATCCAGTCGTGATCAACGACTACGAGCTGTTCAAGTACCCCGACTACACGCTCCCGCTCTCGGTCAAGATGGCGGAGGTGGCGCGTGATCACGCGCTCGATGTCCTGCACGTCCACTACGCCGTGCCCCACGCCACCGCGGCCATCCTGGCGCGCGACATGTTGCCGGAAGGACGCCGGCCGAAGGTCGTCACGACGCTGCACGGCACCGACACCACGCTGCTCGGCCGCGACGCCGGCTATGGGCCCGCGATCCGGCACGCGCTGCAGCAATCCGACGCCGTCACGGCCGTGTCGGCCTGGCTGCGCGATGAGACGCAGCGGCTGCTGGCGGTGAACCGGCCGATCGAGGTCATCCACAATTTCTACGAGCCGAACGCACCGCGGCGTTCCCGGGCGGAGGTGCGGGAGGAGCTCGGGCTGCGCGACGAGGCGATGCTCCTCCATCACTCGAATCTCCGGCCGGTGAAGCGGATCGACCTGCTGCTGGAAACCGTCGCCCGCATCCGGCCGCGGGAGCGTATCAAGCTCGTCGTCCTCGCCGGCGGCGACTTCACGCCCTTCGCCGCGCAGGTGCGACGCCTCGGGTTGGAGGACCGCGTCGTGGTGCGCGAAAAGGTGTTCGAGATCGAGGACTACCTGCAGGCGGCCGACCTCGGGCTGTTCACCTCGGCATCGGAGAGTTTCTGCCTCAGCCTGCTCGAGGCGATGTGGTTCGGCTGCCCGAGCGTTTCGACGGCGGTGGGCGGTATCCCTGAAGTGGTGACTTCAGGCGAGACGGGCGTGCTGGTGCCGGCCCCGGATCCTGCCGCGCTCGCGCGCGCGGTCGAGGGGCTGCTCGGCGATGAGGCCGGGCGCCGGCGCCTCGGTGACGCGGCGCGGAGCCGCGCGCGGTCCCTTTTCTCCGCCGCGACCATCGTGCCGCAGTACGAGGCGCTATACCGCCGCGCCGGCGTTTGAACCGGCGAGGGAGGGAAGCGCGGCGGCCCGGCCCGGGGCCTCATTGCTCACTCGCATTTCCCGCCGGGGTGCGCTTTGTTTTTGCTTCCATGTCCTCCCCGCATGCTCACCCGGGCCGGCTCCTCGCCGGCGTGCTGCTGGCCTGCCTGTGCGCGCCGCTGTTTGCGGCCGACTCGCCCGCCGCGAAGTCGAAGCAGGCCGCCATCGCCTCGACGCCGCCGACCGGGGAACTGGTCCTGCACAAGTGGTCCGGCTCGCTCAATGTCCCCGATCCCGTCGCCGTCGGCGTCGATCCGCAGGGTCGCGTGTACGTCGCCGCCACCACCCGCCGCAAGGTCGGCGACCTCGACATCCGGGAACACACGATGTGGATCCCCGACGACGTCGCGCTCACGAGCGTCGCCGACAAGCGGGCGTTCTTCCACCGCGAGCTGGCCCCCGGCCGGATGCGCGCACCGCGGGCGTCGCTGCGCGACCACAACGGGGACGGATCCGTCGACTGGAAGGACCTCACCCACCACACGGAGCGGATCTACCAGCTGCGCGACACGGACGGCGACGGCACCGCGGACAAGATGACCGTGTTCGCCGAGGGCTTCAATTCCGAGGTCACGGGCATCGCCGCCGGCGTGATGTACCACGACGGCTGGGTCTACGCGACCATCGCGCCCGATTTGTGGCGCCTCAAGGACACGGACGATGACGGCGTCGCCGATATCCGCGAGGTCGTGGCGCACGGTTTCGGGGTCCACATCGCGTACGCGGGGCACGACATGCACGGGCTCGTCGTGGGACCCGACGGTCGGATCTACTGGAGCATCGGCGACAAGGGGCTCAACGTCACCTCGAAGGAAGGCCGCACGTTCGCGTTTCCGAACGAGGGCGCGGTGATGCGCGTCGATCCCGATGGATCAAACTTCGAGGTCTTCGCCCGCGGGCTGCGCAACGTGCAGGAGCCGGCCTTCACCGCGTACGGCGACCTCATCGGCGTCGACAACGACGCCGACCAGCCGGGCGAGCGCGAGCGTTTCGTGCACATCGTCGAAGGCAGCGACACCGGCTGGCGCTGCAATTTCCAGTACATGCGCACCGACAGCCCCTGGATCCGCGAGGGGCTCTGGAAACCGCATTTTGCCGGCCAGGCCGCCTACTTGCTGCCGCCGTTGCTGAGCTACTCGGACGGGCCCGCGGGCTTCAAGCACGACCCGGGCACCGCGCTGGGAGAACGTCAGCGCGGGATTTTTCTGCTCAACGAGTTTCCCTCCGGCCGCATGAAGGGCTTCCGGGTCGAGCCCGACGGCGCGACGTTCAAGATGGTGGACGCGCGTCTCGTGAACGACGGCATCATGGGCATCGGCTCTTCGTGGCATCCGGACGGTTCCCTGTACATGGCCGACTGGATCGGCGGCTATCCCCTCGATGAACTCGGGGCGGTCTGGCGCATCGACACCCGCGACACCGCGGTGAGTCCCCAGCGCGAGGAGACGCAGCGCATCCTGCAGGCCGGCTTTGCCCGTCGTTCGGAAGTGGAGCTGACGGGTCAGCTCGGCCACCGCGACCAGCGGGTCCGCCAGGGCGCGCAGTTCGAGCTCGTCCGCCGGGGCCGGACGGAGGCCCTGCTCGGAGTCATGCGCGCCACGACGGCGGCCCAGCTCGCACGGATCCATGCCCTGTGGGGGTACGGCCGGTTGCTGCGCCGCGGAGCGGTCGGGTCCGAGGCTGCGGTGGCTCTCCTCCGCGACGCGGACGCGGAAGTGCGCGCCCAGGCCGCCAAGGTGCTGGGCGATGCCGCCGCCGGCGGCGCGAAGGGGCAGGGGACCGCGCTGATTCCGCTGCTCGGCGATGCGTCGGCGCGCACCCGACTCCAGGCGGCGATCGCGCTCGGCAAACTGGCCGAGCCTGCCGCGGTGGGGCCGCTGTTCTCGCTGGCCGCGCGCGAAGGAGACGTACCCGTCCTGCGGCAGGCCATCGTCTCCGGCCTCGTCGGTTGCGCCACGGCGGAGCAGCTCGGGGCGAAGTCCTCCGATCCGTCCGAGAGCGTGCGCCTCTGCGCGGTGATCGCCCTGCGGCGCCAGGCATCGCCCGCGGCGGCAGGTTTTCTCGCCGACCGCCAGCGCTCCGTCGTCGAGGAGGCCGCTCGCGCGGTGCACGACGACCTTTCCATCCCGGCGGCGCTTCCCGCCCTCGCGGCCCGGCTCGACCCGTCCCTGCGCAGCGAGGTCGTGGCCCGCCGCGCCATCAACGCCGGCCTGCGCCTCGGCACGGCGGCCGCGGCGGAGCGGGTGTTGCAATTCGCGCTCGACGAGACGGCACCTTCGGAGCTGCGGCAGGCGGCGCTCGTGGCGCTGCGCGTGTGGCGGGCTCCGCCGCGGCTCGACCTGGTCGACGGCTACGCGCGCACCTTTGCCCCCGAGGCCATCGCCGGCGTACTCACGCCGCGACTCGACGCGCTCCTCGCCTTGCGCGACGGCGGGCTCAAGACGCTTGCGGTCGAGATCATGATCGCCCACGCGCTCCCGGCCCGTCCGGAGCAGATTGCGGCCATCGTCGGCGACCGTGCGGCCGCACCCGGCTTGCGGGCGCAGTCGCTGCGCCTGATGAGTGGCGAGGCGCGCGGCCATCCCGCGTATGAGCAGGCGCTGGCCGCGGGCCTCGCGGCGGATGCTCCCGCCGCGCTGCACGAGGCGGCGCTGGAACTCCTCCTGCCCGACCCGGCGCGCCTCGCCCGGGCCGCGCCGGACACCCTGGCTCGCAGCGGCGTACCTGAACGGCAGCGCCTGCTGGCGCTCCTCGCGCGGGCCGGCCATCCCGACGCCGATGCGGTGCTCGCGGGCCAAGCCGCGGCGCTCGTCGAGGGACGGCTGCCGGCGGTGCTGAAGCTCGATGTGGTCGAAGCCCTGCGGGTCCGCGCCTCCGCCAATCCGGCGCTCGCCGCCCGGCTCCGCGCGTACGAGGCCCAGCCGGCCGCGGTCCGGCGAGAGGAACTGCTTGTCGGCGGCGATGCGGCCCGCGGCCGCGACATCGTCGCCAATCATCTCGCCGCCAACTGCACGGCCTGCCACAGCGTCGAGGCTGCCGGCGGAAGCGAGGTCGGGCCGAACTTGCGCACGATCGGCGGCCAGCGCGACGCCGCCTACCTGCTCGAGGCGCTGCTCGAACCGTCGGCGACCATCGCCACCGGTTACGGCATCGTGAACCTCACGCTCAGGAACCGCACGGAAGTCACGGGCACATTGGCGCGTGAGACGCCGCAGGCCGTCACCGTGCGGCTGTTCGACGGCCGGCAGCAGACGGTCGCCCGCGCCGACATCGCGGCCCAGACGCCGCCCGTGTCCATCATGCCGCCGATGACCGGCATCCTGCAGCCGGCGGAGATCCGCGACGTGGTGAGCTATCTCGCCAGCCTGCGCGGTGGCGGCCGCGGCGCCCGTCCGGGCACCAAGTCGGGAGGGGAGTGACGATGTGTCCGCCGCGGGGTCTCTACGTCGCCGCGGCCGTCGCGCTGCCCGGCGCCGTGGCGTCTTGCACCGCGATCGCCGCCGCGAAATCGCGTGACCGTCTCCCGCTCGCGGGCGGGCCATCGCCGCGGCGCCAGGCAAGTTGAAGCCGGCTCGGTCGGTGCAGTGCGAGAGCCTCCGTCAGCTGGAACGGTGCCGTTGCGGTGGAGCGGCCTGCCCCCAGGTGGCTGACGTGCGACGGGCCGGTCCGCAGCGACTTGAGGACAAGCCACTCCACCTTTCGGTACGGGCGTCTTCATGGCTGATTCGAGGGCCAACTGCATGAGTCCGTATCGGAGCGATTCTTCATCGGTACGGGCGGTTCCCCGGCAGACGCTGCTCCGTCCGCGCCGTGCCTGCGACGGAGCAGCCCTTCGAGTATGGCCATGCCTGCCATGGGACCGCTGTAGTGCCGCGGCCCCTCCCTGGAACGGGGAACGACGGAGACGGGCAGGAATTTCGCCGCGAATTGTTTCCGCGAATGGCGTACCCGGCGATCATGGCTTACTTGCGCGCAGCCGGATCCCCGGCGCGTTTCGTGCCGGCTCACGAAATCGCCCGGTGGCGGCGGCGCCTCGGCCTCACCGGCCCGTGGCGCCGGATTCTCTCGCTCCTCCCTCTTCATGATCAAACGCACTCTGCTCACCACCTTCGTGGCGCTTGCCGTCCTCGCGGCGATCTTCGGGTATAAAATCTACACGCAGCGGCAGGCCGCGGCCGCCATGGCGGCGATGCGCCCGGCGCCCGCCGCCGTCACTTCGGCGGCGGCGCAGGCGGAAACCTGGCGGGAGACACTCACCGCGGTGGGCACGGTCGAAAGCTTCCAGGGCGTGACGCTGCGCAGCGAGATCGAGGGACGCATCGTGCGGATCGCGTTCGAATCGGGCGCCGCGGTGAAGGCGGGCGACCTGCTCGTCGAACTGGAGGCTGACGTCGAGCTCGCGCAGCTCAAGAGCCTCGAGGCGGCCGCCAAGCTTGCGGCGGCCTCGCTCGACCGGGCGCGCGACCTCCGCCGCACGAACACCAACACGGAGGTCGACCTGGAGACGGCCGAGGCCGCACAGGCGCAGGCGCTCGCCGCGGTCGAGGGCGTGAAGGCGACGCTGACGCGCAAGCGCATCGTCGCGCCGTTCGCCGGCCGGCTCGGCATCCGGCAGGTCAACCTCGGCCAGTTTCTCAGCAAGGGAGACGCGCTCGTCACGCTCGAGGCCGTGCACCCCGCGTACGTCGACTTCGCCCTGCCGCAGCAGGACCTGCCGAAGCTGGCCGTCGGGCTCGAGGTGCAGGTGACGATCGACGCATTTCCCGACCGCGCGTTCTCCGGGAAGATCGAGGCCATCAACCCGCGCGTCTCGGAGGCGACGCGAAACGTGCGCCTCCGCGCCGTCGTGCCCAATCCCGACGAGCTCCTCCGCCCCGGGCTCTTCGCCCGCGTCGCCGTCCAGCTGCCGGGCGAGACGCCCGTGCTGCAGCTCCCCGCCACCGCCATCGTCTACAGCCCGTATGGAAACTCCGTCTTCGTCATCGTGGAGCGGCCCGGGCCGGAGGGCGCCAGGCAACTCGTGGTCGAACAACGCTTCGTGACCACGGGCGCGAAGCGCGGCGACCAGGTCGCGATCCTCAAGGGCCTGCAGGCGGGCGACCAGGTCGTGACGGCGGGCCAGATGCGCCTGCGGAATGGCGCGCCCGTGCGCGTCGACAACACCGTGGTGCCCGCCCGGAGCGCCACGCCCAAGCCGGCGCAGACCTGACGCACGCCATGAACTTCACGGAAATCTTCATCCGTCGCCCCGTGCTCGCGACGGTGGTCAACCTCTTCCTGCTCATCGCCGGCTGGCAGGCGATCCAGGCACTCACGGTCCGGCAGTATCCGCGGACCGACAACGCCGTCGTCACCGTCAGCGTCGCGTACCCCGGCGCCAACGCCGACCTGGTGCGCGGCTTCGTCACCACGCCCCTCGAGCGGGAAATCGCCTCGGCCGACGGCATCGATTACGTCGAGTCCACCAGCCGCCAGGGCGTCGCTATCATCACCGCGCGGCTCCGGCTCAACTTCGATCCCAACGCCGCGCTGACCCAGATCACCTCGAAGGTGAACAAGGTGCGCGGCGACCTGCCGGCGGGCGCGGAGGACCCGGTGTTCGATGTCGCGGTCGGCGAGACCACCGCCTCGGCGTACATCGGCTTCTACAGCGAGAGCCTCGAGGCCAACCAGATCACCGACTACCTCGTGCGCGTCGTGCAGCCGAAGCTCACGACCGTCCAGGGCGTGCAGAAGGCGGACGTGCTCGGCGCGCGCACGTTCTCGATGCGCATCTGGCTGCATCCGGAACGGATGGCGGCGCTCGGCCTCGGCGCGGCCGAGGTGCGGGCGGCCCTCGGCACCCAGAGCGTCCTTTCCGCGGTGGGCCAGACCAAGGGTTCGATGCTCACGGTCTATCTCACGGCGGAGACCGATTTGCGCTCCGTGGAGGAGTTCCGCGACATCATCGTGCGGGAGCGCGACGATGAACTCGTGCGGCTGCGCGACATCGCTGACGTGGTGCTCGGCGCCGAGGACTACAACACGTCGGTGAAGTTTTCCGGCAAGAACGGCGTCTTCATCGGCATCTTCGCCCTGCCGACCGCCAACGCGATCGACGTCATGGAGCGCGTGCGCGACGTCATGCCGGAGATCCAGTCGCAGCTCCCGGTCGGCATGGAGGGCCGCGTGGTCGCGGACCTCACCGAGTTCATCACCGATTCCATCCGCGAGGTGATGAAGACGCTGATCGAGGCGATGCTCATCGTCGTCGTGGTGATCTATCTCTTCCTCGGCTCGTTCCGCTCGGTGTTCATCCCGATCGTGGCGATCCCGCTGTCGATCGTCGGCGGCTGCGCGATCATGCTCGCCTTCGGTTTCAGCATCAACCTGCTGACGCTGCTTGCGATGGTGCTCGCGATCGGCCTGGTCGTCGACGACGCCATCGTGGTCGTGGAGAACATCCACCGGCACATCGAGGAGGGGCTGGCGCCGTTCGAGGCCGCCATCAAGGGGGCGCACGAGCTCGTCGGGCCCGTCATCGCGATGACGATCACGCTCGCGGCCGTGTACGCGCCGATCGGCTTCCAGACCGGGCTCACCGGCGCGCTGTTTCGCGAGTTCGCGTTCACGCTCGCCGGCGCCGTGGTGGTGTCGGGCTTCGTCGCGCTGACGCTCACGCCGATGATGTCGTCGCGCATCCTGCGCCACAATCCCAACCGGCGCGGGCTCGAGGCGTGGCTCGACCGCAACTTCACCCGCCTGCAGGGCTTCTACGAGCGGCGGCTGCACGGCGTGCTCGAGACGCGTCCGGCCGCGGTGATCGTGGCGGTGCTCGTGCTGGCGGCGATCGTGCCGTTCTTCCTGATGTCGAAGGGCGAGCTGGCGCCGTCGGAGGACGACGGCATCATCTTCATGCAGGTGCAGGCGGCGCCCAACGCGACGATCGAGCAGACCGAGATGTTTGCCGACCAGGTGTCCGAGGTGATCCGGAAAAGCTACCCGGCCGAGACGGCCGAGATCTTCCAGTTGAGCGGCTTCGGCGGCACCCCCAATGCGGCCTTCATCGGCTGGCGGCTGAAACCGTGGAGCCAGCGCGAACGCACGGCCGGCGAGCTGCTCGGCGAGGTGCAACGCAAGGTGGCCGCGGTGGCCGGCGTGAACACGGCGGCGTTCCAGCGGCCCGCGCTCCCCGGCTCGACCGGCGGCCTGCCGGTGCAGTTCGTGATCGGCTCGACCGAGTCCCCCGAGCGCGTGGCGGAGGTCGCGAACGGATTGTTGCAGCGGGCCCTGGCGAGCGGGCTCTTTCTGTTCGGTGACACCAATCTGAAGTTCGACCAGCCGCAGGTGGACCTGGAAATCGACCGCGAGAAAGCGGCGGCGCTGGGCGTCAACATGCAGCAGATCAGCGCCGACCTCGGCTCCATGCTGGGCGGGGGCTACGTGAGCCGCTTCGCGATCGAGGGGCGCGCCTACAAGGTGATCCCGCAGGTCACGCGCGTCGCGCGCCTCAATCCCGACCAGTTGCGCGGGTACTACGTTTCCACCGGCAAGGGCGGGCTCGTGCAGCTTGCGACGTTCGCCACGCTGCGGGAGTCGACCCAGCCGCGGGAGTTGAAGCGCTTCCAGCAGCTCAATGCGGCCACCCTCTCGTTTTTGCCGGCCGCCGGGGTGTCGCAGGGCCAGGCCCTGGAGTTTCTCCAGGCGGAGGCGCGGTCGTTCCCGCAGGGGTTCACCGTCGACTACGCCGGCACCGCGCGGCAGTACGTGCAGGAGGGCAGCTCGCTGCTCGCGACGTTCGTGCTCGCCGTCGTCGTGATCTTCCTCGTGCTCGCGGCGCAGTACGAAAGTTTCCGCGATCCGCTCATCATCCTCATGTCGGTGCCGCTCTCGATTGCCGGCGCGATGGTGTTTCTCTTTTTCGGCTTCGCCACGCTCAACATCTATACGCAGGTGGGCCTCATCACGCTGGTTGGCCTGATCACGAAACACGGCATCCTGATCGTGGAGTTCGCCAACAAGCTCCAGGAGGAGCAGGGGATGTCGGTGCGGGAGGCGGTGCAGCATGCGGCGGGCGTGCGGCTGCGGCCGATCCTGATGACGACGGCCGCGATGGTGCTGGGCGTGCTGCCGCTCGTGCTGGCGAGCGGAGCCGGTGCGGCGAGCCGGTTCTCGATCGGGCTCGTCATCATGACCGGGATGTCCATCGGCACGCTGTTTACGCTCTTCATCGTGCCCACGTTCTACACCTTCATCGCCCGCGACCGCCGACCGGTGGCGGCGCGGCCGGCGGCGGCGCCGGAGCCCGCGGTCGTCCACTCCTCCTAGAGCACATCCGCTGCGCGGCGGATGCACCCTGCGATGGCCGGGTGGAGCGGCGTGTCCCACTCCGCTGCCTTCCGCCGCGGCAGTCGCCGCGCCTTGCAGAAATGGCGCTTCACCGGCGCGCGATTTCGATCCACTGGGTTCGGAGGCATGCCGGTGCGGGACTCGCAGGTGGTTCAGCCCGTGCGCGGTTGTCCGGATGGTTCGACGGACCCCGGTGCGCTGTCGGCTCGCCCCTTCGTACCGGCCATAGCCGCCCGGGCTCCGCGCTCGATTTCGTTGACCGCCCGGAGGCGGGTTTACAAGGGGCAGGACGGGGACCGGCCGGAGAGCCTTGAAATGCCTGACGGGATGGTGTGCGCTTCCGGGATGAACCTGATGCGGCTGATGGTGGCGTGGGTGGCAATCGCGGGCGGCGCCGGCGCGCTGACCGCCCGGGCGGACGAGGCGGCCTTGCGCAAGGTGCTGGCGCAGGCGGGAGAACTTTCCGGCAAGGTGGTCGAGACCATGAACGCCGCGACCTATACCTACGTCCGGCTCGACACCGGTTCGAAGCAGGTGTGGGCAGCGGCGCCGCAGTTCACCGTGAAGGTCGGCGACACCGTGGCGCTGGGCGGCTCGATGCCGATGACGAATTACCACAGTCGCACGCTGAACCGGACGTTCGATGTGATCTATTTCAGCGGGCAGGTCGCGGTGAACGGGAAGCCGGCCGTCACGGCGGATGTGCCGGCAGGCGCACCCGCCGCCAACCTGCCCGCCGGCCATCCGACCGTGGCCAAGGGGCCGGCCGCGATGGATCTCAGCGGGATCAAGAAGGCCGAGGGCGGCCAGACCGTGGCGGAGGTCATCACCGGCAAGGCGAAGTTTGCCGGGAAACCGATCGCGGTGCGGGCGCGGGTGGTGAAGTTCAACGGCGGAATTCTTGGCAAGAACTGGCTCCACATCCGCGACGGCTCCGGCGGCGAAGGCACCAACGATCTCACCGTGACGACGTCCGCGGTCGCCAAGGTCGGCGACCTCGTGCTCGTGACGGGCGTCCTCTCCGTCGACCGCGATTTTGGCAGCGGCTACAAGTACGGCCTGATCGTGGAGGACGCCAAGGTCGTCGGGCAGTGATGACGGCCGGAGCGGCTCAGCGCCGCGTGATCGTCTCGTCGAGACAGAGCACGGCGTGGGCCGTCACGGCCCACGCAGCCAGCTCCACCCGTTCCAGGGTGCGCCCCGCCGCGGCCTCGCCGCTGGCGACATAGCGGGCGGCCTCGCCGGGAGCGGCACGAAAACGGGCGCGCTGCTGCGCGAGCAGCGTCAGCAGGGTGTCCGTCTCGGCGGGCTCGGGCTCGCGGGCGGTGGCGCGACGGAAGGCCGCGCGCATGCGGGTACGGTCATCGCCGGGTCCCGCCAGGACTTGAGCCGCGAGGGCGCGGCCGGCTTCGACGAAGGTGACGTCGTTGAGCAGGGTGAGTGCCTGCAGCGGGGTGTTCGTGCGCGGCCGGCTGACGGTGCAGGTCTCGCGGGTCGGGCTGTCGAAGGTGAGAAGCGCCGGCGGTGGCGATTGCCGTTTCCAGAAGGTGTAGAGGCTGCGGCGCCAGATGTCCTCTCCCTTGTCCTGCTGGTACGAGACCTCGCCGTCGTATGACACCGCCTCCCACAGTCCGTCCGGCTGGTAGGGACGGACACTCGGGCCGCCGAGCCGGGTGACGAGCAGGCCGGCGGTGGCGAGCGCCTGGTCGCGGATGATCTCAGCGGGCAGCCGGAAGCGGGCGCCGCGGGCCAGTCGACGGTTCTCCGGATCCTGCGCCAGCAATTCCGGCGTAGGCACAGAGGACTGCCGGTAGGTGGCGCTGGTGACGATCAGTTCGAGCAACGCTTTCGTGTCCCAGCCTGAGTCCATGTAGCGCACCGCCAGCCAGTCGAGCAGTTCGGGATGCGTGGGGTGCTCGCCCTGAGCGCCGAAATCGTTGGCCGTGCGCACCAGGCCCTCTCCGAATGCGAGCGCCCAGAGCCGGTTGACCGCGACGCGGGCGGTGAGCGGATTCTCGCGCGCGACCAGCCAGCGCGCCAGCCCGAGCCGGTTGCGCGGTGCGGCGACGGGCAGCGGCGGCAGTACCGCCGGGACGTCGGTGGAGACGCGTTCGCCCGGATCGTCGTACTTGCCGCGTTTCAGCAGGAACGTGTCGCGCGGTTCCGGCCGGTCCTGCATCACGAGCGTCTTGGGCAACCGCGCGCGAAAGGCCGTCTCGGCGGCGCGCGCGGCCTGGACGTCGGTCCGCACGACCCGGGCCGCGGCATCGCCGTGGCGCGCGAGATAGTAGTCGAGCAGGTACTGCCGCTCGCGCGCGGTGCGCCCGGCCGCCGGCCGGGCCAGCGGGCCGCGCAGGCGGTCGCTCCAGTACCACGCCGCCGCCGCGGAATCATCCACGGCGTGCGCCCGCAGGCGCAGTTCATCGAGGCGGCCGTAAAAGCCGAGCCCGCTGTCGCGGCGTCCGAGCAGGAGCGGGGTTGCGGTGTCGGTGGGACCGTCCAGCCGGTCGCGGACGACGTTGACCGCCACCGGACGGCCGTCGAGGTAGACGCGAAAACCTTCGGCGCGGCTCGAACCGTCGTAGCTGACGACGACCTGCTGCCAGTCGCCGGTGGCCGGCCGCTGCGGATCGCGCGTGACGAGCTCGATCGCGCTCACGCCCCAGCGGCTGACCAGGTTGATCTGGAAGCGGCCCTTTTGCCACACGATCTCGAAGCCCCGGCGGCGGCCCGCGGGCTCGATCCGCGCGAGCACGCCGCCGAGCGAACCGGTGGGCTGGAGCCAGAGTCCGACGCTCCACGGCCGGTCCGCGGCGAACTCCGGCGCCCCCGGGACTTCCAAGTGCTGCATCCCGTCGAACACCGCGGCGCGCCCGAGCAGGCCGTCGTCGGCGAAGGCCACGCTGCCGCGCTCCTCGATGCCGGCCGTATCCGGTTCGAACGCGGCGTGCAGCGCGAGGCCGCCTGCGGCCGGGGCGAGTTCCGCGGGAGCGGCCTGCTCCCACGCCGCCAGCGCGTCGTGCAGACGGGCCGCGGTGTCGGCGAGGGCGGTTTCGGCGCGGCGCCGCGCCGCGGCCAGTTGATCCAGCTCGGCCCGCTGCGCCGGGGTGGCGACGTCCATCTCCGGCGGCGGATTGTCCTGCGTCACCAGCCCCTTCTCCGGCGACTGATTGAAAAACGCGTAGAGCTGGTAGAAGTCCTTTTGACTGATCGGATCGTACTTGTGGTCGTGGCAGCGCGCGCAGCCGACCGTCAATCCCAGCCACACGGTGGCGACGGTCTCGGTCCGCTCGGCCACGTACTCGACGCGAAACTCCTCGTCGATCGCGCCACTCTCATTGTTGACCATGCTGTTCCGGTTGAAGCCCGTGGCGATGCGCTGCTCCGGAGTGGGCGCAGGGAGCAGGTCGCCGGCGAGCTGCTCGACGGTGAACTGGTCGAACGGCTGGTTGCGGTTGAAGGCCTGCACGACCCAGTCGCGCCAGGGCCAGATCTGACGGGTGGCATCGCCGAAGTATCCATTGGTGTCCGCGTAACGCGCGAGGTCGAGCCAGTCGAGCGCGAGGCGTTCGCCGAAGTGGGGCGAGTCCAGCAGCCGGCGAACGACCCGGGCGTAGGCCTCGGGGCCTGGATCCGCCAGGAAGGCCTCGCGCTCGGCCGGCGTCGGCGGGAGGCCGGTGAGGTCGAGCGAGACGCGGCGCAGCAGCTCGTGCGGCGCGGCCTCGGGCGCGGGCTTCCACCCGTCGCGCTCGAGCGAGGCGAGGACGAAGCGGTCGATCGGATTCCGCGGCCAGCCGGAGCGGGCGACGACGGGCGGCGCCGCGGCGCGCGGGGGAACGAACGACCAGTGTTGATCATAACGCGCCCCCGCGGCGACCCAGCGGCGCAGGACGGCGACCTGATCCGCCGTGAGCGGCTTGTTGACGTGCGGCGGGGGCATCTGCTCCTCGGGGTCGACCGAGGCGATGCGCTTGAACGCCTCGCTCTGTTCGACTTCTCCCGGCACGAACGCGAAGCCGCCGTCGGGCTCCGGCACGTCGAACCTCAGCCCGGCTTCGCGCGTGCCGGCGTCGGGGCCGTGGCAGAGGAAGCAGTGATTGGAAAGAATCGGCCTGACGTCGCGATTGAAGTCCGGTGCCGGCTCTGCGCCGGTCAACCGCCCGAGGAGGAGACAGGCGACGAGGGAGCCGGGCACCCGCGTCCGGGCCGCAAAGGGATTCGAGCGAGTCCGCGCGTCCGCCATGGGAGTTGTCCGGTTCGGTGGGCGCCGCCTCACGCGAGCAGTCCCTTGACGACGTGGCCGTGCACGTCGGTGAGCCGGAAGTCGCGGCCCTGGTGCCGGTAGGTCAGCCGCGTATGATCGAAACCGAAGCGGTCGAGGATCGTGGCGTTGAGGTCGTGCACGTGCACGGGGTCCTTCACCACGTTGTAGCAGAAATCGTCGGTTTCGCCGTACACGGTCCCTGGCTTGATCCCGCCGCCCGCCATCCAGACCGTGAAACAGCCGCCGTGATGGTCGCGGCCGTAGTTCGTCGCCTCGAGCTTGCCCTGGCTGTAGGTGGTGCGGCCGAATTCGCCGCCCCACACGACGAGCGTCTCGTCGAGCAAGCCGCGCTGCTTGAGATCGCGGACGAGCGCGGCTGCAGGCTGGTCGACGTCCTGGGACTGCAGGCGCAGGTCGCTCGGCAGGTTGTAATGCTGGTCCCAGCCTTTGTGATACAGCTGCACGAAGCGAACGCCGCGCTCCACCATGCGACGGGCGAGCAGGCAGTTGGCGGCAAAGCTTCCGGGCACCCGGGCCTGCGGGCCGTACGCGTCGATGGTGGCAGGCGACTCGCCGCGAGCATCCGTCAGTTCGGGCACGGAGCTCTGCATGCGGTACGCCATTTCAAACTGGGCGATCCGCGTCTCGATCTCGGGATCGAGCTGCGAGGCCGCGCGGCGCTGGTTGAGCGCGTTGATGGCGTCGAGTTGTTCGCGGCGGCCCGCGGGATCGAGCCCCGGCGGGTTGGAGAGGTACAACACCGGGTCGCCGCTGCTCCGGAAGGAGACTCCCTGGTGGCTCGAGGGCAGGAAACCCGAGCCCCACAGCCGGGCGTAGAGCGGATCGGCCGGACGTGCGGCGCTGCCGCGGGAGATGAGCACCACGAAGGTCGGCAGGTTGAGGTTCTCGCTGCCGAGGCCGTAGCTCATCCACGAGCCCAGGCTCGGGCGGCCCGGCTGCTGGTGGCCGGTCTGCAGGAACGTCACCGCGGGATCGTGATTGATCGCCTCCGTGTACATCGACCGCACGATGCACAGGTCGTCGACGATCCCCGCGGTGTGCGGCAGCAGTTCGCTCAACCAGGCGCCGCTGCGGCCGTGCCGCTGGAAGTCGAACCGTGAGGCGGTGATCGGGAACGTCTTCTGCCCGCTGGTCATCCCGGTGAGCCGCTGCGTCTGACGAATCGAGTCCGGCAGTTCCTGACCGTGCCGGGCGCGCAGCCCCGGCTTGTGATCGAAGAGATCGAGCTGCGAAGGCCCGCCGTGCATGAACAGATAGATCATGCGCTTCGCCCGCGGCGCGAAGTGCGGGGCGGAGGAGAGTGGCGCGGCCCCGATGGCGCCGGGGGAGAGGAGCGAGGCGAGCGCCAGCGATCCGATCCCGGCGGCGGAACGGCCGAAGAACTGCCGGCGAGTGAGTCGGGCCGGCCATGCGGCGGGCGAGCGGTCAATCATGGCCGGACCGGTTCACAGCCGCCCGAGGATCTCGCGGGCCTTGCGTTCGAAGATCTCCTGCCACCCCGGACCGAGCAGGCAGTCGCTGTCCTCCTGGGCGTGCCCCACGTTCCTCAACTGCTCCGCCGTTGGCGCGTAGTAGAGGTAACCGTTGGAGTAGCCGGCGATGAAGGTGTGCTCGTGGGGCGACGCCTGCTTCAGGTTGAGGCCGATCTGGACGGTGAGCTCGCCGGGAAAGCTCACGAGATGAAACGTCCCGACGCGCAGCCCGACGACCTCCGCCTCGACCGCTCGGCCGCCGGCCGCCTCATAGCGTTGCTGGTGGCGGCGCAGCAGGGCGAGGTTCGTCTGCACGCGCGTGAGTTCCTCCATCGTGTGGATGTTCTGCAGGTACGCCGCGACCTGCCTGCGGTTTTCGGCGTCGAGCCGCTTGAAATCCTCGCGGCCGGTCTGCGCTTCGCTGAGGTAGTGATGGGCGTAGGCGGATGGGTATTCGCCCGCGACGCCATCGCGGGTGTAGAGCGAAAGGAACGTCTTCAGGTTGAGGGTCGTGCCCCGCAGCGCCCGGGTCAGCTTCTCGCGCTCCTGCTCGAGTTCGGCGATGCGCGCGGTGTGATCCGCACGGGGCAGGGCGATCTTCTCCATCGTGATGTTGAACGTGGCGCCCTCCTGCGGGACGATCTGCCGCACGGCTTGGAGGGTGCTGAGGCCCAGTTGCTGGCCGAGCGGTCGCGCATCGCGCGGCAGGTAGACGTCCTTGTAAAGGACAGGATTGATGTCACCTCCGCAGCCCTGCACGAAGAGCGCGACGGCGCCGGCCGGCAGGTTGTCCTCGATCACCTGCGAGGCGAAGCCGGTGACGTCGGCCGTGTTGCCGCCGCTGGGCACTCCCTGGATCGGATGGCCGGCGTAGTTGTAGAGCACGGCCACCGTGGTGCCGTCCGGCCGGTCGAAACGAAGCACGCCGATCTCGGGGTCGATCGGGCCGACGGACACCACCTGGTCGTCGGGGGGAAGCGAATACGCGTGCCGCACGTCGGCCTCGCGACCGCTCTTCAGTTTCATCCGCCGGTTCTCCATCACGCGGTCCTCTCGGCCGGTGCCGACGCCCACCTTGACCGGCGTCAGCGCGTTGAACGCATTCCGGATCGCCTCGACCGTCAGCCGGTCGACGTCCGGCCGCACGATGCCGTGGCAGTGGCTTGCGTTGACGAGCACGCTGGCCGGATCGATCCTCAGCTCGCGCTGCACCTCGCGGCGGACGTTGGCGAGGTAGTCGTTGCCGATCGGGCCGATCTCGCCGATCGCGACCGCGTCGACGGTGACGATCACGGCGAACTTCCGCTCGTCGGAGAGCACCAGGGCCTTCACGTAGAGCGGATCGCTCACCGGGCCCGTGCGGAGCGTGACGTCGACCTTGGCCGCGCCGGCCCAGAGTGCGGCGCGGGCGGCGGGGGCGAGCAGGCCGAAGGCGGCGGCGCACAGGCAGGCGAGCGTGACCGGGCGGTGGAGGCGCGGAGCGCCGGGGCGGGACGAGTCGGGCACGGGTCGGATCACAGTTTCCAGTTGATGCCGCCGAGCAGTTGGCGGCCGGTGCGGAAATTGCGGCCGATGCGACCGCCTTCCCACTCCTGGGCGTACTCCTGTTCGTCGAAGATGTTCCACACGTCGAAGTAGATCGAGACGTTTCGCGTGACGGTGAAGACAGTCTTCAGGTCGTAGATGCCGCGGGCCTTGAAGTAGCTCAGGCGGGCCTGGCTGGCGGACACCGAAGACAGCCGGCGGCCGGCGTAGTTGTACTGCAGCCGCACGTTCCACGGCGAACGGAGAAATGAGATGCCCGCGTTGGCCGTCTCGGGAATGAAGCCGGCGACGCGCGTTGTGGTGGTCGCGCCCCCATAGTTCCCCTCCGTCTCGTTCCGCGAGTAATTCGCGTAGGCGCCGAGCCCCTGGAGCGGACCGGGCAGGAAGGTGAACTGCTGCTGGTAGGCGAGCTCGAAGCCGCGCACCTTGGCCGAGCCGCCGTTGAACTGGCTGGTGTAAGTATAGCCGGCGTACTGGTCGTAGTCGCCGCCTTCGTTGCCCTGGAGCGTGTTGCCGGCACGGGTGAAGATGAACTGGCGGATGTCCTTGAGGAAGACGCCCACCGAGAGCAGGCCGGCGGGCTCGAAGTAGTACTCGAGGCTGACGTCGACGTTGCGGCCGTACTGCGGCTTCAGGCTCGGATTGCTGATGACGAGCGTGCGGGTCGAGTGGTTGACCGAGGTGTTGGGGATGAGCTGGCCGATGGAAGGCCGGCCGATGTTCGTGGCGAAACTGGCGCGGGCCAGCAGCCGCTCGTTGATGCCGTATTTCAGATGCAGGTGGGGAAACACCTCCGTGTAGTCGCCCTTCGCCTGCTGGCGGCCGCTGTATTGCGCGAGGGTGCGGCGTATCGTCTCCTCCGGCGTGACGGCGCCCACCCAGGCCGCCCGGCGGGCGGCCTCCTCGGGCGTGATCTCGTTTCTGGACCCATTGCCTTCGGTCTCGGTCTTCTCGAGGCGGACGCCCGTCGTGAGGTCGAGCCGGCCGAGCCGGGCGGTCCCCATCGCGTAGGCGGCGGAGATCGTCTCCTTGAAGTTGAGACGATTGACGAGGGCGGTGCGGGTGCGGATCTCGACGTCCTCGGAGAAGAGTTCGGGGTTGGATTTCACCGCGGTCTCGAAGTTCGGACCGGTGCGGTAAGCCGAGTGGGGGTCGTAGTTGTGGTCGGGCCAGTTGAGCAGCGGCAGCAGCGGATACCGCTCGGTGCCCTCCCAGCGGACGATGCGCGGGTTCACGAAGCGCGCGAGATTGTCGTCGCTGCGGCCGGTGGCGGGATTGGGCCCGGAGATGCCGTCGGGGCCCACATACCACCAGCGGAACTGGTCGGCGAAGAGATCCCGCTCCTGCGCGCGGATGCGGGCGCCCGCCTTGAGCGAGAAGGGAATCGCGGTCGCGAACGTGCGCTTCACGTTCAGCGCCGCGCCGTTGAAGACGTCCTTGCCCTGCGCGACGCGGAGGTCGCGGCGGGCCTGGTAGCTGTCGGGATTTGTGATGTCCGGACCGGCGGTCTGGGTCAGGCGCGGGAAGTTGGGATCGCCCGACTCCTCGATCGCGAGACCGATGCCGGTGGCGATGATCGTCACCTGGTCATTGTGCGGGTAGTTGGTGATCGAGAGCGAACGGTAGAGGCTGTAGTCGATGTCCCAGCCCGGGAACTTGTGCACGCCGCCGACCTCGGTCGTCTCGCCTTCGACATCCTTGTACTCGAACGAGCTGGTGGCGGCGACCTGGCTGGCGGGGACGGGCCGCCACTCGGTGCGGCTGCGGGTGTAGCCCGGGACGATGGCGCCGGTGCCGGTGAGGTTGCCCGCGGCGTCGACCGTGGCCACGGACTGCGCGGTGCTGAAGGTGGTGTAGTGGTTGAGGGACGGCTCGATCATCCAGTTCTGCGTACGGTTGAGATAGAACCGCGTCTGTTCGTTCAGCTTGTAGTCGAGCTTGATGCCACCGCCCCAGCGATGCTGCCGGTGGAAGTAGGTCTCGAGGCCGAACGCATAGGTGTACGCCGGATCCGCCAGCTTGTCCTCGTAGTTGCGGGAGCTGGCCGGGGTGGGCGAGTAGTGATAGCGGTCGCCGTAGTTGATGCTCACGCCGATCTTGTCCCGGAACACCTCGGAGTAGGAAAACGCGAACGACGGCGTGGCGACCTCGTGCTGGCCGGTCGCGCCCGGGCGCAGGCGCATGATGGCGCCGACCTGGCCGCTGAGCATCCGGCCGCGATGGTCGAACGCGCTCTTGGAAACGAGATTGACGGCGCCGCCGATGGAGTCGGCGTCCATGTCGGGCGTCGGCGACTTCACCACCTCGATCCGGCCGATCGAGTCGGCGCCGATCTGCGTGTATTGGAATTCCCGCGACGACCCGGCGGAGGCGGCGTTGGCGAGGCGGTTGCCGTCGAGCGTGACCGAGTTGAGCACGTGATCCATGCCGCGGATGCGCACGTAGCGGATGGCGCTGCCGTCGGTTTCGCCGAAGACGCCCGGCAGCCGGGCCAGCAGGTCGGCGGGATTGGCGCCCAGGCTGCCGAAGGCGTCGGTCGACACCACCGTCTTCACGCCGGTGGAGTTGCGCTGGATCGTGATGGCCTGGGCGTTGCCTTCGCGCTCGCCGGCAACGACGAACTTCTCGAGCTTGTAGATGCCGCTGGTGAGCGCGACGTCGCGGCGGTTCGTGCCGGCGGTCACCGGGACGGCCAGCTCCGTGGGATCGAGTCCGGTATAGAAGACGGTGAGCCGGGCGGTGCCCTCGGGCACCTCGCTGAGCCGGTACATGCCGTCGCGGTCGGTGAGGACCTCGCGGCCCGTGCCCTGGAGCACGACGCGCGCGCCTTCGAGCGTGCGTCCGGTGGCGGAGTTGGTCACGATGCCCGTGAGCGTCGAGGTGCCGGCGACCGGCGCGGCGCCGGTGGGCGGAAAGCCGGAGGGGGTGGCCGCCTCGGCCGGCCCGAAGGAGAGCCCGAGCCAGGCCGCGAGGAGTCCGAACATGGTCTTGCGTTTCATAGGTGAGGAAACTGCGGCGGAGTCGGCCTGGCCTTCAGCGGGCGGGCGGCGGCGGGTCTGCCCGGCGGCCGCCCGGACGGCTTTTGGGTCCGACGGTCTCCTGATGATCGCGATCGCACCGGACCGCGTGACCTCCTCCGCTTCCAGCGCGGTGTCCTTGAGCATCGCGGCTAGCGCCTCGCGCGAGGTGAGCGCGCCGCGCACCGCATTGGTCGTGACCCCGGCGACATCGCTGGTCGAGTAGAGCAGTTCGACCTTCGACTGCTTGGCGAAGAGCTTCAGCGTCGCGCCGGCTTCGCCGGCCGGAATCTCGTAGGATCGCCGATCGGACGCCTCCGCCGCGGCGCCGGTGGCGACGACGGAGACGCTGGAATGGGTGACCAGGACGAGAAGGGTGGCGCGCACGAGGAGGAGGAAGTAACCGGTCCGGGAGTCCATGTTGCGGGCAGCAGTATACCCGCACTTCCTCTCAGACGAGTGAACACGCCCCGGCTAACTAAACCGGGTGGGAAAAATCGCCCCGTCGTCCCGGAGCGGCCGCTCCCGGAGTCAGCGGCGGTGCCGCAGCACGGTCACGTTGCCCCGGCGTTCCGCGGTCACTTCAAAGCTCCGCTCGAGCACCTCGATGAACGAGGCGTAGCCGTGGCACGCGAAGGCCCCGCCGAACGTGCGGGTGGCGAGGCTTGGGTCCTCGATCACGATCTGGTGGCGGTTGTAGCGGTTGAATTCCGCGACCACGTCGGCCAGGGGCGTCTCGGAAAACTCCAACCGGCCTGACTGCCAGGCGAGCGCGTTGTCCGCCGTCTGGACGGGCACGGGCGCCAGGTTTACCGGCAGGATCGCCGGGGCACCGGACGCCGTGAGCGCGACAGTGGCGCGCACGCCGGCAGCGATCGTCGCCGGCGGCACCGCGTCGGTTCCCCCCGGCAGGGGCGGACCGGCGAGGGCAAGGGCGGCTCCGGCTGCGTCGTCGAGCGCGATCCGACCTTCCGTGACCGTCACTTCGACTTTCTCCGGACGATAGCGGACGTTGAAAGCCGTGCCGACGGCCCGCACCCGGACCTGGGCGGCCTCGACCTGGAAGGGACGATCAGGCTCAGCGGCCACTTCGAAGTAGGCTTCGCCCCGGACGAGCCGCACGCGCCGCGCCTGGGGTTCCAGGCTGACTTCCACCGCGGAATCGGTGTTGAGCGTGAGCCGAGAGCCGTCGGGCAGGGTGAGGCGCTTGAACTTGCCGACGGTGGTCGCAGCCGCGGCGGTGTAGTTCAGGGGATCGGGGCGCGAGGTCCAGAAAAGGGTCGCGGACAGCGCGATCACCGCCGCCATCCCGGCGGCGATCCGGAAGGCGACTCGGGCGGGCGCGCGAGGTGCGGCGGTCCGGCGCGCCGGGCCCAGGCGATCCAACTGGGCCGACGCGGCCTCGCACTCCTCGAGCAGGCGGCCGTGCAGCGGGGACTGGTCCAGCCAGGCTTGCAGGGCCGCCGCTGCCGCCGGGGACAGCGCCGACCGGCGGCGCAGCGCCCAGTCCGCTGCCTGCAGCTCCGCGGGCGAGAGGTCGTCGGCTTCGTGATGAGGAGCGGAGGAGTTCACGATTGCCTGGTCCGCACCACGCCGCGCTCGACCAGAAACCGGCGGCACTTGGCGAGACCGATCACGAGCTGCGCGTTCACGGTGTTGATCGAGATGCCGAGCCGGCTGGCGATTTCCTGGTTGGTGAGCCCCTGCAGTTTCTGGAGCGTCATGATTTCGCGGCAGCGCGGCGGCAGGACGGCGATCGCCTCTGCGACGATCGCGAGCTCCTGGCGATCGTGGGCCGGCGCCGGGCTGGCCCGGTCGTGGGGAGCGACGAACGAAGCGCCGTTCTCCACCAGGGGCTCGAAGCGGATGATCCGCCCGCGGCGGAACCAGTCCAGGGCCAGGTTGCGCGCGGTGGTGAAGAGGAGCGCCCGTGGATTGCGGATCGAGCCCGCGGCCCGGGCCCGGACCAGACGCAGGAACGATTCCTGCACGAGGTCGTCGGCATCGCCCGAGCCCGGAAACTTCGCGCGCAGCCAGGCCCGCAGGTTCGCCTCGTGCGGGCGGACCTCGGCGTCGAACCACGCGGCCATCTCGGGATCTTGCGGCGGCATCGGAAAGCGGTGAAGCCCGGGCGACTTCGGTTCCCTGATGGGAGCAGGAGGCGGGCCCAGGCAATCCCTAAATCCCAAAGCGGTTCCCGCTCGCTACGGCGCGGGGAACTCCCTCACGGGGCTGTAGCGGGGATACGTCTCCCAGATCTCGCCGCCGTCGATCACGCGCGCGTCGCCGGTGCGGCGCAGTTCGTCCTCGAGCCGTTTCGCCAGGGCCGCGCGCGTGGCGGCGTGGGCGGGATCGGCGGCGAGGTTCCTGAGGCAGCCCGGATCGTTCACGATGTCGAAGAGTTCCTCCGCCGGTCGCTTCGCCACGGCGAGGTCAAGGTAACGGCGGAGCTGCGGGTCGTCCGCCTTCGCGATGAGGAAGTCCAGGGTCGGCGAGCCGTCGATGTCCTTGTAGCCGGAATGCGGCCGGCCGGCCTTGGCGTCCGTTTTTTCCGCGCCGCCTTTCCGGCCGCGGTCGGCCAGGACCACCGGATCGCCGGCGGGCCAGCGGTCCGGCTTGAAGTTGCGAATGTAGAGATGCCGGGCGGTGCGGATGGCCCGCTGCGGGTAGGTCCAGTTGTTGTAGCGGGCGGACGAGTGCCGCTCGCGGCCCGCGAACACGGCGTCGCGCTGCGGCTCCACCAGGCCCTGTCGCCCGCCGGTCAGCAGCGCGAGCAGGCTGCGGCCGGCGAGAGGGTATTCGCGCGACGGATGCGTGACGCCGGTCGCTTCGTAGATCGTCGCGGTGAGGTCGACGAAGCCGACGAGGTCGTCAACCACCCGGCCGCCGGGCACCCGGGCGCCCCAGCGGATCGCGAGCGGCATGTGGAATCCGTATTCGTAGAGGTTCGCCTTGGCGCGGGGGAATGCCATGCCGTTGTCGCTCGTCACGATGATCAGCGTATGCTCCAGCTCGCCCGCCGCTTCGAGCTGCTGCAGGGCGCGCGCGAGATGGGAGTCGAACCACTCGATCTCGAGGCAGTAGTCCAGGAGGTCCGAGCGGACCTCGGGCGGCGCGTCGACGTCGGAGCCGCAGGCGACGAGCCCGAGACCGGCGAACAGGAGCCCGACCCAAAGGCCGGC
>ERZ761602.1558-NODE-1558-length-41085-cov-41.048501_pt1 | contig 41085 bp, 30 predicted proteins | sample MGYA00512165_ERZ761602 | MGnify/ENA primary metagenome ERZ761602 (study PRJEB28899, sample SAMN02445085) | bioreactor sludge metagenome | biome: EBPR sludge; isolation source: Thorneside wastewater treatment plant | place: Australia: Brisbane, Thorneside...
TGGTGGTGATCGACGAACTGGCCGACATGATGATGATCGTCGGCAAGAAGGTGGAAGAGCTGATCGCCCGGCTGGCGCAAAAAGCGCGCGCTTCCGGCATCCACTTGATTCTGGCGACCCAGCGGCCGTCGGTCGATGTGATCACCGGCCTGATCAAGGCGAATATCCCCACTCGCATCGCCTTCCAAGTGTCCTCGAAAGTCGATTCCCGCACCATTCTGGATCAAATGGGGGCGGAGCAGTTGCTGGGCCACGGCGACATGCTGTATCTGCCGCCCGGGACCGGTCTGCCGCAACGGGTGCACGGCGCGTTTGTGGACGATCAGGAAGTCAATCGGGTGGTGGATTTTCTTCGAGAAACCGGCGCGCCGGACTATATCGAGGACGTGTTGGTCGAGCCGCGCGAGGAGGCCGAGCCGGGCGAGGAAGGCGAAAACGGCGGTCGCGGCGGCGAGAGCGATCCTTTGTACGATGAGGCGGTGCGGATCGTCGTCGAATCGCGGCGGGCCTCGGTCTCGGGGGTGCAGCGCCGGTTGCGGATCGGCTACAACCGGGCGGCGCGGCTGGTCGAGGAAATGGAGGCGGCCGGCGTGGTCGGTCCGTTGCAATCCAACGGCAGCCGCGAGGTATTGGCTCCCGCGCCACCGTGATGGTGATTGCGGAGGGGGCGCAGTCAGGAGACTCAATCCCCCCTCCGCAGCCGCCTCCACAAGCTTCTCCTGCTTCCGCGCCGGGAGTCACGCGGCCGGTTCGGTCGCTCATCCCGGCGCATGGGGGTTTTCGCTTAATGGCTGACCGCGACTTTCTTGCCTTTCTTCTGGCCGATCGCCTTTAGCATCTCGGTAAACCACGGCGTGTCGATGTTGAACGGTTTGCCGCCCTTGATGCGCGGGAATTCGATGGCGCGCAACACCCCGCCCTGATCTTCGTCGTGGCCGATCACGCCCGATTCGCCGCGCATCGCGCATTCGACGGCGAGGTCGGCGCACGATTTGATCAGGCGCAGATCCTCGATGTTGGCGGCCGAGGCGCGCGAGAAGTAGCCGGATTTTTGGATCAGGGTCTTTTCCGAACCGATCATCTGGGCGAACTGTTCGCCGAACCATTTGCCGGGATTGACGGCGTCGAGCTTGATGTGGCCGAAGGCGTCGCACGGCACCTCTTGGCCCTTGGATTGCATTTCGGCGATGATGGCGTCCACCCCCGCGCCTTCGGAAACGAAAATGTTGAGGCAGTCCACCTTGTCCATGGCGGCGCGCAAGCGCTTGGCCTCGGCGGCGATGTCGACTTGCATTTCCGGGACGAACACGGCGTGGACCTCGAAAGCGGAACGGTCCAAACCCAGGCCGGGCAGCCAGTCGGTGCGGTCGAGCAGCTTGCGGTATTCGCGCGCGGTGGCGGCGGTGAGCCAGCCGCAGTTGCGGCCCATGACTTCGTGGATGATCAACATGCGCGGGTTGGCGTTGTTTTCCGCGACCACGTTTTGAAAGAAGCGCGCCCCTTGTTCGGCGGCGGTCCACGCGCCCAGCGATTGCCGGATCGGGTAAACATCGTTATCGACGGTCTTGGGCAGGCCGATCACGGTGAGGCCGTAGTTGTTTTTCGCCAGGAAGGCGGCGAGGTCGGCGGCGGCGGTGTTGGTGTCGTCGCCCCCGATGGTGTGCAGCACGTCCACGCCGTCCTTGACCAATTGATCGGCGGCGACTTTCTGCGGGTCCGCGCCATCTTTGACCAGGCCGCGCTTGACGCAATCCTTAACGTTGGTGAGTTTGACCCGGCTGTTGCCGATGGGCGAGCCGCCGAAGGTGTGCAACAACCCGGCCTTTTCGCGAATTTCCGGCGTCACTTTGTAGGAATCGCCGAGCAGCAGGCCTTTGTAACCGCTGCGGTAACAGATGATCTCGATGCTGGGATCGATCTCGGTGTAGCGCTCGATGAGGCCGCCGATGGCCGAACTGAGGCAGGGGGCCAAACCGCCCGCGGTGAGGATTGCGACTTTCTTAGGCTTGCTCATGGTTGCCGTTAACCTTGATTGGGAGTGAAGGGAAGACTGAAAAGCCGGGAATATAAACTAAAAGCGTAGGAGGAATTTTGGCTCGGAGCAACGCGGGCGGATAACAGGATAGCGCCTCGGTTCGAAAATGGGCGGTTTTGAAACTCTTTTTGGCCAAGACTCCAAACCGCGCGAAATTTCAAACCGAGGCATCGCCCAACCGCGCGGAAATGACGAATCATCAAAAAGTCTGAAACAACCGCCCGGCGCGCGGTCTATGCTGGAGATTCCGAAAATGAGGAAAGCATATGCTGATGCGTTTGTTGGTGGTTCTGATGTTGAGCTTGTTCGCGGCGCTGCCGGTCGGAGCGACCCCCGCGCAGGTGCAGCGTTATTTCGAGGGTCTTCGCTCGTTGCGGGCGGAGTTCACCCAACGGGTTTACGACGAGAAAGCGCGAGTGGTGCAAAGCTCCAGCGGGCAAATGTGGATGCAAAAGCCCGGAAAATTTCGCTGGAGCTACCAAACCCCTTCCAAGCAGATCATCGTCGCCGACGGCGAGCGGCTGTGGTCTTACGATGTCGATCTGGCGCAGATCACGGTTCGCAAGTTGGATAAGGCGCTCGGTTCGACCCCGCTGTCGCTGCTGAGCGGCGCGGCTCCCATCGAGGACGCTTTTACCGTCGGCGGCGAGCGCATTCAAGACGGATTGAACTGGTACGACCTCACGCCCAAACAACCGCAACCCGAATTTCGGTTGCTGCGGGTGGCGTTCAAAGGCGAGCTGCTGGTGAGTTTGGAATTGGAAGATGGCTTCGGCCAACGCACGCGCTTGGATTTTCAAAAGCTGGAGCGCAATCCCGAGCTTGATGCCGATTTATTGAAATTCGCGCCGCCGGCGGGCGTGGACGTGGTCGGCGATTCAGGCTGAGAGCGCCGCTTGGCGGAGACGATGGAGACATCGCGCACGATGGAAGCGACGGAAGCGGCCGCCGACGCGCGCCGGCCGCTGGCCGACCGCCTGCGGCCGCGCCGGCTGGATGAGTTCGTCGGTCAAGCGCATCTGCTCGCGCCGGGCAAACCGCTGCGGGCGGCCATCGAGCGCGGCCAACCGCATTCCATGGTGCTGTGGGGACCGCCCGGCGCCGGTAAAACCACGTTGGCCGAACTGCTGGCGGGCGCTTGTCAGGCCGAATTTATCCGCTTGTCGGCGGTCATGGCGGGCGTGCGCGAGGTACGCGCGGCGGTGGAGCGGGCGCAAGCGCTTTGGCGCGAGTGCCAGCGGCGCACGATCCTGTTCGTGGACGAGGTCCACCGCTTCAACAAAGGCCAGCAGGATGCTTTTCTGCCTTATGTGGAGGACGGCACGCTGACGTTTGTCGGAGCCACCACGGAAAATCCCGGTTTCGCGCTCAATAACGCCTTGCTGTCACGAGTGCGGGTCTACGTGTTGAACAGTTTGGATGCGCCCGCCCTCGAACAGGTGCTGGCGCGGGCGCTCGACGATGCCGAACGGGGTTTGGGCGGACGCTGGACGCTGTCGGAGCCGGCGCGGGCGCGGTTGGCTCAAGCCGCCGACGGCGATGCGCGCCGCGTCTTGATCTGGCTGGAACTGGCCGCGGAACTGGCGGATGCTCAAGGCATAACGCTGGAGACGGCATTGCCGGAGGCCGTGGGCCAAGGCGCGGGGCGGCGCTTCGACCGGGGCGGCGATCTGTTTTACGACCAGATATCCGCCTTGCATAAAGCCGTTCGCGGCAGCGGCCCGGACGCGGCGCTCTACTGGTTGGCGCGGCTGCTGGACGGCGGTTGCGATCCGCTCTACATCGCCCGACGGGTGGCGCGGATGGCCAGCGAGGACATCGGCAACGCCGATCCCCGCGCCCTGCAACTGGCGTTGAACGCTTGGGAGGCGCAAGAGCGCATGGGCAGTCCCGAAGGCGAGCTGGCGATCGCCCAAGCCGTGGTCTATCTGGCGGTGGCGCCCAAAAGCAACGCGGTGGATGCCGCGTTCGCGGCGGCCCGGCGCGATGTCGGGCGCTACGGCACGCTGGAGGTGCCGGCGCACCTGCGCAACGCGCCCACCGCCCTGGCGCGCGAATTGGGTCATGCCGAGGGCTACCGCTACGCCCACGACGAACCGAACGCTTACGCCGCCGGCGAATGCTATTTTCCGCCGGAGTTGAAAAACGCGCGCTATTACCAGCCGACCACCAACGGATTGGAAGGGCGCATCGGCGAAAAACTGGAGCGGTTGCGGGAATGGGACCGGTGCGCCGGGCGGCGGCGTTATCCTTGAAGCGGGGCGGGGCGGCCGGAAGTGTTAACGGCGCAAGTACGCCAGTTCCTTGGGCAAGGCGATATTATTGCCGAAATGATCCTCGCCGTAGCCGGATTCCGCCAGCAGCGCAAGATCGCTCAAGACCCGTTTGTCGCCGATAAAGGTGATGTTTAAATCGGTGCGGATATCGATCTGGCCGGTCGCTTGCAGCTTGGCTATTTCCTTGGTGACCGTTTCCAGCAGAAGGCCGTCTTTGCTGAATTCATCCGAAAATTGCAGCGGCTGCTGGTAGACGACGATTTTGCCCTGTTCGGCCAGCTTGATCACGATGTCGAGCACGGCCGCCCTGATTTGACTGTCGTCTAGCGCTCCTTCCGGCAGGGACTGCCGGCCGATTTCCGATACCAGCCAGCGCCGTTTTTGGGCGTTGATCTTTTCGTTGGCCCTGAAAATATCCATCGGCGAGCCGGCGTCGTAGGACTGTCCGTCCAGTTCCATCACCACCAGGCTGCCGTAGTGTTGCACGATGCGCGCGATCAAGGTCGAGGGGCGAACGTGAAAGCCGCGGTAGGACGGCACCGGCGCTTCGATCCGGCCGATTTCGGCATAGCGCCTGAGCATGGTGTGGCAAAAACAGCGGCCGTATTTCAGATAAAGACCGGAAAAGGCGATGGAATAATTCATCATCATCGCCAGCAATGTCCCCGGCGCGATCACCGGCCGACGGCGCAACGCCGAATCGCCGGTGTGCTCGTTGAGGTGGCGCTCGTAGTAATGCACCAGGTAAGTCGCGATTTCCAGCAAGTGAAAGACAATGCTGATGTGACCGCGCAAGGTGGGCAGATTGGGGTCCAGCGACTCGATCGCGGTTTCCGAAACGTAGGTGTCGTAGAGCGATTGAAGGCAATGAAAGCGGACTTTTAGATAGCGAAGGGTATCCTCGCTGATCGGGTCGGGGAAACAGGTCGCGTAATCCTTGGGCTCGACGTTTTCGGCGGTATTTAACACTTCGCTGTCGGCGGCGAGGTTCAAGTAGGCGGTCGCCAAATAAGTAACTGTTTCATCAGCATTCTTTATTTTGCGCATCGCCCGGTCATGCGGCAGGCGGCCCGGCGGCAGGTGTTCGATATAGTGTTCGGAAGGAAGGTGATCGACGGGGAGGGAGAAGCCGAGACGGTTGGCTTGCGCCAGCAGCCAGGTCGCCGCCCTGACCAAGACATCGGCCGTCAGATCCAGGGACTGGAGGGTGGCGGCCGCAAAGTCGCGTTCGACCGGCAACAGCCGATAAGAGGGTAGCGAGTGATGGATGTGAAGCAGTTCGTAACTGACTTCCGCAAACAGTTTGATCGTTGCGACCAGCGACCGAAACCGGCACCACTGGCGGTTGTTGCGCGCGCCATAGATATCCAGCAGCTCCTCGGTCAGCAGCGATTGGGACAGCAGATCGGCGACCAGCGGGCGGGTCAGCGTGATGGTCTTCGGCCGCTGGGCCGATAAAAACAAGGCCAGGGAGAGTAAGCCGCGAGCGCGTTGTTCGATCAGATCGACGAAATCGCCATTGTTGATGATGAGCGGTTTTTTCGGGTGGGGCGGGTCAGCGTCTGCTGGTAGCGTCATGGATGGCAGGACCCTTTATCTTCCGATCCGGTCTCGTCAGTATAGTTCAGAACTTACCACGCAAAACGAGTATTGCCGCAAGTCGTTTTGGAGAAGCCCAACGATAGCGTAGTTGGCGCGGGGCATCTAGGGCCGGATGCTGGATTCGCTGATCGCAGAGAGTCTTTAAATTTCTATTATATCATCTTATCATGACTTGGATTTTCGATTTCCGCTCGAAAATGGACTCGACCCTGAAAGCCGGGCGGGCGTCCTGAAAAAAAACCAACTGGGGATAGTGCTATATATCTATAATTTTTATGGGAAAAATACCTAAATTCTGTTTGCTTAAAACTTAAAAGCGCAATTGACATACGCTCAGGATAAGCTTTACTTTCTAAAGTCTGCTCCGGCAACCATCGGATGGATCGGCGCGGAGCATCAATAGGTCATTCAGCACTGCGGTCCGGGACCGACCGATCTGAACCAACCACGAACCGCATAACCACATCATAATGAGGAGCAACTAGATGGCAAACAAAGAAGTCGTGATTGTTGGCGCCGCCCGGACGGCCATCGGCAAATTCATGGGTACGCTGAAGGACGTGCCGGCGCGCGAGCTGGCGATCACCGCCGCCAAGGCCGCGATCGAACGTTCCGGCGTTCCGGCCGATCAAATCGACGAAATTTGCATGGGCCAGCTTTACACCGGCATGCAAGGATCGCTGCCGGCGCGGCAGGTGAGCATGCGGGTCGGATTGCCCCACCGCAGCAGCGCCGTATCCGTCAATCAGAACTGCACCTCCGGGATGCGCGCGCTGGAAATCGCCTGCCACAACATCATGCTGGGCCAAACCGACATCGGTTTGGTGGTGGGCGTCGAGAGCATGACCAACGCGCCTTATCTGCTGCCCAAGGCCCGCATGGGATACCGGATGGGGCAGGGCAATATCGAAGACAGCATGATCCACGACGGCCTGTTCGACGAACTGGTTCCGGGCCATATGGCCATGACGGCGGAGAACGTCGCGGCCAAGTACGGCATCACCCGTCAGGAATGCGACGAACTGGCGCTGATCAGCCATAGCCGCTGCACCAAGGCGACGGCCGAGGGCATTTTCAAGCGCGAGATCGCACCCGTCGAGATGAAATCCAAGAAGGGCTCGACCTTTTTTGAAGCCGACGAGAATTTCATTCCCGACGCCAGCATGGAAAAGATCGCCAAGCTGCCGACCGCCTTCAAGAAAGACGGCGTGGTGACGGCGGCCAACGCCTCCAGCATCAACGACGGCGCCAGCGCGGTGGTGATCATGTCGTCAGACAAGGCCAAGGCGATGGGCATCAAGCCGTTGATGAAGCTGGTCAGCATCTGTAACGCCGGTATCGACCCGGTGGTGATGGGCCTGGGTCCGGCGGTGGCGATTCCCAAGGCGCTACAACAGGCGGGGATGAAGTTCGACGATATCGATTATTGGGAAGTCAACGAAGCGTTTGCCGCCCAATGGCTCGGCGTCGGCCGGATGCTCAAGCAAGATCACGGCATGAATCTCACCACGGACAACTGCAATTTTAACGGTTCTGGCATCGCCCTGGGCCATCCGGTCGGCTCGACGGGGTTGCGCATCGTGGTCAGTCTGTACTACGAACTGGAGCGTCAGGGCAAGACCACCGGCGGCGCTTCGCTGTGCGTGGGCACCGGCCCGGCCATGGCCTCGCTGTGGACGCGCAAAATCTGATCTACACTGAGCTTGAAATATTAGCTTAACGATAAGGCGGCCCTTGGCCGCCTTATTCGACTCCTGTTTTTATATCATCATCTACAACCCGATAGCCCAGATTCCGCTATAATCCGCTCCCACTTAATCACGGGAGCGCCAGTGTTTATGCTCGATCCGAAGTTGCTGAGGAACGAACTGGAACAGACCGCCGCCAAACTTGCGCGGCGCGGCTATCGCTTGGACGTCGGATCGATCAACGGTTTGGAAACCCAGCGCAAAGCGCTACAGATCCGCACGCAAGAATTGCAAAATGAGCGCAACATCCGATCCAAGGCTATCGGCAAAGCCAAGGCCAGCGGGGAGGACATCCAACCGCTATTGGAGGAGGTCGCCTCGCTCGGCGACCAGCTCAAACACGCTGAAACCGCTCTGGAAAGCCTACAGGCCCAGCTCGGCGTCTTACACCTGGGCATTCCCAATATTCTGGATGCGAGCGTTCCCGACGGCGGTGGCGAGGCCGATAACGTCGAGGTCCGGCGCTGGGGCGAACCTCGAAAATTCGAATTTCAGGCTCGCGATCATATCGATCTCGGTTCGGAAGGCGGCTTGGATTTTGAAGCGGCCACCAAGCTGACCGGCTCCCGTTTTACCGTCATTTATGGCCAACTGGCGCGACTGCAACGCGCGCTGATCCAGTTCATGCTCGATTTGCACACCCAGGAACACGGTTATCGAGAAGTCTATGTCCCGTATATGGTCAATGCCGATAGCTTGCGCGGTACCGGTCAGTTGCCAAAATTTGAATCCGATTTATTCAAGCTCGGCGGTGAATTGAGTTATTACCTGATCCCGACCGCCGAAGTGCCGGTAACCAACTTGGTGCGCGACGCCATCGTCGACAATGATCGACTGCCGTTGCGCTATGTCGCTCATACACCCTGTTTCCGCAGTGAAGCCGGCTCCTACGGCAAGGATGTGCGGGGCATGATCCGCCAGCATCAGTTTGAGAAAGTGGAATTGGTGCAGATCGTCCGGCCCGCCGATTCCTACGCGGCCTTGGAGGAATTGACGGCGCACGCGGAAAACGTATTGCGGCGGCTGGTTTTACCTTATCGCGTCGTTGCTTTATGCGCGGGCGACGTCGGTTTTTCCTCGGCCAAGACTTACGATTTGGAAGTCTGGCTTCCCGGCCAGCAGAAGTATCGGGAAATTTCTTCGTGCAGCAATTTCGAGGATTTTCAAGCGCGCCGCCTGCAAGCGCGCTGGCGCAATCCAGCCACCGGCAAGCCGGAGCTCGTTCATACCTTAAACGGTTCTGGATTAGCGGTAGGGCGCACTTTGGTGGCGGTCATGGAAAACTATCAGGACGAGCGTGGGCGCATTCGGGTTCCCGATGCGCTCAAGCCTTACATGGGCGGGTTGGAGTATCTTGCGCCAGACGGATGCTGAACTGCCTCCGGGTGAGGATTTAGCCTCGACAGGCGCGATTTGGGCGAGTTTAAAAAAGCCTATCGTCCGGACACGAGTGTGGAAGAGGGCGGGTTTGCCGCAGTGCAAACCCTTCCCGATGGAAAGACCAGTATGAACGCTCTTCCAACCACGTCTCTTTCATTTCCATTTTACCATCACGTTTGGGAACACCTTGGGTCATGATTGTTATTCTAGGTTCCAATGTCGGGGAGCAGTCCGAGGATTACCGGCTCACGCTCGATTATCTAGCGCGGTTGCCGGGGATCGCCACGCGCGTTCATAAGGTGCAAGGAACCCAGCAGGCGCTGACTGAAATTTATCTGATCGGCGACACCAAAACGCTTTCCGCCGAGGAGATCGAAGCCCTGCCAGGGGTGGAGCGGGTGGTTCGCATTTCGGAGGAATACCGTATTTTAGGCCGCCACCAGGACGAACAACGGATCAGCGGATTTGAATATAACGGGGTGCTGTTCAGCCAGGATAACCTGAACGTGTTCGCCGGATTGTGCGCGGTGGATACGCCCGAGCATGTGGAATTGATGTTAAGGGCCTTGCGCGAGAACGGCCAGGTCTGCACGCGGATGGGCGCTTACAAACCCCGAACCAACCCCTATTCCTTTCAGGGCCACGGCAAGGCTTGCTTGCCGTACGTCTTTGAGCTCGCCGGCCAGTACGGCATCAAAGTGATCGCCATGGAGGTGACCCACGAGAGCCACGTCGAGGAAATTGACGAGTGCCTGGAACAAACCGGGCACGCGACGGGCGTCATGCTGCAAATCGGCACCCGCAACACGCAGAATTTCGAGCTACTCAAGGCGGTCGGGCGGCAACAGGAGTTTCCGGTGCTGCTCAAGCGTGGGTTTGGCATCACTTTAAACGAATCGCTCAACGCCGCCGAGTATCTCGCCAGCGAGGGAAATTCCCGTGTGGTGTTCTGCCTGCGCGGCGTGAAAACCAACATGGGCGACCCGCACCGCAATCTGGTCGATTTCAGCCACGTGCCGGTGCTCAAGCGCTTGACCCGAATGCCGGTCTGCATCGATCCCTCGCATTCGGTCGGTTCTCGCGACCGCGCGCCAGACGGCCTCTACGATTTGATGCACGCCACCGCGCAGGGCGTGGTATCCGGCGCTAACTTGGTATTGGTGGATTTTCATCCTGCCCCAACCAAGGCGCTGGTAGATGGTCCGCAAGCGATGCTGCTGAGCGAGTTGGGCTGGTTTTTGGAAGATGTGGCGGCGGCGCGAGAAGCTTATGAAAAACGCCAACGGTTGACGGAAAGGCATAGCGCTGGCTGATTTCAGATTTATACCATCATCTAGAAACAAGAACCAAACATCCCGCTTACCCCAAAACCACAGAGACAACCCCAAGGCAGCCCCCAAGCGCAAAACTGAAATTTCGCGCGGCTACTAGCGCCAATCAGGTAAGGGCACAACAAAAGCGTTTATTTCTTGCGATGGTCGATGACCCGCACGGCTTTACCCTCCGAGCGCGGCAGTTCGCCGGTGCGCTTGACCACGACCTTGGCGGTCACGCCGATGAAATCCTTGATATCTTTCTGCGCCTTATGCGCCACTCGCGCCATGGCGGCTTCGCCTTGCGCGACGAGCGGGGGACTGCCTTCGACGTTCACCGTCAACAAGTCGAGATTGCCCTCGCGGGAGATTTCCAACTGATAAAAGGGCGCCAGCGTTTCGGTCTGCATGAGAATCGCCTCCACCTGAGAGGGAAAGACGTTGACGCCGCGAATGATCAGCATGTCGTCGGTGCGGCCGGTGACGCGCTTCATGCGGACGTGGGTACGCCCGCAGCGACAGGGCGCGGGATCGAGCACCGACACATCGCGGGTGCGGTAACGCAGCACCGGGAAGGCTTCCTTGGTGAGCGAGGTAATGACGATTTCGCCGGCCTCGCCGTAGGGGATCGGCTCGCCGGTGTTGACGTCCACCGCTTCTATCAAGAAATGATCCTCGAACACGTGCAGGCCATTCTTGGCTTCGATGCATTCGGTGGCGACGCCGGGGCCGATGATTTCGGATAGGCCGTAAATGTCCACGGCGTCAATGCCGAGACGCGATTCCAGCTCGTAGCGCATTTCCTCGGTCCACGGCTCCGCGCCGAAGATGCCGACCTTGAGCGGCAGCTTGCGCAAATCCACGTTCATGTCGGCCGCCGCTTCAGCGAGATTGAGCGCATAAGATGGCGTACAGGACAGGCCGGTCGGCTCGAAATCCTGAATCAACATGATTTGCCGCTGAGTTTGGCCGCCGGAAACCGGGGTCACCATGACGCCCAATTCCTCCGCGCCGTAGTGAAAGCCCAAACCGCCGGTGAACAGGCCATAGCCATAGGCATTGTGCATGCGGTCGCCGGGACGCAGGCCAGCGGCGGCCAGGCTGCGGGCCATCACCCGCGCCCAGGTGCGCACGTCGCGGCGGGTGTAGCCGACCACGGTGGGCTTGCCGGTGGTGCCGCTGGAGGCGTGGATGCGCACGATTTGATCGGTCGGCACGGCAAACATGCCGAAGGGATAATTTTCTCGCAGATTTTCCTTCTTGGTGAAGGGCAGCAGGCGCACGTCGGCGACGGATTGAATGTGGCTCGGTCGGACGCCGAGTTCGTCCATGGCATCTCGATAGTATTTGACGGTTTGGTAGCAACGTTCGACGGTGGCGCGAAGCCGGCGCACTTGCAATTCGCGCAATTCCTCGCGAGGTAGGGTTTCCTGGTCGGTGTCGAGAATCATGGCTCGGTCTCGGGTGATTGAGGAAAGCGGTCAAGCGCCGGCGACTGGGGCAGGCAGCGTTTCGGTCAGCAGTTCGTAGCCCAGGTCGCGCAAGCGCTGGTTCAGGGCGCGCGGATCATCGGCGCGATAGCGCACCACGGCGATCCGCAAGCCCGTTTTATCAGGATGCACCGGCGAAACCACGGTGGCGATATAGCCCCCCGCGTCGTTGATCGCGGTCAAAAAGCGCCCCAGTTGGCCGATGGCGTCGGGCAGATGCACGGCGATGCGGGTGGTGTCCGCCATCAAACAGCCGGTGATGTCGAGGAAGAAATCCAGCAAATCCTCGTGGGTGACGATGCCGACCAGTTTGCCGCCGTTTTCAACCACCGGCAGGCAACCGATTTTCTTCTCGCGCAGCACCCGCGCGGCTTCCTCGACCAGAGTCTCGGGGGCGCAAGTCATCACTTGGGCGCGCATGATTTTGGCGGCGGTCAGCTTGCCGAGCAGGTAGTTGGCCTCGCCGACCGAGAGTGTGGTCACCGGCGAAGGCGCCACCCGTTCGAGATCGTGAGAGGTGACCAATCCGACCAAACAGCCGTCGCGCACCACCGGCAGATGGCGGATGTGGCGGTCGCGCATCAGCGCCGCCAGCTGGGTGACGCGAGCGTCTTCGGCGACTTGCAGCACGTCGCGGCTCATGATCCGATCCACGTACATCGGTTGCCTCCGCTATCAATAACCCAAATAAGCCCGACGCACGTCGTCGTCGGCCAGCAGTTCCGCCGCCGGGGCAGTTTTGGCGATGCGGCCGGTTTCGAGAATGTAACCGCGCCCGGCGATGGCCAAGGCGGCGCGGGCGTTCTGCTCGACCAACAGGATGGTGACGCCCCGCCCGTTCAATTCGACGATCACTCGGAAAATTTCCTCGACCAACAGCGGCGCCAAGCCCATCGACGGCTCGTCCAGCAGCAGCAGGCGCGGCCGTCCCAGCAGGGCGCGGCCGATGGCGAGCATCTGCTGCTGGCCGCCGGATAAGGTACCCGCCAGTTGCCGGCGGCGTTCGGCGAGGATCGGGAACAGCGTGTAGACGCGCTCTTGTTGCTGGCCAAGCCAAGCCGAATCGCGGCGTTGCCGGTAGCCGCCGAGCCGAAGATTGTCTTCGACGGTGAGCGGGGCAAACACTTGACGTCCTTCCAGCACCTGACAAATGCCGGCGGCGACGATCCGATGCGGCGGCCAGCGGGTAATGTCTTGACCGTCAAAGCTGATTCGCCCGGCGCTGGCGGGTTGCAAGCCGGACAAGGTGTGGAGCAGGGTGGTCTTGCCCGCGCCGTTGCCGCCCACGATGGCGACCAGTTCGCCCGCGCTGACACCTAAATCGATCTGATGGATAGCGCGCACCGGGCCGTATTGGCTGCTCAGCCCGATCACTTCCAGCAACCGGTCACCGCCGGCGGCCGGCGGGGCGGGAGCGGAGGAAATCTCAGACGGCATAACTCACCGCGCCGCCCAAATAGGCCGCGACCACGCGCGCGTCGTTCTGGATGTCCGCCGGCGTCCCCTCGGCCAGCACGCTGCCGTAGTCCAGCACTAACAATCGATCGGACACCCCCATCACCAACGGCATGTGGTGTTCGACTAACAGCACGGTGACGCCGCTGTCGCGGATGCGGGCGATTAAATCGCGCAACGCCAAGGTTTCGGTGTCGTTGAGCCCGGCGGCCGGTTCGTCCAGCAGCAGCAAGCGCGGTTTGGCGGCGAGGGCGCGGGCGATTTCCACCCGCTTCATCAACCCGTAAGGCAGGGCGCTCGCCGGCTGCCCGGCACGGTCGGCCAGCTCGCAAAGTTCCAAGGCTTCCATGGCCCACGCTCGCAGCTGGTGTTCTTGACGCCGTATCCCAGGAAGCCGCAAGGCAGCGGCGAACAAGTGGGTTTTCGCGCGCAGGTGACAGCCGACCATGACATTTTCGATCACTGTCATGTTGAAGAACAGCTGCAAATTTTGGAAGGTCCGGGCGACGCCACGGGCGGCGATCCGATACGGCGGCAATCCCAGCAATTCGCGGTCGGCGAAACGGATCGAACCGGCGGAAGGTTGGTAGAAGCCGCACAGCGCGTTGAACAGAGTGGTTTTACCCGCGCCGTTGGGGCCGATGACGGCGTAAATGAGACCTTCCGCCACCTGAAAACTGACGCCCGCCAGCGCCATGACGCCGCCGAAACTTTGTTCCAAGCCGGTGACGGCCAGCAAGGGGAGCGAGGAGGCGCGCGGCGGGAGGGCGGTCATGGCGGATCGATCAGGCGGCCGCCGGGGGCTTGGAACCCACCAGGGCCGAGCCCAGACGACGCACCGCTTGGGTCAGACCCACGAACAGGCCCTGCGGCATGAAGATCATCACCGCCATCAGCAAGGCGCCGTGAACCAGCATCTCGTAATCCTCGAACACCACCAAGCCCTGCTGGAGCAGGGTCAGCGCGATCGCGCCGCACACCGCGCCGAAGGTGGAGGCCAAACCGCCCAACACCACCATGGTGACCAGCTCGACCGAAACGGCGAGATTGAAGGAATCGGGACTGACGAAGGCTTGCTGGTGGGCGAACAGGCTACCGGCAAAGGCGGCGAATAGCGCCGAGACGACGAAGGCTTGGGTTTTGGCGCGGGCGGTGTCGACGCCCATCATCTGCGCGGCGAATTCCGAACCGTGCACCGCCCGCAAGGCGCGCCCGACTTGGGAATCGACCAGATTGAGCGACAGCCAAACCGCCAACAGCATGGCGGCCATGATGACGCCGTACCATTGCAAATCGCCCTCGACCCGCCAGCCCAGGACGTTCAGCGGCGGGATGCCGGCCAAACCGTCGGGTCCCCCGGTCCAGTGCGTGGCTTGCACCATGACAACGTGCGCGATGACGCCGAAGCCGAGGGTCGCCATCGCCAGATAGTGACCGCGCAACCTTAAAATCGGTCGGGCGAACCCCCAAGCGAGCAGGCCGGCGGCGAGCAAACCAGCGGCGAGCGCCAGCAACGAAGGCCAACCGAAACGGGTGGTGAGAATGGCTGAAGCGTACGCGCCCACGCCGAAAAACGCGGCGTGGCCCAGGGAAATCTGACCGGCGTAACCCATCAGCAGGTTAAGGCCGACCGCCAGGATAACGTTCAGGCCGGCGGACGCGCCGATAACGACAACAAAATAGTTGTCGGGAAACAGCGCCGGGAGCAGCGCCACAGCCGCCGCGAACGCATAGAAGCCAGCCAGCCGCATGAATCAAACCCTTTCCGAGGCTTTATGACCGAACAGGCCGGTCGGCTCGAAAAACAGCACCATCAGCACGAACAAAAAGGCAATGGCGTCCTTGTAGCCGGAGGACACCAAGCCCGCGCCCAAAGCTTCCAGCACGCCCAACAGCACGCCGCCGGCGACCGCGCCCATGGGGTTGCCGATACCGCCGACGATGGCGGCGGAAAAGCCCTTAAGGCCGAGCATGACGCCAGCTTCGTAGGAACTGAAGGTGATGGGAGCAATGAGGATGCCGGCCAGCGCGCCCAAGCCGGCGGACAGGCCATAGGCCAGCCGGAGCATCACCTTGACATTGATGCCGACGGCTTGGGCGGCGGTGCGGTTAAACGCGCACGCGAGCAGCGCTTTTCCCAGCAAGGTGCGGTTGAAAAAGGCGCGAACCAGCGCCACCAGCACGACCGTGACACCGAGCACCCAAAGGCTTTGCGGCAGCACCGTGGCCCCGCCGATTTGGATCGGCGCATCGCCGCTGAAGGGTTTGAGAGAGTGAAAATCCTTGCCCCAAAGTAGCAACGCGACGCCGCGCAGGAAAATCGCCGCGCCGATGGTGATGATGATGGTGGTCACCACCGATGCGCCGGCCGCCGGTTCGATGGCAAAGCGTTCCAGCAACAGACCGACGCCGACGGTGAGCAAGGTGGCGATGACAGCGGCCACCAGCAGCGGAAGGCCAGCGTTGAGTAGGGCGATAGCGGTCATCGCGCCCAACATCACGAACTCGCCCTGAGCGAAATTCACGACATCGGAGGCATTGTAAATCAGGGCGAAGCCCAGGCCGACCAAGGCGTACAGCGAGCCGATGGTAATGCCGGTCACTAAAAACTGGAATAACTGCTCGGGCATAAACAGCGCTTAGTCGACGATTTTCCAAGCGCCGTTGCGGATTTCCAGCAGTTTGAAGGCGTCCAGATTCAGGCCCATGTGATCTTGCGGGCTCATGTTGAACACGCCGGCGGTGCCGATGGAGCCCGAGGTTTTCTCGATTTCGTCGCGCACCTTGGCTTTATCGGGGCCACCGGCGCGTTCGATGGCCGCTACGGCGATCATCAGTCCGTCGTAGGCGTGACCGCCGAAGGTGGACACCGGGCCGTGCTTGGCTTCATAGCGGCTCTGGTAAGCCAGCAGCACCGGTTTTTGAGGGTCGGCGTCGGGCAGTTGCGCGGCGACGACCAGGGCGGCGGCTGGCAGGCGCACGCCTTCGGCCGCATCGCCGGCCAAGTCGATGAAGGTTTTGGACGCGACGCCGTGGGATTGGTAGAGGGGCAGGGTGATCCCCAACTGTTTGATATTTTTGGTCACGATAGCCGGGGCTTGCCCCAAGCCGAAGTTGATGATGGCCTGTGCGTCCGAGGACCGAATTTTGGTCAGTTGGGCCGTCATATCGGTGTCTTTGTTGCCGTAGGATTCATCGGCGACCAGGGTTATGCCGTAATCGGGCGCTAATTTGAGAATCTGGGCGCGGCCTGATTTGTCGAAGCCGCCATCGCCGGTGATCAACGCGATCTTATTCAGGCCGCGCTTGCGCAAGTCCCCGAAGATTTTGGCGGCAGCCATGCGGTCGGTATGGGGCGTTTTGAATACCCACTTTTTCACCGGCTCGATGATTTCCACCCCGCCGGCTAGCGAGATGAAGGGAATGCCTTCCTTTTCAACGTCGGGGATGACCGCCATGGTATCGCCGGTGGTGGTGCCGCCGATGAGCAGATCGACGTTATCGTTCTTGATCAGCCGCTTGACGAAGTTGACCGCATCCTTGGCGTTGCCGCCGGTATCGTAGTGGATCAATTCGAGCTTGCGGCCCTTGACGCCGCCCTTGGCGTTGAGTTCCTCGACGTACATTTGCAAGGTTTTCAATTCGGGATCGCCGAGAAAGGACGCGGGGCCGGTCACGGTCAAGAAGGAGCCGATTTTGATGGGATCGGCGGCGTGGACGAGGCCGATGCCCGCTAGCAATAGCAGAACTGCTCCGAACGCATGGCTCCACCGTTTCATGATTTCTCCTCCCAATCGGTCGTTATCTGTTGATTATTTTTGATTTTTGAACGATTCAAGCCGCCGGGCGCTGAGAAACTGCCTTAATGTGCCCCGCTTCCCGACCCGCCTCGAAGGCTTGCGCGTTAACATCCGCCAACTTCGGCTTATAGGCGCGGAAACCTTCAACGATGCAGGCTTTGAGCACTTCGGCGGGAAAGGGCAAACAATCGCTGATCGCACCGAGCATGATGGTGTTGACTAGCTTGGCGTTGCCCAATTGCTCGGCGAGGGCTCCGGCGTCGAAGGCGTGAACTTCAATGCCCGTCGCGGTCAGTTCGCCGATGGGATCGGCGGGATAGTCGTAGAGACCGGCCGAGACGACCGGCGGCGCGATCCGCAGGGTATTGACCATCGCCACGCCGGTCGGGCGAAGATGCGGCAACCAACGCAAGGCTTCAGCGGCTTCGAAGCCGATCAGAAGATCGGCTTCGCCGGCATCGATTTGCGGCGAGTAGACCTTGGGGCCGAAGCGGACGTGCGAGGACACCACGCCGCCGCGTTGAGCCATGCCGGCCACTTCAGTCTTTTTTACATCGTAGCCTTGGCTGATCGCGGCGCGGGCCAGCATTTCGGCGGCGGTCATCACGCCTTGGCCGCCGATCCCGACCACGAGAATGTTGGTGATGCCATCACCCATGAGCGTGAATCCGAATGACGCGGTTTTGCGGCTCCGGTTGGACGATGGCGTCCGGCGCGCAGGTTTCGACGCACATGTGGCAACCGGTGCAGGTGTTGGGATCGATGCGGGCGAACACCAGTTCCTTGGTCTTGCCGCTCTTGGCGGTCACGGTCTCGCGGCGGGCGACCGAGATCGCCGGACAGCCCAAGTCGATGCAGTTACCGCAGCCGGTGCATTGATCGTCCAGCACCGTGTACGCCCGCAGCCGCTCGAAGCGGTCGGTGAGCGAGCAGGGACGGTTGGTGATGATGACCGAGGGTTCCTCCATCTTGGTTTCTTCCCGCACCAGCTTGACCATGGTCGGTAATTCGTAGGGATCGACCGTGCGGATGCGTTCGGGGCGGATACCCAAGGCTTCGGCCAGTTTGGCGAAGTCGACCCGAGGGGCGGGCAGGCCGTGCAAGTCCTGACCGGTGCCAGGATTCTCCTGACCGCCGGTCATGCCGACCGAGCGGTTGTCCAGCAGCAGCACGGTCACGTTGCCCCGGTTGTAGATCATGTTGAGCAGGCCCTGCATTCCCATGTGCAGGAAGGTGGAATCGCCGATCACCGCGACGATGCTTTTCTTCTCGTCGGATTCGCCGCGCCCCTTGTCCATGCCGTGAGCCATGCTGAGCGACGCGCCCATGCTGATGCAGGTGTCCAGCGCGTTCCAGGGATGACCCGCGCCGAGGGTGTAACAGCCGATATCGCCGACGATGTTGAGGTTGCGGATGTGGGAGAGGGCGAAGTAGGGGCCGAGATGGGGGCAAGAGGCGCACATGGTCGGCGGGCGCGGGAAAAGGCCGGCCTGCGCGCGGGCAGCGACTTCATGCGGTTCGCCGAGCAGCGCCTTGATGGCGGGGCGCAACACGCTGGGGGCCAATTCGCCAAAGCGCGGCAGCACGTCTTTACCGCGCACCTCCAAACCGGCGGCGCGGATTTCGGTTTCCAACAGCGGTTCGGTTTCCTCGACCACGACCAGCGTATCGACTTGAGCGGCGAAGGCGCGGATTTTGTCGAGCGGAGCGGGGTGACTGAAACCCAGCTTGAGCACCGGGGCGTTCGGGAAGGTTTCGCGGACGTGCATGAAAGGAGGGCCGGAGGTGACGAAGCCGATCCGGCGGTCGCCGCCGCTTGAGAGGGTATTGAGATCGCTGGTTTCGCTCGCTTCCCGAAGCGCTCGGTCGCGCTGGTGCATGAGCGGCAGGCGCGGCTTGGCGTTGGCCGGGGTCATCACCCAGCGTTGGGGATTCTTTTGAAAGCCGGGGACTTGGCGCTCGATCCGCCCGCTTTCCACCACGACCATGGCCTTGACGTGACAGACGCGGGTGGTCATGCGGACGATGACCGGCGTTTCGTGCGCTTCGGAGAGATCGAAGGCGCGCTTGACCATCTCGTAGGCTTCCTGGGAGTCGGCTGGCTCCAGGATCGGCATGTGGCCGAAGCGACCCCAGTAGCGGGAATCTTGTTCGTTCTGCGAGGAGGACAAGCCGACATCGTCGGCCACCACGATCACCAGGCCGCCGACCACGCCGGCCAGCGACTGCGTCATGAAGGCGTCGGAGGCGACGTTCATGCCGACGTGTTTCATCGCCGCCAGGGCGCGCGAGCCCGCCAGCGACGCGCCGATAGCCACTTCCACCGCGACTTTTTCGTTGACGGACCACTCGGAATAAACATCGGGATACAGGGCGATGTTTTCCAGGATTTCGGTTGCGGGGGTACCGGGGTAGGCGGCGGCGACCCGGACGCCGGCTTCCCAAGCGGCGCGGGCGACCGCTTCGTTGCCGGACAATAGATGGCGGCTTTCAGCCTTGGCGTGAACCACGGCATTCATGGTGGGTGTTGACCTCGCTGGTTCTGATCGACGCCTCGGGGCGAGTGCGATTCAACTTCGGTTTCCCCAAAACGATTGATGAAATAATGGTAGCAGCTATCCACACTACCTGACAGGTTTCGCGCTCAGGTTGGGGGTTTGCGAGCCGATCTTGCCGGTCGAGACGCCGGGCGCTTCGGTAAAGCGGGAGGGTCCGCGACAGCCGGAGATTGCGGTTGCGCCCGATCTTGATCGGCGCGCGCCGCCTTGAGTTCTCCGCGCAGCGCTTCAAGCTCGCGCACCGCGTCAAGGCGTTGGGTTTCCAAGGCGTCTTGAAGGGTTTGAAGCTTTTGCAGTTCCGTCGCTGAATGTGTTTGGCGATCCTGCATGATCGCCAAATTGGCCTTGAGTTCGGCGGTTTCAGCGCTCTGGCGCTCTTGTCGATCACGCCAAGCGGTTTCGAGACGGCTCCAATCTTGTCGCTCGACGGTAAAACGTTCTCGTTCGGTCTGCTGTTCGGCGCGCAATTGATCGATCAGATCGACCAGCCGGGTTTCGCTGGTTTGGTTGCGTTGCCGCTCCATTTGAAGCTCCTGGAAGGCTTGAGCCCGTTGTTGCTCCGAATCAGTCCGAGTTTGTTGGAGCGCGGTTTCAAGCTGGGCGATGCGAGCGGCGGTTTCGGCGCGGATTTGATCGGCGCTTTGCGCGGCGGCCTGGGCGCGCTGTTCGGCGGCCTGAATGACGGTTTCGGCGTTGGCGCGGCGTTCTTGTTCGACCAACAAGCGGTCGGCGAGGTCGCGGGCGGCCGCTTGCGTGGTTTCGAGCTGGCGGCGCAATTGTGCGATTTCGCTTTGAATTTCGCGGCATTCGGTCAGGGCGGCATCGCGGGCTTGTTCGGCGGCGGCGACCGTTTGGGCCGCCAGCCCGCGTTGCTCCTCGAATGCGGTTTCAGCGTGTTGCACGGCAATTTTCCAAAACGCCTCCAAGGCTAGCGCAACCGCTTCGGGAACGCTCGGGGGCAAGATGATTTTGGGCGTTTCTGAAAGGTGCTGTTGCCAGGTTTTCAGATGTTCGCTGATGGTGGTGTTGCTGCCGGTGCCGAGCACTTCGCGCACGCGCTGGATAGTGGGGTTGAGGCCGCGTCCGAGCAGGGATTCGGCAGCGTCGCGAACATTTTCAAAACCAATTCCAGTACGGGCCATGATTTTTAAGCTACCCATGATTATTGAGAGTTGGATAAATTTTATAACAATAAATGATTACATAATACGTATTTATAATGGTTATTCGAGCGTATAATTCAAGATTATTCTCATAATCATGAATTACAATTTGACTTCGAAACCGCCTTGAAACCGCTGGTTTAAACTTGATTTCATGGTGTGAATAAATTTATCTGGCGCGTTCCCATCGTGGTATTGACCGGGGCGCGCCTGGCGCGGCGGCTCCCTGAAACGCGCGCTATTTTAGTCTGCTGACCGGATCGGCCAATCTGCTGTTGATGGGTCAGGTTGCGGAATCGCTGGCCGGGCGCAGCGTGATTCTCAACGGCGCTGCGGGGCGTCTGATCGCTGAAACATCCATGCCTTGCCTTGGGGCTGGATGCTGCCCATAGCGCCTTGAAGGCGGTTTTCCGCAATTCTATTCCGCCGTCGCGCCCGGCGTATCCAGATAAAAAAATACGTTCTGTTTCATCGTATTTGCATTGAAACGCAACATCGCCCGACACTGATCGTTCGGCAGGTCGATCACCCGAACGCACTCGGCCCATCGCGCGGCGTTCGGCAACAACTCCGCCAGCCGGTTGGCTTGCTGGTCGAGAAACACCCCATTGATTCGGTTATCTTGACGCTGCGGGAAAACCGCCAGATACAAAATATCGGTTTCCACTAAATCGCTGAAGAAATGCGTGCCCAACGACACATCGGGCGCCATGCCCTCGTGCATCGTCACCCACTCGCATAACACCGCCGCACTGTTGATTTCCGCGAAGCGCACCGGCACCCCCAATTCCGGCGAAGTCGTCCCCCAACGGCCCGGCCCGACCAGCATCAGCGACTTGGCCGCGTGCGGGCCGCGCAAGCGGGTGATCTGGCCGATCACGCGGGCGATCTGGTGGCGTTCGTTCAGCGGCATCCGCCCGTAAACTTCCGGGACCACATAGATCAGCCGGTCGATGGTGCCGATGCGGCTGTGGCCGATCACCGCGCCGTGCGCCTCCAAAATCAGCCGGTCCGGCTCGATCCGCGCCGGCGGATTGGCGATGGTGCCGGCCTCGCGCACCTGAAACGGGCGGCATTGCAACAAATCGATCTTGTAGCGCGTTTCATCGACGAAATTGGCGGTGAATTCGACATCCACCGGATAGTCGTAAGCCTGCTGCAACAGGGAAAGCATGGCGCGCATGTCGCCGACAAAGGGCGTATCCCGCAGCAGATGCTCGAAGGTCAACACCCACGAAAACACGTCCGACATTCCGCGCTCGCGCGCCCGCCGCTCCAACTCATCGTCGACCGACGCGATCTTGGAGAGCGGCAACGCCGGACTTTGCCGGACCACTTCGGCCAACTGCCGGGTGGAGAGTTGGTTGGCCTCCAAATCCAACACGTCGATCCGCTTCTGGGCGTATTGGCGCACGCTGTCAAAGTTGCTCTCCGGCCGGCGCTCCGGATCGCTGAGCGAAACCACGCGGGTGTAATCGTCGTCCGAACGATCCACCGCCCGCGTCCCCAGCCCCATCACCAGCCGGACCATCCCCAGCGCCGGGTCGATCTGCTCGCTCCAGACGTAAGGGTTGAACGATAGCCCGACTCCGGCCACATGCGGATAAAACAGGTTGCCGTGTTGCGCGCCGGAGACCCGCTGCACCAGCAAGCCCATTTGCTCGTCGCGATCCAAAATCCCTCGCCGCAGGCGGTACATCAGCGCCCGCTCGCTCATGGTGCTGGCGTAAATCGCCCGTATGGCCGACAACAGATCGTCCAACCGTTTTTCGCGCGGCCCCTGGTTGACGCAAAACACGCTGTCGTACTTGCCGGCGAAGGCGTTGCCGAAATTGTCCTCCAACAGGCTGCTGGAGCGGACGATAAACGGCGATTGGCCGAAATAATCCAGCATGTCGGAGAACTGCTGCATGACGTAATCCGGAAAATCGCCGCGCAAGATCCGTCGCCGCGCGGTTTCGGCTCCATCCAGGAACGTCGCCGGATTTTTTTGTTTCTCGCGCACCCACCAGCACCCGTTGCGCACCAGGTAGGTATAAAACACGTCGGAACCGACAAAGAACGAATCGTGGATTTCCAACAAGTCGCGCCAGCGCGGATCGGTCCGTTTGAGAATGGCTCGCGCTAGCATTACGCCGACCGCCTTGCCCCCGATCAAGCCGGTGCCGATCATCCTGCCCTTGATCGCCAAAATATCGCTCAGGCTCAAGTAGCGCTCGGCGAGCTGGATCACCCGCTCGTCCCGCGACACCGTCATCCGCAGCGTCCGCTGCAACAGGTCGCGGCTCAAATGGGCCGTCGGCACGTTCTCGCGCTCGGCGGTCACCACTTCCTCGACTTCCAAAAAGGTGCGGTTCCAGATATCGAGTCGAGGGTCGTTCGCTTTCAGGCCCGACCACGGCAGCCGCGTCAGAATTTGGGAAATGGTAATGCTGTCGGTGACCGGCGTGAACTCCTCGCCCCGCCAGACGTGCAACAGGTGCATCGTCGGCGCATAACGCTGTTGGACTTTCAAGGGCCGCACGTACAGCTCGCCTTGGTGGCGGTAGATATCGCTGAACAATTGCGTGGTGTCGAGAATCGGCGCGGTGGCGTGGAAAGAGTGGTGTGCGCGCATCAGCGCGAAATAGGCGATCGTTTCAAGATCGTACAGATAGGGGCAGGTCAGCATGAAAAAATTGCCCAACATCTGGTCGCTGTACCAGTCCGCCACCAGATCGGACAGGCAATCGAACACGTAGTAAGCCCCCCGCCCGCACCGTTCGATGGTTTTGTGGATTTCGCTCAGAAACGGCTCGAAGCCGTCGCCGGGGTCGAGCGCCCGCACTTCCGCCCCTGGACCTTCGGCCACCAGCGCCGGATGGCGGGCGAAATGGAAATAGACCAGCTTCCGTCCTTTGTCGCGGGCGTACTGGCAAAACGGCTCGACCAGCGGTCGGTAATCGTCGATGCTATCCACCTGCCAGACGATGTTGTCGCCCGCCATGATCCCCCGAAAAACCCGGTCCAGGCCCGCTATTCCGGTGCTGACCTGCGCGTCGATCGCCGCCATTACGCCCCCTTCGCAACGTAAAGCCATGGAGCGGCGTACGATCCCGGCGCAACCCATGGCGAAAATTCTTATACTGCAACAACCGCTGCGGCGCGGATCCGCGCTCGCTTCGATCCCAATCATAACCCAATACGCCAATCGCCCCACGACCTGATCGGACAACCGAACCATGATGTCGAACTCGCCCGCCATCGCGCCACCGTCCAACTTACCTTTACCTTTGGAGCGGTTACGGGTGCCTGAAGATCTCGACGGCCGCTTCGGGTCCAACCGCGCCGGCCCGGATGTCGTTTGCCAGCTCGCCGCCGGCAACGATCTGGAAGCCGTGCAAGCGTGGCTGGCGGAATTCCAAGATTCGCCGCAGACGCTGCGCAACTACCGCAAGGAAGCCGAGCGCCTGCTGCTGTGGGCGCTTATGGAACGCGGCAAACCTTTATCCGGCCTCACCCGCGAAGACTGTATTCTCTACGAAAATTTCTTGGCCGACCCGCAACCTCGCCAGTGTTGGTGCGGCTCCAAAGCGCCGCGCTTCAGCCCGCACTGGCGGCCGTTTCTCGGCCCGCTCAACCCGGCCAGCCGCAAAGTCGCGATGCTGATCGTCAACTCCCTGTTCAGCTACCTGGTCAAGGCCGGCTATCTGGCCGGTAACCCGCTGGCGCTCGCCCGCCGCCGCGCGCGCGGCCAACAATCCATGCGCCAAGTGGAACGCTTCCTCGAACACGACCAATGGCAAGCCTTGCTGGCGACTGTGGACGAGCTGCCTGGCGACGAGGAGCGCGGCCGCCAGCACCGCGCCAGGGCCAAGTATCTGCTCGCCCTGCTCTACCTGCTCGGCCCGCGCGTGAGCGAAGTCGCCAACCACGCCATGAACAGCTTCGTCCAAATTCGCGGCCGTTGGTGGTGGCGGGTGATCGGCAAGGGCCGCAAGGAAGCGCAAGTCCCGGTCAATCAAGATATGCTGCAAGCGCTGCGCGACTACCGCCGCTTTTACAACCTCTCGCCCCTGCCCGCCCCGGACGACGCCACCCCGCTGGTGCTGAACCTCAAGGGTACCGTTGGGATCGGCGACAACATGATTTACCGGATCGTGAAAGACCTGGTGGCGAAAGCCGCCGCGCGATTGGCGGCGGACGACCCTTATCAGGCGGAGAAACTGCGCCGCGCCTCCACGCACTGGTTTCGCCACACCAGCATCACCCATCAAGCCGACGCCGGCATCGACATCCAGTTCCTGCAACGCAACGCCCGCCACGCCCGCATCGATACCACCGGCTTGTACTTGCACGCCGAGGAAAAGGAATGGCACGAAAACATGGAGCGCCACCGCCTCAAGGATTAAACTTCCAACGCTTCGCGCCGGGCCCTCGCCCGGCCGAGCGAAGGTTCGCGACGCGAACACGACCCAAAAAAAAGGAACCTCCCCGCATGTCGTCCTACATTACCGACACTATCGATTACCTCAAGCAAAGCAGTCCCGCGCAAGCCGAGTTTTACCAGGCCACCCACGAAGTGCTGGCCACCATCAAACCCCTGCTCGACCGCAACCCCAAATACCAGAAACACAACATCATCCAGCGCATCGTCGAACCGGAACGGCAGATCCTGTTTCGGGTCGCGTGGCTCGACGACCGCGGCAACGTGCAGGTCAACAAAGGCTACCGCATCCAGTTCAATTCGGCGCTCGGCCCGTACAAGGGCGGCTTGCGCTTTCATCCCAACGTCACCGCCGGCACCATCAAATTCCTGGGTTTCGAGCAGATTTTCAAAAACGCCCTCACCGGGCTGGCCATCGGCGGGGCCAAGGGCGGCTCCAACTTCGACCCCAAGGGCAAATCGGACGGCGAAATCATGCGCTTTTGCCAGTCGTTCATGACCGAGCTGTTCCGCCACATCGGCGACACCATCGACGTGCCGGCCGGCGACATCGGCGTCGGCGGCCGCGAGATCGGCTACCTGTACGGTCAGTACAAGCGGTTAACCGGCAGTTACGAGGGCGTGTTGACCGGCAAAGGACTGAACTGGGGCGGATCGCTGGTGCGCACCGAGGCCACCGGCTACGGCGCGGTCTACTTCGCCCAAAACATGCTGGCCGAGCGCGGCGACTCGTTGGAAGGCAAGGTCTGCGCGGTGTCCGGCTCCGGCAACGTGTCCATCTACACCGTCGAAAAGCTCTATCAAGTCGGAGCCAAGCCGGTCGCGGTCAGCGACTCCAACGGCATGATTTACGATGAGGGCGGGATCGACTTGAACCTGCTCAAGCGCGTCAAGGAAGTCGAGCGCGCCCGCCTGACCCGCTACGCCGAGGAACGTCCGGGCGCGGTTTATACCCCGGTCGATGAGTATCCCGCCGGCCGCAACGGCGTTTGGAGCGTGCGTTGCGACGCGGCTTTCCCCAGCGCCACCCAAAACGAAGTCGGCGTCGAAGACGCCAAGGAACTGTTGAAAAACGGCTGCAAGTGCGTCGCCGAAGGGGCCAACATGCCCTCGACCCTGGACGCCATCGACGCTTTCCTGGCCTCCGGCATCGCCTACGGTCCGGCCAAGGCCGCCAACGCCGGCGGCGTCGCCACCAGCCAGTTGGAAATGAGCCAAAACGCCAGCATGAACCAATGGACCTTCGAGGAAGTGGACGCCAAGCTCCAGCGGATCATGGCCAACATCTACCGCACCGCCAGCGAAACCGCCAAGGAATACGGCGCGCCCGGCAACCTGGTGCTCGGAGCCAACATCGCCGGCTTCCGCAAGGTCGCCGAGGCCATGATCGATCAAGGCGTAGTTTGACCCTTCAAAAACCCAATCGCCGGTTTGCTCGAACCGATCAACCCGGCGGCGGCTTCACGTGATCGACACGTCGGGTTCATCATTCCACGGGAGCAGTTTCAAAAACGGCTTTGAAAACCGGACCGAACGGCTCTAGCGAAGTGGGTGTGATTTCCGTCGGCCCCGCGAGGCTTTCGGCGGCAAATTCCGGTCGGGCGAAGGCTTCGCACATCTCCGCCAACAAATCCGCCATTGGCGGCGAAATCCCCTGCTGCATCATGCCGGCTTTGGCTTGCGCCGGATCGGCCCGGACATACCGGAGATCCGGTTTGCCGATGGCCTGCCCCAGTACGCTCGCCGCTTCGGTCGGGGTATAAGATTTCGGCCCACGAAGATGCAAAACCCGCCGTTCGACTTCTGGCTGTTTCTTGGCCCCGCCCGCCAAGACGCGCGCGTTCATCGATTTGGCCAAGGAACGGATTAAGGAACAGATTCGGGATCGACTGTAGCGACTTGCTCGCCGGCGCGCGAGCGCGCGAATTTTCAAGTCCGAGCCCCGTGTCAGCCAAACGGAAATCCAGCCCAACGGTTGCGCGAACCCGTTGCGGATCGGTAACATAAAACGTTCTAGCATTTTAGATTTTATGCGGGACCCGCCATCGGGTTCCGTCCGGGCACGGAAGCCGCGTCAGCCGCCGTTATTGAGGAATCGCCATGAGCTTGACCCATCTCCCTCCCTCCCAAGGACTTTACGACCCGCGCAACGAACACGATTCCTGCGGTATTGGCTTTGTCGTCGATATCAAGAATCGCAAAAGCCACCAACCCATCCGTCAGGGCTTGGAAATTTTGGCTAATTTGAGCCATCGCGGCGCGGTGGGAGCCGATCCTTTGGCCGGCGACGGCGCGGGCATCTTGATCCAAACGCCCGACGGCTTTCTGCGCGCCGAATGCGCCGCGCGGGGCATCGATTTGCCCGCGCCGGGCGATTACGCGGTCGGCATGGTCTTTCTCCCGCGCGACGCGCAGGTCCGAACCCAATGCGAGGGCGCCCTGGAGCGCACCGTCGCCGCCGAAGGTCAGATTTTTCTCGGCTGGCGCGACGTGCCCACCGACAACTCTTGTCTGGGCCGCAGCGTGCGCCCGACCGAGCCGGTGATCCGGCAAGCCTTCGTGCGGCGCGGCCCCGGCTGCCCGGACACCGACGCCTTCGAGCGCAAGCTGTTCGTGATCCGCAAGCAGACCCACCACGCGATTTGGGATCGCGAGCAACTCAGCCGCCAGCCGTTTTACATCGCCTCGTTCTCCTCGCGCACCCTGGTTTACAAGGGCATGATCCTGGCGCGCAACCTCGGCGTGTACTATCAAGACTTGCGCGACGAGCGTTTGGAGTCGGCGCTGGCCTTGGTCCACCAGCGTTTCTCCACCAACACCTTCCCGACCTGGGCGCTGGCGCACCCGTTCCGCTACCTCTGCCACAACGGCGAAATCAACACCCTGCGCGGCAACATCAACTGGATGCTGGCCCGCCGCCGCAGCATGCGCTCCGACCGGCTCGGCGCCGACCTGGAAAAGCTGTGGCCGCTGATCGGCGACGGCGCCTCCGACTCCGCCACCTTCGACAACGCCCTGGAGCTGCTGCTCGCCGGCGGCTACTCGCTGCCGCACGCCATGATGCTGATGGTGCCGGAAGCCTGGTCCGAAAACCCGCTGATGGACCCGCGCCGCCGCGCCTTTTACGAGTACCACGCCGCCTTGATGGAGCCGTGGGATGGCCCCGCCGCCATCGCCTTCACCGACGGCCGCCAGATCGGCGCGACGCTGGACCGCAACGGCTTGCGCCCCGCCCGCTATCTGGTCACTGACGACGATCAGGTGATCATGGCCTCCGAGATGGGCGTGCTGCCGATCCCGGAAGAAAAAATCGTCAAGAAATGGCGCTTGCAGCCCGGCAAGATGCTGCTGATCGACCTGGAGCAGGGCCGGATCATCGACGATGACGAGATCAAGGCCCAACTGGCCGCCGCCGAGCCCTACCAGGCGTGGCTGGACGCCACCCAGATCCACCTCAAGGACCTGCCGACCGAAATCGGCCCGATGGCCCCCGATCCGGAAACCTTGCTGCGCCGCCAGCAAGCCTTCGGCTACACCCAGGAAGACACCCGCGCCTTCCTCGACCCGATGGCGATCACCGGCGAGGATCCGATCAGTTCGATGGGCCGCGACATCCCCCCGGCGGTGCTCTCCGACCGGCCCAAACTGCTCTACGACTATTTCAAGCAGAAGTTCGCGCAGGTCACCAACCCGCCGATCGACCCGATCCGCGAGGAGTTGGTGATGTCGCTGGTCTCCTTCATCGGCCCCCGCCCCAACCTGCTCGACCCGCACAGCGCCGGCACCCAGAAACGGCTGGAGGTCAAGCGGCCGGTGCTGGCCAACGTCGATCTGGAGCGCATCCGCCGCATCGAATATCACGTCGACCGCGCCTTTCGCACCCACACCCTCAGCATCTGCTATCCGGTCGAGCGCGGGGCCGATGGCATGGCGCGAGCCTTGGAAGACCTGTGCCGCGAAGCCGCCGACGTGGTGCGCCAAGGCGACAATATCTTGATCCTCTCGGATCGGGACATGGACGCCGACCGCATCGCGATTCCCGCCCTGCTCGCCACCGCCGCCGTCCACCACCACCTGATCCGGACCGGACTGCGCACTGAGGTAGGCTTGGTGGTCGAAACCGGCGAGGCCAAGCGGGTCCACGACTTCTGCTTGCTGGCCGGCTACGGCGCGGAAGCCATCAATCCGTGGCTAGCCTTCGATACCCTCACCGTCTCGCACGCCAGCTTGATCCCGCCGCAAAGCGAAGCCGAGGCGCACGAGCACTACACCAAGGCCGTCGCCAAGGGCATCCTCAAGGTGATGTCCAAGATGGGCATTTCCACCTATCAATCCTATTGCGGCGCGCAGATTTTCGAGGCGGTCGGCTTAGCCGAGGAGTTCATCAACCGCTATTTCACCGGCACCCAAGGCGTGATCGAGGGCGCGGGCTTGCAGGAAATCGCCCGCGAAGCCGTCGCCCGCCACCAGCAAGCCTTCGGCGACGCGCCGCTGTACCGCGATTCGCTGGACGTCGGCGGCGAACTGGCCTTCCGCATCCGCGGCGAGCGCCACGCCTGGACCCCGGAAACCGTGTCGCTGCTCCAGCACGCGGTGCGTTCCGGCGACTACCAGCAATTCAAACATTACAGCCGGGCGATGAACGACCAGCGCGACAACCTGCGCAATTTGCGCGGTTTGTTCGAATTTCGTTTCGCCAACCAACCGCTGCCCTTGGAAGACGTGGAGCCGGCCGGCGAAATCGTCAAGCGCTTCGCGACCGGGGCCATGTCCTTCGGCTCGATTTCCTGGGAGGCGCACACCACCCTGGCCATCGCCATGAACCGGCTGGGCGCGAAATCCAACACCGGCGAGGGCGGCGAAGACCCCGCCCGTTACGTCCCGCTCGAAAACGGCGATTCCGCCCGCTCGGCCATCAAGCAAGTCGCCTCCGGCCGCTTCGGCGTTACCACCGAATACCTGGTCAACGCCGACGCGCTCCAAATCAAGATGGCCCAGGGCGCCAAGCCCGGCGAAGGCGGTCAGCTGCCCGGCCATAAGGTCAACGACTGGATCGCCAGGGTCCGCCATTCCACCCCCGGCGTCGGCCTGATCTCGCCGCCGCCGCACCACGACATCTACTCGATCGAGGACTTGGCGCAACTGATTTTCGACCTGAAGAACGCCAATCCCAAAGCGGCTATCAGCGTCAAACTGGTCTCCGAAATCGGCGTCGGCACGGTGGCGGCGGGCGTGGCCAAGGCCCACGCTGATCATGTCACCATCTCCGGCGAAGACGGCGGCACCGGCGCGAGCCCCTTGACCTCGATCCAAAACGCCGGTTCGCCTTGGGAAATCGGCTTGGCCGAAACCCATCAGACCCTGGTGCGCAACCACCTGCGCGGGCGGATCGCGGTGCAGGTCGACGGCGGCTTGCGCACCGGCCGCGACGTGGTGATCGGCGCGCTGCTCGGGGCCGACGAATTCGGTTTCGGCACCGCCGCCCTGATCGCCGCCGGCTGCGTGATGATGCGCAAGTGCCACCTCAACACCTGCCCGGTCGGGGTCGCCACCCAGGACCCGGAACTGCGCAAGCGCTTCGCCGGCCAGCCGGCCCACGTCATCAACCTGTTCACTTTCCTGCTTGAGGAAGTCCGCGAGTTGATGGCGAAACTGGGCTTTCGCACCTTCGATGAGATGATCGGCCGGGCGGATCGGCTCGACATGCGCCGCGCCATCCATCACTGGAAAGCGCGGGGTTTGGACTTCACCCGCCTGCTGGCCATGCCCCCAGCCCCGCCCGGCGTCGCCACCTATCATTCCGAGGAGCAGGACCACGGCCTGAGCGGAGTGTTGGATCACCAGTTGATCGCCCAGGCGCAGCCCGCGCTGGAGGCCCGCCAGCCGGTTCGCTTCACCGCGCCGATCCGCAACAGCGACCGCACCGCCGGAGCCATGCTTTCCGGGCAGATCGCCTCTCGCTACGGTCATGCCGGCCTGCCGGATAACACCGTGCACATCGACTTGCAGGGCACCGCCGGTCAAAGTTTCGGAGCCTTTCTGGCGCGCGGCGTCACCCTGGAATTGCGCGGCGAAGCCAACGACTACGCCGGCAAGGGGCTGTCCGGCGGACGGATCCTGGTCTATCCGACGGCCGAAAGCCGCCTGCGCGCCGAGGACAACATCATCGTCGGCAATACCGTGCTGTACGGGGCCATCGCCGGCGAATGCTACTTCCGGGGCATGGCCGGCGAGCGCTTCGCGGTGCGCAATTCCGGGGCTATCGCCGTGGTCGAGGGCACCGGCGATCACGCTTGCGAGTATATGACCGGCGGCGTGGTGATCGTGTTGGGCCGGACCGGCCGCAACTTCGCCGCCGGCATGAGCGGCGGCGTCGCCTATGTCCTGGACGAGACCGGCGACTTCGACCGCCGGGCCAACAAGGCCATGGTGGCGCTGGAACCCTTGAACGATGCGGAGGAAACGCTCAACGTCCGCGTGTTGCGCGATGACTGGAGCGGCTTGGCGCATGCCGAGCTGCCGGACGATCTGCTCCGGCACGACGCCCGCCGCCTGCAAATCCTGATCGCCCGCCACTATCTGTATACCGGCAGTGAACCCGCTCATCGGGTGTTGGAGCATTGGAACGAATGGTTGCCGAAATTCATCAAGATCATGCCGTTGGATTACCGACGCGCCTTGCACGACATGCAAGCCAAGGCCCGCGCCATGCGGATTGACGACAAAGCCAGCGTGGCGGTGGGAGTGTAATCATGGGCAAGCCAACCGGTTTTTTGGAAATCCTCCGCCACGAACACGGCTACGCGCCGGTCGAGGAGCGGATTGCCCACTTCCGCGATTTCGTGGCGCCCCTGCCGGAGCCCGCCGTCCGCGATCAGGCCGCGCGCTGCATGGACTGCGGCATCCCCTACTGCCATCGTGGCTGTCCGGTCCACAACATCATTCCGGACTGGAACGATCTGGTCTATCGCAACAAATGGCGCGAGGCGCTGGACGTGCTGCACTCCACCAACAACTTCCCCGAATTTACCGGGCGAATTTGTCCGGCCCCGTGCGAGGCGTCCTGCACCCTCAACTTCAACGACCATCCGGTGACGATCAAGGATATCGAATGCGCCATCATCGACAAGGGCTGGTCGGAAGGCTGGGTCCAACCGCAAATCGCTTCGCACCGCACCGGCAAGCGGGTTGCGGTGATCGGCTCCGGCCCCGCCGGCCTGGCCTGCGCCCAGCAGCTGGCGCGGGCCGGCCACGCCGTGGTGGTGTTTGAAAAAAACGACCGCATCGGCGGCCTGCTGCGCTACGGGATTCCCGATTTTAAGCTGGAGACCTGGTTGATCGACCGCCGGCTGGCCCAATTGCGGGCCGAGGGCGTGGAGTTTAGGCCCAACAGCCACGTCGGCGCGGACATTCCGGCGCGCGGGTTGCTGGCGGAATTCGACGCCGTGGTGCTCTCCGGGGGCGCCGAGTGGCCGCGCGATTTGAAAGTGCCGGGGCGCGAGTTGTCCGGCATTCACTTCGCCATGGATTTCCTGACCCAGCAAAATCGCCGGGTGGCGGGCGCGAAAATTCCCAACGAGGATATTTTAGCGACGGACAAACAGGTGGTGGTGATCGGCGGCGGCGATACCGGCTCCGACTGCGTCGGCACCTCGATCCGCCAGGGCGCGCGTTCGGTCACTCAATTGGAAATCATGCCCAAGCCGCCGCTCCATGAAAACAAACTGCTGACCTGGCCCGATTGGCCGTTGAAGCTGCGGACTTCAAGCTCTCACGAGGAAGGCTGCGAGCGTGACTGGGCGGTCGCCACCAAGCAGTTTTTCGGTCGTGACGGTCGGGTGCGGGCGATCCAAATCGTCCGGCTGGAATGGAAGGCGCAAAACGGCCGGCAAATCATGGTCGAAGTGCCAGGCAGCGAATTTGAAATCGAAGCCGATCTGGTCTTGTTGGCGATGGGCTTCGTCCATCCGATCCACGAGGGGCTGCTTAAGGACTTGGGCGTGGCTTTGGACGAGCGAGGCAACGTCGCCGCCAGCGCCGAGGATTACCAGACCTCGGTCAATAAAATCTTCGCGGCCGGGGACATGCGCCGGGGGCAATCACTGGTGGTGTGGGCGATCCGCGAGGGCCGGCAATGCGCCCGCGCGGTGGATGAGTACCTGATGGGCAGTTCCGAATTGCCGGTTTGAGGGCGCGAGGTGCAAGGTTGGACCGTAACCTTGCATCTCGCTCTCGTCGCGCCCTGCACCGGCGAGAAGGCAAGAATAAATGGGTTGGAGGTGTGCGAGCTGCGAGCATCCGGGCTTGCAAATTTACCTTTTTAATTCCGACAGAACATTGGAACGTTCGGCGCTCTTTGCTGAATTTTCCAGCCAAAATCATTGCCTAGATATTTTTAGTCACCTCCTCGGCTCAAGATCGGCGGGCATATCGATGTCGGCGATAATGCCCGGATCATCGCAGACCAACCGGCGCAGATGTTTTTCATGCCGGCGCAGGATTGCCCGCGCGCCTTCATCTCCCGTCAATCGCCTGAGTTCTTCGCCATAAGCCCGGCCAAAACCGACCGGATGACCGCGTTTTCCCTGAAATTCGGGCGCGGCCAAAGCGGTCGGATGCTCGACGGCCTCCGCCACCTCACAGATCGTCGCCGGCCGAATAAACGGCATGTCGGCCTGGGCAATAATCCAGGCGGACGCTCGCGCGGTCTGTTCCACTCCCCAGGCTAGGCTAGCTCCCATGCCGTTATGCGCTTGCGGGCAAACCGTGACGGGGAAGCCGTCTTGAGTCAGCAGAGCAGCTAACTCCTTCTCGTCGGCATTGATAATCACCAATGTCTCAGGTAAGGCGGAGCGCAAGTGCCGGGCGGCGGCCAACCCGATGGGGACTCGGTCAGCGAGAGGGTGGAGCAGCTTGTCCGAGCCAAAACGGCGAGAAAAACCCGCCGCCAACAACAATCCCTGTTTAAATTTGGCAAGGGTTGGGCTAGTGGTAATGTTCGAGGCTTGTTCCTTGGTAATCTTTATTTGCTCGCAACGCGAATTGGGCTGATTTCAGTGTTGTTAAGGAGGAAATTTTAAGGCTGTAGCTGTCAGCGACGCTCCTTGAGAGATTATAGTCTTCAGTTGATGGATTCACGATTCGGGCGCCAATCTTGAATTTCGTGCGGTGCAGCAAGGCGCTAGAATGCCCTCTTGGACCGTCCTGGCGGCGGACAACAAAAAACCCACTCTCATTCGAGGGTGGGTTCCTTGCCGGCGGAACCGATGCTTATCCGTGTTATTGACAAGTACCGGCTTTCAGACATGCGATCTTGGCAAGACGCCAAGTCTCGATGGGTGCCCAAGGACCCAAAACGCGCTGATTATGGGTGAAGGGCTCCGTCGGATAGTTGCAACCGCTCCACCATTGAGCCGGCTTGAAGAGCGAATTGGGCAAATTGGTCGCGGGATCGTTGGCGCAAAACATGCTCGCGGAAAACGCCACAGGGCGCGGCTGAATGTTGATGTAGCCGGCGATATCCAACGCTTGCTGGACGGTCAACGTGTTAGGCTTGCCGAACGGCATGTGACTTCTGATGTATCCCGCCAGATTCGGGGTTTGAATGTACGCGGCGCCCATGGTAAAGGAACGATTGCCCCACAGGGACGGAACTCGGGGCCGCCCTTCACCGGATCGCAATTTGCCCATCCCAGGGCCGTCCGCATCGTGGCACGAGCGGCAGCCTTTGTCTTTGTAAAGCGTTTGACCGAGGCTGGCGTTAGCCGTCATGGTTTTCCAGTTGGGATCCACAATCGGCATCGCTTCGCCCGGCATATTTTTCCAGCCGGTCGCGGTTTTCATGTTCGGGTCGGTCACGCCATCGCGAATCCAGTTGATGTACGCGACGATATTGTTCATCACATCGCTGTTTTTATCGATCGGATTGCCGCCACCGCAATTCTTGATGCAGTCATTGATCGAGTCCTTGAGATCACGGTTGTAATTGAAGCTGCGGAAATAGGGAAGGCTTTTGTACTTGTCGACCGATTGGTACAAGGGATTGCCGCCAGGGGTTTGGGCGGAACCCAAATGGCAGGATGTGCAGGCATTTGCAGAAGGAAAGATGGTCGAGCCGTTCGGATTTTTCACATTGCCAAAAGGCCCGATGGTATTGGTGGTGTTATGGGTGTAGTTGAAACCGTCGATCACTTCTTGCGGGGCAAAATCGATGCTGCGACACTGTAACCATGTCGAATTTTCCTGACAGTTGGGCACCACGATCTTGTCGCCCTTGCCATCGAGGCCCAACATCTGCCCGTCTTCTGAGGTCCCTCCCGAGAAAGAAGTCGCGAAAGCGACCCCGGATAGCAGTAATAGACACCATAATGCCAGTATTTTTTTCATGGATTTTGCGTCCGCTCAAAATCGTAAAGTCGACCGAATAATTTTAGGGTAAGACGTGGTTGAAATACCAGGTGCCGGCTGAGAAAACCGACAGGTTAAAATAGTGAGTATAGCATGATCTAATAGACCTTCTGTAATTTTCGGCCCCGTATTTTTTGATCCGCCTATCAACTTAGCAAATATTGGAACAGTTTCAAACGGCTGGAAATAGACAAAACGATGTAACCAGTCAGAATTATCATGCGGTTTTCGTCTTAGCAACCCCGTCATTTGTGGTTCCGGTTGCGGTGACAGCTTCCCGCAAGACAACCGCAAGGCTATCTCCATCAGCCTGCGGCTGAACACGCGCCAGCACCACACCATGACGCAGCGCGGTCAGTTCGGCCAGGACGGAGATAGCGATTTCCGGCGGAGTGCGGCTGCCGATTGGCAAACCGACCGGCCCGCGCAGGCGGCGCAATTCCTCGGGCGTCACTTCTAACTGCACCAACCGTTCGCGCCGCCGGGCCGTGGTGGTGGCCGAACCGAGCGCGCCCACATAGAAAGCGTCGGTTTTCAGCGCTTCCATCAACGCCATGTCATCCAACCGGGGATCGTGCGTCAGCGCGACGATGGCGGTGTGCCGGTCGGGCGCGATGGTGCGCACCACATCATCCGGCATCCCCGGCAACAGTTCCGCGCCGCTCGCCGTCCATTCCCGGACATATTCAGCGCGTGGGTCGCACACCAGCACCCGGTAATCCAAGGTTTGCGCCATTGCGGCCAGATAAGCCGAAATCTGACCCGCCCCGATCAGCAACAACCGCCAGCGTGGGCCGAAGATCTGGGTCAGCGCCTCGCTGTCAAAGGTCGGAACGGCGTTAGGGGTCGTGGGATGAAAGTTTACCGCGCCGTCCGCGAGCCGTACCCGCCGCGCCAGCAATTCGCCGCGCTCCAGCGCCGCCAGCGCCGGACGCAACGCCTCGACGCCGGCGAGCGGTTCGACCAGCAAGTGCAGCGTCCCGCCGCAAGGCAGACCGAAGCGACGCGCTTCCTCGGCGGTTACCCCGTACTTGACCGTCTTGCAGGTGGTGGGGAAACGAGCGCGCCGCCGCGCCGCCAAATCGTCCTCGACGCAGCCGCCCGACACCGAACCGGAAAACTGTCCGTCGTCCGCAAGCGCCAGCACCGCGCCGACCGGGCGCGGCGCGGAACCCCAGGTGGCGACCACCGTCACCAGCGCCACCCGGCGTCCCGCCACCAGCCACTCGACCGCGCGCCGCAGCACGGCGAGGTCCAGGCTATCCATGCCTCAGCCTTTCAGCTCCGCCGGATTGATCGGCAAGCTTCGCACCCGCTTGCCGGTGGCGGCGAACAAGGCGTTCGCCACTGCCGGCGCAATCGGCGGCACTCCCGGCTCGCCCACGCCGGTGGGACGCTCGGTGCTGGGCACGATATGCACCTCGACCTTGGGCATCTCGCCGATCCGCAGCAGGGGATAGTCGGTGTAGTTGCTCTGTTCCACGCGGCCGTCCTTGAGCGTGATCTTGCCGTGCAGCGCCGCCGCCAGCCCGAAGCCGATCCCGCCTTCCATCTGCGCCTCGATTACGTTGGGGTTGACCGCGACCCCGCAATCCACCGCGCACACCACCCGATCCACGTGGAAGCTGCCATCCGGCTGGACAGTGACTTCGGCGACTTCAGCTACATAGGAATCGAAGGATTCCTGCAACGCGATGCCCCGGCCCCGGCCCTTGGGCAAGGGCGCACCCCAACCGGACTTGCTGGCGGCCAACTCCAAGACCCCTCGCAGGCGCGGCTGATCGACCAACAGCGCCCGCCGGTACTCGTAGGGATCTTGACCGGCGGCGGCCAGTTCGTCGATGAACACTTCGGTGGCGAAGGCGATATGAGTATGGCCGACGCTGCGCCACCACAGCACCGGCACGCCAACTTGCGGGCTGTGCAATTCCACGCGCAGGTTGGGGACGTCGTAGGGCAGGTTGGCCGCGCCCTCGACCGAGGTGGGGTCGATGCCGTTTTTCATCATCGCCGCGAACGGCGTCCCGGCGAGGATCGACTGACCGACGATGCGCTGAATCCAGGCCAGCGGCTTGCCCTGCGCGTCCAGGGCGGCGGCGATGCGATGCACGAACAGCGGTCGGTAATAACCGCCCTTGATGTCGTCCTCGCGGGTCCACATCAACCGGATCGGCGCGTTTAAATCTCGGGTGGCCTTGGCGATCTCCACCGCTTCCGCAATGTAATCGGCGGTGGGGTTGGCGCGGCGGCCGAAGCTGCCGCCCGCCAAAAGGGTGTGGATGGTGACTTGCTGCGGGCTGAGCCCAGCAATTTTCGCGGCGGTCGCTTGATCGAGGGTTTGCGCCTGGGAGCCCGCCCAGATTTCGCAAGCGTCGTCCTTCAGTTGCACCACGCAATTGAGCGGCTCCATCGGCGCGTGAGCGAGATAGGGGAACGCGAACGTGGATTCCAGGGTCTTGGAAACGCCTTTTAACGCGCCGGCGGCATCGCCGCGATCCGCCGCGACCGCGCCGGGAGTTTTGGAGAGTTCGAGATACTGCGCGCGCAGCGCGTCGCTCGACACCTTCGCCCCACCGCTCTCATCCCACTCGACCGCCAACGCATCCCGGCCTTTCTTGGCCGACCAGAAATCGCGGGCAACCACCGCCACGCCCTGCGGGATGGACACCACCGCCTTCACGCCCGGCACCGCGCGGGCGGCGTCGGCCTGTACCGTCTTAACCTTGCCGCCGAACACCGGCGGGCGAGCCACCAACGCCGTCAACATGCCGGGAAACTTGAGGTCTCCGGCGAATTGGGCTTGGCCGTTGACTTTGGCCAAGGTGTCCTTACGCGGCAGGCTCTTGCCGATGATCTTCCATTCGCCAGGCGCTTTCAGCTTGACGTTTTGCGGCGGCGGCAGTTCGGCGGCCTTGGCCGTCAGTTCCCCGTAACTGGCCTTGCGCCCGGAAGCGGCGTGAACGACGGTCCCGTTCTCGGCTTTGAGCGTGCCGGGTTCCACCTGCCACTGAGCGGCGGCGGCGGCGATCAGCCATTCGCGGGCGGTCGCGCCCGCCTGCCGCAATTGATCCCAAGAGTTGGTCAGGCTGGAGCTACCTCCCGTGCCCTGGGTGCTCCCACCCCAGGCCAGATTGCCGTAGAGCTTGGCGTCGGCGGGCGCGGACTCGACTTGAATCCGCTCCCAAGGGACTTCCAATTCTTCCGCCACCAGCATCGGCAAGCCGGTGTGAACGCCCTGCCCCATTTCCAGATGCTTCACCAGCACGGTGATAGTGTTATCGGGGGCGATGCGCAGGAAGGCGTTCGGGGCGAGCACGGCATTGGCGCTCACCGCGCCGGCGGCGCGTTGGGCGGCGCGGCCGATGGGCAGATAAAAACCCAAAGTTAGGCCCGCGCCGAGCAGCGCGCCCGCTTGCAAAAAGCGGCGACGTCCGAGATTGGTGATTGCGCTCATGGTTTAGGCCCTCAACGTAGCGGCCGCGTCGTGAATCGCGGCCCGAATCCGAACGTAAGTGGCGCAGCGGCACAGGTTGCCGCCCATCGCCGCGTCGATGTCGCTGTCGCTCGGTCGCGGGTTGCCGGCCAACAATCCTGCCGCGCTGAGGATTTGACCGGGCTGACAATAGCCGCATTGCGAAACCTCCTGTTTGACCCACGCTCGCTGCAAGGCCTGGACGATCCGGTCGCCGGTGGCCTCGATTGTGGTCACCTGAGCGCAGGCGACGGCGGACACCGGCAACACGCAGGAACGCATCGGGCTGCCGTTGACTTGGACGGTGCAAGCGCCGCAAGCGGCTTGACCGCAGCCGTATTTGGTTCCGGTGAGCCCCAAAGTATCGCGCCACACCCACAGCAGCGGCGTGTCGGGAGGCGCGTCGACTTCGTGTCGCTGGCCGTTCACAAAGAGCGTGATCATATCGGTTCCTCCCAGGAAAAAGCGGGGTGAAGGGTGAGGTCGACCGGCAAGAGTGGACGCCAGCGGGTCAGGTTTCGCCGAATCGAGATTGATAGAAGCGCTGTTCAAACGCAACGGGCGAAAAATAGTTCAACCGGGCTTGGCCGCGCTGGCGATTGCAAAACCGCTCGATATATCCAGCGATCTGATCGGTCCCCTGCCGGCGGGTCTCGAAGCGGCGAATCGTCAGCGATGCGGGTTGAAGTTGAATTCGAAGCTTCGCTTTTAGCGCGAGTAACGTTGCGCCAGCCATGATCGACCTCCTCGTCGGAGGTTTGATGCTGGCGCGAACAAGTTTTCAGACACGGCTGTTCGAGCATCGTCCGCGACGCGCGAGGTGCAAGGCGCGGGCGGGTCACCACCGCTATTGGCTTTTAATCCGTCGGGGGGCGAGCGGTTCACGATCCCGGCGAGAAAGGTCGGCGGTCAAAGGAGATAAAAATCAGAAAAATCTTTTAGAGCCTATCCCAAAATTAAGCCATTAATATATTTATATAAATATAGAATCATGTGCTTATAAATTGCGGATTTGAATAACGATGGATGAAGATTTGAAATGATGACTGCTAAAAGATATCCCAGCGATCTCACGGATGAAGAATGGAAGGTTGTGGAAGAATGCCTTCGTCCGGACGAAGGAATAGGGGCGGGCCGCCCGCTGGAAGTCGATTTGAGACGGGTCTGGGATGCGATTTTGTATATCAACAAAACGGGCTGTCAATGGGCTTACTTGCCGCATGATTTTCCACCGCGCACGACGGTCAATTACCATGATATGAAATGGATGACGAGCGGTCTGTTCGAGCGGGCGAACGCGGAAATTCGCCGCAGGGCGCGAAAAAAAACGGTCGAACCGAAGAGCCCAGCGCCGGGATCATCGACAGTCAAAGCGTCAAGGGCACGGCGGAATCCGCCGAGGAATCCGGCTTTGACGGCTGGAAGAAAGTCAAGGGCAGGAAGTATCACATTGTGACCGATACAACGGGTTGCGTTCTGGCGGTGGCGGTTCATGCCGCGAACGTTCACGATGGTCAGGGCGCCTACCCCTTGCTGAAGAAGACGTTTGATACCGTGCCGACGCTGCGCCGAATTTGGGCCGATCAAGCCTATCGGGGAGATTTGGTGTCCTGGGTGAAAGAGACCTTTGCCTGCGAGCTGGAAATCGTTCAAAAAACCACAAAAGCGTTTAAAGTGCTACCGCGTCGCTGGGTGGTGGAAAGAACTTTAGCCTGGTTGAGCCGCTATCGTCGATTGGTGCGTGTCTATGAAAAAAGAGTCGCTTCCAGTGTCGCCATGATTTGGGTCTCTTCTCTCCGCATTTTGTTAAAGAAACTGTGTGCTCCCATACCTCAAGAAGGTTCCGTTTAATTGCTTCATCTGAATCTGAATTTTCGGATAGGCTCTTAAGTTTAACAATCAGAATTAAGAGCCTATCCCAAAATTAAACCATTGATATATTTATACAAAAGTAACATCA
>ERZ761602.1559-NODE-1559-length-41032-cov-8.501891_pt1 | contig 41032 bp, 36 predicted proteins | sample MGYA00512165_ERZ761602 | MGnify/ENA primary metagenome ERZ761602 (study PRJEB28899, sample SAMN02445085) | bioreactor sludge metagenome | biome: EBPR sludge; isolation source: Thorneside wastewater treatment plant | place: Australia: Brisbane, Thorneside...
TTTGATGACGACCGGAGTCCAGTCCCTGCTGGATAAAGAGCGGGGGGCACATCACGGACATACCCCTCGCGTATATCGCCTCGCCGAAACGAAAAGCGGCCCGGTTTCCCGAGCCGCTTTGAGATTTGCAGAGTGCCTGACCTTAGAATTCGTAGCGCAGGCCAACCTGGATCGCCCAGCGCGACGCTTCCGTGTTGCGGCCAGGTGTGATCGTCGCCTGGTTGGCGGCGCCGCTGATGCGATAACGATCGCAGGTAACCGTGCCATCGTTATCCGCGACGCCGTCGACGCCGGCGCAGGCCACGTTGTACAGGTTCAGGTTCTCGCCGTACTCGCGCACCACGCCCCACTCGTCGTTGAGCAGATTGAGCACGTTCGCGATGTCGAATGTCAGCATGGTGCGATGGCCATTGCGGAGACCCGGCAATTGCTGGCTGATCTGCAGATCGAGCCGGTGAATGTCGGGATTGTCCGTCGACCCGCGCGCCACGATGCCGCCGGTGGGAATATCGAACCGGTCGATCATGCCTTGCAGGTTGGTGATTGTTGATGCCGCATCAAACACAACCAGCGGGTCAGAAGCGATGCAGCCGGTGAACGACACCGACGAGACGCCCGTTGCGCAGTTCACAGCCGAGAGATCGCTCAGATCCGGCACGTACGCGAGCTGAGAACCGCGGTTCACGCCGAACACGCTGTTGCGACCGGTTCCGCCGTTCATCGTGAAGGAGAGCGGCCGTCCCGTACGCCATTCGCCGAACAGCGTAAACCGCGTTTCAAGCTCATCAACGAAGTTGTGCCGCCAGCCGAAATTGTACTTGAAGCTGTCGGTGATTTCTTCCTGGCCGCGTCCCTCGACAGCAGTGTTCGGATCATAAGACGCCCACTGACCACCATAGAGCGAGCTCGCCGTGGACGAGAACCGAGCCGAGGCCGAGTACTCGGTAACGTCCTGGCGCGTGTACGATACGCCGGCTTCGACGCCGTTTTCCCAATTGGCGTTCAGCGAGAGCGAGGCGATCCAGCTGAACGGGCTTTCGCCCGGGTTGTAAGCTTCAATATCGCGGTTCGAGCCAGGATTGGACGAAGTGACAGTCAAACCCGGCAAAGCATGTTGCGCCGTGCTCAAGCCGTCATAGCGAATGCGCCCATCCGGCGTCAGCGCTTGGTTTCCGTTCACGACTAACTGCTGCGCGCGGATATCGCGGAACGCCAGCCCTTCCTGATCCTGGAAGCCGAACAAGTCTAAGCCAGCGCGTAAATTGTCCAGCAAGTCCCAGCGCAGCGAAACGTTCGCCTTCCAAACAGATGGAATTTCGAAGTTCGGATCAATGACGTTTGTTTCTGAGGTTGGCGACGCCGTGGTTCCGCCCAGCGCAGCCTGCACCGCCGCCGGAATTGAAGTTCCGAAGCTCGAACTCACCGGAACGTTCAGCGCCGCCGAGCACACCTGCACGCCAGTGAAGCCGCCATAAACTGGAGCGGCGTTGTTGCAGGCAACGGCCCCCGACGTCTCGATCAGGAAGCCATAACCGCCAGGATCGGCCACGCTCGTGCCGGATGCTGCGGTGAGCCGCTGGAAGGTCAGGGTGTTGTCGATAATGCCGGTGTTCGAGAACACGTTCGACAGGAACACGTCGGGCAGACCGCCCGAGAACAAGCCTACACCACCCGATACGCGGATATCTTCCGTCGGATCGTAGGTGAACGAGAAGCGCGGCATAAGCACGTCGCGCCCATCGTAGGTTTCCTGATTGGTGCGCCCGGCATAGCGAGCCGCGAAATTGGGGTTTTCAGCCGGTTGGTCACCGACGCTGTAGGTGTCATAGCGGAAGCCGTATGCGAGCGTCAGGCGATCGGTGAGGTCCCAGGTATCCTGAACCAACGCGGAATAGATGTCGTAATCGAACACCGCCGCCGCGTCCGTCGCGACGCCTGAGATGGCGTTGCGGTAGACTAGTTGGCTCGCATCGCCCGCCGAGAAATCAGAGATCGAGTCAAAATAGTAGGTGCCATCGCTGTTTGGCAGGAAGATGTTGAAGACATCCGTATTCTGCCACTGGACGCCCGCTTTGAAGAGGTGGGCTCCCCACTGATATTCCCCCGAGAACTGCGCTTGAGTGCCCTGAGTCTCGAGGTAGTTGGCGTGGCGGAATTGATCCGGTCCAAACCGCACGACCGCGACGCCTTGAGAACCGTTGCGGCAGTTCTGAAGCGGGTTGGTGCCCGCCGTGTTCGCGCCTGGCACCGAGCAGACACTGATGTCCGCGAAAGCTTGGCCAGACGGCGGCTCCTGCAAGCGTGTGTAGTCGCGCTGGCTGACGCGGAACTCGGTCGTGAACTGATCGGTCCAGGACGAGTTGACCTGCAAAGCCATTGTGTTGTCGTCCTCGCCGGTCAGATACCACTGACTGTCAAGGCCTGCGCTCGTGGATCCCAAGTTGGTGCGCTGAATAACGCCGGACTCCGAGTGACGGACCGTGAGCGACGCCAGGTGGTCTTCGTTGATGTTCCAATCGAAGCGCCCGGTATATTTCTCGTCGGTGATCGGCTTGGTGAGCGCGATAGATCCGGCGTTGAAGCTCGAACCGTAAGTGGTCGCGAAGACATCGGTGACCGCATCGATTTCCGCTTGGGTCATCGGCGTCAGGTTGGGGCCGGTGATGGTCGACGAAAACCCGAGCCCAGCTGGGCCGAATGCGGTCGGGTCAAGCGATTCGTAGGTTTCGTATGAAAGCGCGAAAAACAAACGGTCTTGAAGGATTGGGCCACGGAACGTGGCGCCCCAATTCTCCTGCGTGATGGTATTGTCGACCTGCTGGCCGAAGATGCGGGTGCCGACCAACTCGTCGTTCAGGTAGTTGATGAAGGCCGACCCAGAGAAATCGTTGTCGCCTTCGCGGAGCACGATGTTGATGGCGCCGCCGATAAAGTCGCCGTTTTCAACGTCGAAAGGCGCCGCCTCGACCGCGAACTGGCGCACCGCATCAAGCGAGATTGGGCCACGACGCGTGGGCAACCCACCTGTGTTCAGACCGAAATCGTCTTGCGCCTGCACGCCGTCGATGGTCACGCGGTTGGTGCGGGGATTGGAGCCCGCGATCGAAATGCCACCGTCGCCGCGCGAGTTTTGAGTCACCAAGGGGTCACGGCGGGCGAGGTCGCGAATGTCGCGTGTGATGGATACCGCGCCGGCGATGTCGTCCCGCGTCAAAAGGGTGTTCGAGCCGGTGGCGGCGGAGCGACCGCCCGTAGCAGTCACAACGATCTCAGCGTCAGACGCTTGCAACGCAAAATCGTAGCGGAACGGCTGACCCACCTCGAGGAACACGTTTTCCAGGCGCTGGCCTTCGTACCCATCCGCCGTCACTTCGATCGTGTAGGGCCCGCCGACGCGAAGGCCGCGCAAGTCGAACACGCCGCCCGCGTCGCTTGCTTCCGAGTTCACACTGCCCGTCGGACCATGGCGCACAATGACTTGAGCGTCGGGGATGCTTTCGCCTGTTTCCGCCGAGACGCTCCCGCGGACAGCGGACGTGGTCTCTTGCGCATAGGCCGATGGGACCGTCGCCATGCTGATTGCGACGGCGGCGGCGCCCGTCAGGTATTTCGCCACAGTGGCGCCCGCGCGCTTATTCTTGGAAAACATGCATACCCCCGAGGCGGCGGTGCGTGAATCGCGCCCGCCGGTTCCAACGGGCGGTTTAACGGGGGAATCCAACAGGTCCATAACGCCTTTTTAACGGAATTATGACAATGCGCCCGGTTGTTGCGGTTGACGTAGCGTCATCAAGGGTTTCATTGTTTCGCCCGGGCAACACCACAAAATTTTCGCAGTTGCGAAAAGAACGGCCGAACGTTTGCGGGATTTGTCGCCATCCGACCGACCGACCCCTACATGACGTTGTCCGGCACGTGATTCGCGGAGGGAATGATGGTGGCGGCCTCCAGGCCAACCCGATGGTGGGAGCGTGACACCACGCCTGGCCTGGTGCTCATCGCCGCCACAATCGGCTCTTTTCTGTTGTTGAACGCCCCTGCCGGGGAAACTCTTCACTTGACGCTCGAGAGCCAGATCGCTGGCTTGAGCGTCGGCGTTGGACACGGCGCGCACCCGGTCACGCCACACCTCCTCATCAATGATGGACTGATGGTGATATTCTTCCTCTATGTCGGATTGGAGCTGAAACGCGAAACCATCGAGGGCCCACTCAAGAATCCGCGCGAGGCCGCACTGCCAATCGTTGGCGCGATCGGCGGCATGGCCGCTCCGGCAGTCATCTATCTGAGCATCGCGGGCCACAATCCCGCTTACGCTTCGGGCTGGGCGATTCCCGCGGCCACGGACATCGCGTTCGCCGTGGGGGTTATGTCGCTGTTGGGTCCGCGCGTACCCGCAGGCCTGCGCCTGTTTCTTCTCGCCCTCGCCATCATCGATGACCTCGGCGCGATTGTGATCATCGCGCTATTTTACTCCAAGCACCTCGTCGGGTGGGGCCTCGGTGGCGCAACGCTGACTTTCGTCATCATGCTGATGGCCAACCGCGCGGGCGTAAAGGCGCTGCTTCCGTATTGGATATTGGGCGTGGTGCTGTGGGCGTTCATGATCGTGTCCGGCGTGCATGCCACAATCGCTGGCGTCTTGACGGCGATGACCGTTCCCATGCGCAAGGCGGATGGCGCGTCTCCACTAGCCGCCGCGGAGCATGCGCTCAAACCCTGGGTCCAGTTCGCCATCATGCCCATCTTCGCGCTCGCGAACGCCGGCGTCGTGCTCCACGGCGCGGGCCTCGACACCCTGTTTCATCCGATTGCGCTCGGCGTCGCATTCGGCCTCCTCTTTGGGAAACCTGTCGGCATTGCGGCTGCCGCGTGGCTCGCCAGCGCGGTATTGCGACAGAGGCTCCCAGGCAACGGGCTCCAAATCGCCGGTATGGCGATGCTTGCGGGCATCGGTTTCACGATGAGCCTCTTTATAGGAAGCCTCGCTTTCGGCGCGGGCGACCTCGCCACGCCGGTTCGCTTTGGCGTGCTTGGCGGTTCATTCGCGTCGGCCATGCTCGGACTCTTGGTTCTATGGGCAGGCTGTCGGCGGCCCTCGCCGCGGATGCACCCGACGCTGGGTCCGGAAGAAGCCTTGGCCGAAGAGCGCGGCGTGTTGGAAGACGTCGATCATCACAAGGCGCCGTAACCCGGCGCAAAACACAAAAGGGCCGCGCCGTCTCCCGGCGCAGCCCTTTCACGCCGCTTTGTCGTAGGCGTCTCCTCCCCGAAACGCGACCGTCCGCGACGGAGACGATCAGGTTTGACCCTTACCCCGGCGCGCGTGAACGTCAAGACTTTGTCATAAATCGGGGTGGGTTAACCGTACTTCGCAGGTGCAGCGCATTCACTGCGCGCCTTGCTCCAGCGCGTCGACGACGATCTCTGAACTCAGTATCTGGGGCAGCACGCGCGGCTCTCCACCGCCGGCTGGATAGACGAGATAAAGCGGCACGCCGGCGCGCCCATGGTCGGCAAGCGCGCGCGCGATCTCATCGTCACGATTGGTCCAATCCGCCACGAGATAAGCTGTGTCGGTGCGCGCAAAGGCGCGCTGCACCGACTGCTGACCAAGCGTGGTCGCCTCATTGAGTTTGCAGGTCACGCACCAGGCGGCGGTGAAATTCACGAAGATCGGCCTGCCCTCCGCGCGCAACGCCTCAACGCGCGCTGGGCTCCACGCTTCCTCTTCCACCGCTTGGCGTGTCTCCAGGCCAAAGAGCGGTCGCCAAGCGAAGGGCATCGTCACGAGCACGACACACGCGCCGGCCACACGCCAGCCCTGTCCCCATCGCATGACAAACACCGCGAAGCTCAACGCCGCCGCCATGCTCAACAACGCGAGAACACCCGAAGGGCCGGTTTGTTCCGCGAGCACCCATGTCATCCAGATCGCCGAAGCAAACATGGGAAATGCAAGCGCTTGTTTGAGACGTTCCGTCCACGCGCCTGGCTTTGGGATGAAACGTCGAAGGTCGGGCGCGAGATAGAGCGCGGTCATCGGCAGCGCGAAGCCAAGCCCAAGCGATGCAAAGATCACGAGCGCGGTCGGCGGCGATTGGGTCATCGCGGCGCCGACGGCGCCCGCCATGAAAGGCGCCGTGCATGGCGTCGCGGCAATCACGGCAAGCGCGCCGGTGAGCACGGTCCCGAACCCATTCGGCTTGCTCGCAGCTGATTGGCCAACGCCTTGCAGCGCACCGCCAACCGAGAATACGCCCAACAAATTCAGACCGATTGCAAAGAACAGCAGGCCCAGCGCAGACGTCACCCACGGCGCTTGAAGCTGAAATCCCCAACCAATCGCCTGACCCGCGCCACGCAATGCGAGCAGTGACGCCGCGAGCAGTAAGAAGGTGAGCATCACCCCCGCGAAGTAGAGCGCACCTTCGCGGCGCGAATCTCCACTGTGCGCGCTGTTCGCGAGCGACAGCGCCTTGATCGACAGGACAGGCAATACGCACGGCATGAGGTTGAGCAACAGGCCGCCCAAGAACGCGAACGCGGCCGCCAGAAGCACTCCCGCGACATCCATCCCCGCCGGCTGCGGCGAAGACGCGCTGCCTTCGATGTCCGCCAAGGCAAAGTCAGCCGACATTGGCGCAGCGCTTGAGTCGGTTTCCGGAAGCAATTCTCCGGGCGTCGCTTCAATCTCCACGCCCCGACGCCGCCACGCGCCGCCAACCGTCTGCTCAAAAGCCACGACGCCGCCGAGAGAGCTCTGGCCCAAGTCGTCGGCGTGGCCCGGCGCCAGCGAAAAACTCACTCCCCTCGCGCCAACTCGGACGTGCTGAGGCGCAGCCGCTTGAACGGCGTCCGGGGCGTAAGGAAAGAAGCGCACATTGCGTATCGTCGCTGTTTCCGGCAGCGACACGCTCAGTCGCGCTGGCGTCCCTTCGGTGATGCGAGCTTCGACACCGGGAAGGCGCCGTGGCAGTTCTTCCTGCGCCCGACGAATGCGCGGCGCCCAGACGGGGTCATCTGTCCCGCGCGTCGCGACGCGGGCGGAGAACGTCAACATCGCATGCTCTGGAATGCAAATGTCAGAGCAAACCAACCACCGGACATCAGCGGTCAGAGTGATCGTTTCGCCAGGCCGCGCGCTCGCGGGGACCGATATCTCGACTGGAAAGAGGATCTCGCCCGCATAGCCAAAGTTGACCAAAGTGGCGAAAGGGATGGCTTCTGGCGTCGGCCATTGAATCGGTCCGGCCTCGACCCCGTTTGGCAAGCGCCAATCGATTTCAGTGGCGGCGCCGCTGTCGCCTGGGTTTCGCCAGTAGGTGTGCCAGCCATCGGCGATGCGTTGCCGAAGCACGATCGCAAAGCGCTCGCCCGGCTCCACGGCCTCGCGCGCTGAGTGGAGTTCAACTTCCACATTCGCCGTTCGCACAGGCTGCGCCACGGCAAGGGACACGCTCGCCGAAAGCGCCGCGAGCAAAGCAAGTCCACTCTGCATGACCGCGCCTAGTATGCTCAAGCCGCGCCCAGACTGGGCGCGGCTTGGCTTGGTTCGTTCATGCATGGGGCGCGGTTGCGCCTGCGCCATCTTACGCGAGCGGCGTGGCGGCCTGAATCCGCGCAGCGCGGCTCAATATCTTCGGCCACAAGCCGAGTGAGAGCAGGTGCGCATGCATCACGGCCGAAACGCCCTTGTCGCGCAGCTCAAGATAGGTGTCCTTGGGCAGCGCGTTAAGTTTCGCATCAGAGATGCGGAGATACTCGCCGATCTTCTGCGGTTGGTCCGGTGTGCCATCGGCCTTTGCACGCGGCAGCGCCAGCGGCGTCAGCTCGAACAAGTCGTGCTGCTCCATGAGTTTCACGAACTCCTGGGTGCGTCGTCCCAGCATGTCGAACTCGCGACAGAACTGAATCGCTTCCTGGGTGTACCGCGACGGCTTATCGCCTTCGAAGAAGGGAAGTTCCGGCGTTGTCGAGAGCATCTTGGCTGCGCGATCAATGCAGACCAACACACGGTCATCCGCGCTGGGCGCTTGGGCTTGGCCCTGCCCCGACGGCGCGATGATGGGAAGGAACGGGTACCGCCGCGCAAACGCGGGCAAATACACTTCCGGGTCGAGCGACCCATCGGCGCCGAGGAAGACGTTCATGCCGGGGCGAAGCCCCATGACCGCCAGTGGCGTCTTTGACTGTGTGTCGAAGATGATTGGATAGCCGACCGCCGCCAAACCAAACTCATCAACAGTCAACGGAACCAGATGGGTGTCCGCCAAGAATGAAAAAGGATTGGAAACCTGACTGACCCCGAGGCCTTTGTGCTTCTCGTAGGAAAGCGGCTCGAGCTGGTTGTAGAAAAGGATCTTGCCCAGCGTCTGCTGGCCGCCGCCGGCGGTGGTCATGGGATTCTCCGAGATTTCACCATACGGAGGCGCTTCCAACCACGAATGCGGGCGCTCCGCAACTGGCCAGCTCCAATCAATTTGCGCGGCCTCCGTTCCGAGGGCGCGCTCCCGTGGTATGCGGGTAGCCCATGGCTGAGCCACAATCGGTTCCGGGGGCCCTATGAGAGCAGTTGGTCGGGTATTCGCGTTGATTTTGGGGCTCGCGCTGCTGTCATGCGGCCCGCGCCCCGCGCATCCGCTCTCCGCCTTCGAAGGACGGCTGAGCGACTGGGCGCGCGAAATCCTGTCTGACAGCCCCGAACTCGCAACGCAGGCGGGCGTCTCCACCGACGCCGCAGGCGGACCGTATGGGGATCGGCTGGACGATCGCTCGCTCGTCGCCGTCGAGGCGCGCCGCAGTGCAGCATTGCGACGCAACGTCGAACTCATCAGCTTCGATGCCGGTGACCTCAACGCCGCCGATAGACTCACTTTTTCGGTATTGCGCGACCAGTTCGCGGCGGCGGCTCAAGGTGCGGACTTCGCCTTCGGGGATTTCACGCCGCTTGGTGGCATGAAGCCCTATGTCCTGAACCAGTTGGACAGCGCCTTCCTCACGCTTCCAAGCTTTCTCGACGAGCGTCACGATATCCGCTCGACAGCGGACGCCGAGGATTACCTCCTGCGTTTGCGTCAAGTCGCGGCGGCGATTGACGCGGAAACGGCGCGCGCGCGCGCCGACGCACAGGCGGGCGTGCGTCCGCCGCTGTTCATCATGGACGCCACATTGCGGCTGCTCGATGACGCCATCGCGCAACCCCTCGCGACCCAGCCCTACATCGTCAGCTTTCGCCGAAAACTCGACCAGTTGGCGGCGACTGAATCCGATGCGTCGCGACGCGCCGCCGCCGATCAACGCAACCTTGCCTTTTTGGCCCGCGCCGAAGGCATTGTACGCGACTCCATTATCCCAGCGCACCAAAGGGCCGCGGCGTTCTTACGATCGGACCGCGCCAACGCGGGAGACGACCCTGGCGTCATGCGCTTGCCGCGAGGGCAGGAATACTATGCGGCGGCGCTGCGCATCGAAACCACCACATCGTTGTCACCCAGCGAAATTCACACCATCGGGTTGGCGCGCGTCGCCGCTTTGAACAACCAGCTGGATATCGCGCTGCGCCGATTGGGTTTGACGGAAGGCGCGGTCGGAGCGCGCCTGGCGCAACTTACCGTCGACCCCCGATACCAGTATGAAGACAGCGACGCGGGCCGCGCGCAGCTGATCGCCGACGTGCAAGCGCGCGTGGCGCGGATGATGGAACGCGCACCCCAATGGTTCGGCGCGCTACCCCGCGCGCCGCTTGAAGTGCGCCGCGTGCCGCCGTTCGCGGAGACCACGCAACCAGGCGCATACTACTCGCCGCCATCGATCAATGGCGAGACGCCCGGGGTCTACTACATCAATCTCCGCGACCTCTCAGAAATGACGCGGATCGATTTGCCGACGCAGGATTTTCACGAAGCGGTCCCGGGACATCACTTTCAAGTCGCGCTCGCACAGGAAATCGATGATGCGCCGCTGCTGCGCCGGCTGATCGCGTTTAACGCCTACGGCGAAGGCTGGGGCTTATACGCCGAACAGCTTGCGGACGAGGCGGGCTTCTATGACGGAGATCCGGCTGGCCGCGTCGGCTATTTGCGTTGGCAATTGTGGCGCGCCGCGCGGTTGGTTGTCGACACCGGCCTCCATGCCAAGGGGTGGAGTCGCCAGCAGGCGATCGATTACCTCGCACAGACCACGGGCGATGCACCCGGCACGATTGTGTCCGAGGTTGATCGCTATGTCGTGTGGCCCGGGCAAGCGTGCGGCTACGAATTGGGCCGCCGCGAAATTGAGCGTTTGCGCGAGGCCGCGCGAAACGAACTCGGACCAGACTTCGATTTGCGCGGTTTCCACGACGCCGTTCTGCTCCGTGGAGAAGTTCCGCTCAGCGTGCTTGACACATTGGTGCGCGACTGGATTCCGCAGCAACGCCGGCTCGCGGCGCGCGAACGCCGCCGCTAATTCTCCGCGCCGAGTTTTTTCGCGTAACCGCTCGCCATCAGCTGCGCCATCACGTCGAAGGCCTGGTCGGGATTGCTGCGCCGGAGGAGCGCTCCCTGCAGCTCCATGCCCTCCGCCAAGATCAATTCGCGCTGCCCCGCTTCAAGGGCGGCGACAATCCGCTCCGCCGCCACATCCGAGGGCATGCCATTGTCGATCGCGGGGTCGCTAAAACCCCGGGCCCGCGCCTTGCCATCGAGCGCATTCTTCGACACGTTCGTACGCACCGAGCCCGGCGCCACGACAAGCACCTTCACGCCCAGATGAGCCGTCTCAGCGCGTACGCTGTCATGATAGCTTAGGATGCCCGCCTTGGCGGCGCTGTACGCGGCGCGCAATGGCGCGCCTATGATCCCCGCTACACTGGAAACCGCCAGCAGATGGCCGCCGCCGGCGGCCGTCATGCGCGGCAGGAGCGCCTGCGTCAAAGCTATCGGCGCCATCAAGTCGACAGCGATAATGCGCTCAAAAACTTCAAACGATGTCTCCACCGCAAGCGAGCGCTGCGATATGCCGGCGTTATTGACGAGCCCATCGACGCCCCCGCCCCAGGACCATGCTTGTTCGACAATTCGCGGCAAGTGGGCGTAGTCGGTCGCTTCAAACGGCAGGATCAGCGACTGCGTTTTGCAGCGCGCCGCCACCTCTTCAAGCGCGCCCACGTTGCGGCCGGAAAGAACGAGCTTCGCGCCCTTCGCCGAGAGCGCATCCGCGAGCGCGGCGCCGATGCCTGAGGAAGCGCCCGTAATCCACCAAACTTTCTGATCAAACATCGTGCGCCCTCAGCAAAAAATCGCAACAGCTTGACGGCCGACCGCGAGCGGAACGCCGTCCTCGCCCCACAGCGTCATCGCTTGCATGGAATAGCCCTCGCGCGCGTACTCGCTCGACGCGTTCAGCAAGAACCAGCCTTCCGCATTATCTGGCGGGTTCAGCACATCTACCGTCCAGGTCATGGTGCTGATCGGCGCAGGCTTGGAAAAGCGCACCATCGCCGCGGGCGGCAGACAGTCCGCAATGGCGATCAGCGCCGTCAGCCGATCCGCCGCCCCAACGTCGCGGAACCGGGTCCACACACTGAACTCAGGGCGCGGCGCGGTTGCTTCAAACAGGCGTCCGCCCGATGCCAGACGCGTTTCGAAATTGTTCCAGAAACCGCGCGGCGCATCGGGTCCTTCCTTGCGAAACGGCGCGCAATCAGCGGGCGGATCGACACCCGGCATCGGCAAGAAGTCGTGCTCGACCTTGCTCTCGCGCGCGGCGCCGAACACAAATAGCCCCCGCGCCACAGCGCCGTCGGCGTTGACGCAATCCGCCGCGATCAACGCGGAGGAACGACCGCGCCGCAGCATCGAGGAACTGAAGCGCAAATGTCCCGCGGCGGGACCTATGAAACTTATCTGCGCCGAGCGCAGTCCAGGAAGCTCGCCGTGCGCGCGCCTCACCGCCTCATAGGCGAACGCCGCGGTGATGCCGCCATAAAGCGTGCGCCCCTGCGCCCAATCCTCGGGCGCATCAACGACAAAATCCGCCCCCTCCTGGGTGAGACCGTCGAGGACATGTCGCAGCGAAGTCATGGATCTGTGATGCCGGGGCCTTTGCGGCAAATCAATTCCTCTTCAGCCTCGCCCACTAATCGGTGCGGCGTGACCCAACGTGAACAAACGCCCTATGAGTTGATTGGCGGCGCCGAGGGCGTGCGGCGCCTCGCGGAGCGCTTCTACGCCGTGATGGCGCAAACGCCCGACGCAAGCGGCATTCGCGCCATGCACGACGCCGACCTTGGGCCAATCGTCGACAAGCTCGCGGGGTTTTTGAGCGGCTGGATGGGAGGCCCGCGCGACTACTTCGAGCGCAACGACGCCCCCTGCATCATGAGCGTACATAAGCGGCTTCCGATTGGAGCGGCCGAACGCGACCAGTGGCTCATGTGCATGCGCAAAGCGCTCGCGGACACAGGCGCTTCCGAAGAGACCCGCGCCATCCTCGAGCCCGCCTTCGATCGCATCGCTGACGCGATGCGGAGCAAGTAGCCGCCGCCTGACGCGCAGGAACACGTCTTCAGCGCTCGACAACCCGCCAGTGATCGTTCGTCCGGGATGGGTGCTCAGGATTCCGATCGCTTCAACAACTGCGCTCCGGTCAACACCGGAAACAGATCGTCCCAATGCGGGTTGTCGCGTTCGATCAGATTGGTTTTCCAGTCGCGCCGCCATTTCTTCATGGCGTATTCGCGATCACGCGCTTCGGCGATCAGCATGAACGGCTCGTACCACACGAGGCGTGTCACGCCGTATTTGGCGGTGAACGCCGAACCAATCCCCGCCTTGTGCTCACTCACGCGCGCGATGAGGTCGAGCGCCGAGCCTAAATAGATCGTGCCGTGTTTTCGGCTTGCGAGCATGTAGGTTGCGGTGAGGCGCGTTTCATCGACACGCATCTTTTTCTCTTACAACATCAATGCCACGCTCACCACCCATTCCCGGATGAATGCGCAGCGTTCAGTCCGGGACCCATAAACACAGGCCCGTTGCGATTATGGGCCCCGGACCTCGCTGCGCTCGTCCGGGGATGGGTGTCAAAGGATGCGCAATAATCGCCCGGTCTCGCTCGGCTCGACCACCCTCCCCTCACGCGGGGGGACCGCCTTCCGAACAGTGTTATGAAAGAATAGCGCGCGCGAATCCAAGCCCGAGGATAGAAGCCGCGCCAACACCGGTGAGGACACAAGGCACAAAGACCCACAGCCATCAACTTAGCATCACCGCGTTGTCTTTGCGAAGCTGTAGTTCCGCCTTCTGCCAAGCCGCTTCAAATGCAATAGGATCAGTACTCGTTTGAATGACCGTGGCGAAGCGACGTTGCCCAATCTGCCGTACGACCATACTGTAGATGTGCCAACAAATGTAGAGGGTCAGTGAAACGGATATGAGCGCGCCCGACCACAACACCGCCCATCGTTCGAGCAATGATACCGCACCCGACCACGTCGCATAGAATGCGGCGAATCCTCCGATCATTATGACGTTGTCGTATGCAGCGGCCTTCTCGAAGATTTCGCCGTTTATCAAAATGAGCTTTTGCATATTTTCACGAGCACGCTGCTGTTGAGCAGCCGCAGACTCCTGCATGTTGGTTGTTGGTAGCATTTGTTACCCCTCCCCAAACAGCCCCGCTGTCTCGGGCGGTTTCGCGGGCGGTTTTTTGCCCAAGCGCTCATACGCTTTCGGTGCGGCGACGCGGCCGCGCGGGGTGCGCATAACGAAGCCTTGTTGCATCAAGTACGGTTCGATCACGTCCTCGATAGCGTCGCGCGCTTCGGCCAGCGCGGCGGCGAGCGTATCGACGCCCACCGGCCCGCCTGAATACGTCTCCACAAGCGCATGCAGATAGCGGCGGTCGAGCATATCGAGCCCATCGCCGTCCACGTCCAAGCGCTTCAACGCGACATCGGCGAGCTTCGCGTCGATGCGCTGATCGCCCGCGTCGGCGAAGTCGCGCACACGCCGCAGCAAACGCACCGCCACGCGCGGGGTGCCGCGCGCGCGCTTAGCGATCTCCACCGCGCCCTCCGGCGTAATCGGCGCACCGAGCTTCTCGGCCGCGCGGGTGACAATGCCGATGAGTTCCTCCGGCCCGTAAAACTCAAGCCGAACCGGAATGCCAAAGCGATCGCGCAGCGGCGTGCCCAACAGTCCCGCGCGCGTTGTGGCGCCCACAAGCGTGAACGGCGCGAGATCGATGCGCACGCTGCGCGCGCTTGGGCCTTCGCCGATAATGATGTCGAGGTGATAATCTTCCATCGCCGGATAGAGAATCTCCTCCACGGCAGGCGCCAAGCGATGGATCTCATCGATGAACAGCACGTCGCGCGGTTCAAGATTGGTCAGCAGCGCGGCAAGATCGCCAGCGCGCGCGATCACGGGCCCCGACGTGGCGCGAAAGCCAACGCCCAGTTCGCGCGCGATGATCTGTGAGAGCGTCGTCTTGCCCAGGCCCGGCGGACCGAACAGCAAGGTATGGTCCATCGCCTCGCCGCGCGCGCGCGCGGCTTCGACGAACACTTTGAGATTGGCCTTGGCCGCCGGCTGGCCGACGAACTCGTCAAAGCCTTGCGGGCGGAGCGCGCGGTCGGCCCCCTCTCCGGGCATGCGGTTGGGCGTCGTGAGGCGTTCTGCTTCGGCCATGGCGACCTGCTTAGCCGATTCGGGTTCGCAAATCGTTCTAGCGTTCCACCAGCGCCCGGTAGGCGCGCCAACTGGCCAGCCCCAGCCACGGAAACACCACTGCAAGCGCCAGAAACCAGGTCGCCGCTGAAATAACCAGCAGCGCCGCGATCAGGAACGCCCAGAGCGCCAGCGGCAGAAAGTTGCGCGCGACGGAGGCCACGCTGGTGATCACCGCCTCGAAGACGTTGGAGCGCTGATCCAGAAGCATGGGCGCGGACACAACCACCAGCGCGAACGTCGCGAAAGCGATAATGCCCCCTACGATCGTGCCCGCGATGAGCATGGTGTGCCCCTCGCCCGTATTGAGAGCGAACGCGATGAACTCCTCGACCGTCGTGTGCAGGCGAAACGTGGAAAGGCCGTAGACGATCTGCGCCAGCCGCGTCCAAAGGAAGTAGATGAACACCAGCGCAAGCCCGAGATAGGCGACGTCCTGGCGAAGCGCGCTGCGTACAAACAGGATGCTCGAGAGCGAGGGCTTTTCGCCTGCCTCGAGGCGGCGTCCGGCTTCGTAAAAGCCCATGGCCAGCATCGGGCCAATAAACACGAAGCCGCATGAGAGCGTGAGCGCCCAGAAGGCTAGGTCGCTCACGATGAGCGCGCGCGCCAAAAAATAACTCACAACGGCGATCGCAACGCCGTAAACGAGGCACGGCAGCCAAGCGGTCTGAAAATCGCGAGCCGCGCCAGCCAGCCAGGCAAAAGGCGCGTCCAATCCGACGCGCCGAATCTTGGGCAGCCCTGTGGCGGCTCGTACGGCGTCCTCCATTGCATTCCTCCCGGACCGTTTTGTTTTGAGCAACGGTATCGTGGGAGGTCCGCCTTGCCTTGGGAAGGATCAAGGACGCAAAAGTTGGGCTGGCCGGGGCCAGCCAGCCCAACCCAGCTCAGCTCGCGGAAGCGACCGTCATCGACCGCGCAGCGATCGCATGCCGAGCCGCCGTCGCCAGCGAGCGCTGACAGCCAAGCCGCGATGTCGGAGTTGGCTCGGCTGTTTCGCAATATTGGCGGGCGGCCCGCCGCAGGCGCACGTCCAGCGCCCGCGCACCCTCCGCCGTTTGCGCTTCATGCGGCGAGTACGAGAAAACGAAGGCATTCTGCGCCTGAGCGGCCGCTGCCGCCGGCTGCGACGTCGCCAGTACAACAACGGCCAACACAGCCGCCGATGCCGCGCCGGCAGCGTCCAGGGTGGACTTAAGGGTCATGGGGTGAACTCCAGTCTTTGTTGACCAGCGCTGGGAGGAGAGCCGGCCGACGGTCGTTGCCGTCACGGCGACCAAAAGCGAATTGTGTGATCACAGTCCTGAGCAACGCCTGGAAAGTTCTGAGCGCACACATGGCACTGATAGAACGACGTTTTTCTTATTACCGCCGATCAACATTGGGATTTCTGAGAAAATTCTGAGCCGGCCTTCACAGCAGACTTTGACCTGTCTCAGGTGCTATGGGAGGCCGGCATGTCGCCTGGCAGAACTATTCTCAGCGCGCCGCCGTTGGTCGTTGATCTCGCGGACCAGCGCACGTTCCTGGACGGGGTCCCGATTGAACTCGGCCCGAAGCCGTTCGCCCTGCTTGTGACGCTCATGCAAGCGCCGCAGCGCCTCGTCACCAAGGAAGAGTTGTTCGAAAGCGTTTGGGAAGGCCGTTTCGTTACAGAAGCGGTTCTCACCACGGCGATGCGCGATCTGCGCAAGGCGCTCGGGGACGACGCGCGCGCGCCGACTTTCATTGGCACCGCCCATGGTCGCGGCTATCGGTTCTTGAAAGCGGTGGTTGTGGAGGAGCGCTCAGGCGCGGCGCCCCAACCTGCCCCAATGGCGCCGACGCGGCTCGCGCGCCCGCCCGGCGCGCTGCTGCCAGTCCCGCTGGTGATGGCCGGCTTATTCTTGATCGCGATCGCGGTGCTCGCATCGCTTGCCGTTTTGTCCAGCCCCCCGCGTCCCGAGGCGAGGCATGTCAGCATCGCCGTTCTTCCCTTTTCCGACCTTGCAAGCGTCGAGGGCAGGTCCGCCTTCTCTGAAAGCGTCGCCGAGGAGGTCCTCGACGCTTTGGCCGACGTGGATAGGCTGACGGTCGCGCCGCGCACCTTGTCCTTCGGCTATCGAGACCGAGGAACCGCGGCGCCATCCGACATCGCCCGCGCGCTCGACGTCGAATATCTACTCACCGGCTCGTTGCGGGTCGGCGATGGCGGGCTGCGAGTCGAAGTCCATCTGCTGGACGGCCCAACCGGTCGAGAAACATGGACGCGCGTCTACGAACGGCCCTTGAGCGTTCAGAACCTGTTCGCGATCCAGGAAGACATCGCCCAATCCGTCACCCGTGAGTTGAGAGTTGAGTTGGACGTCGACGAAGACAATGAAGTCGCCGGGACGGAAAATCTCCAGGCCTACGACTATTACCTGCGTGCGAGAGAACTGTTCATTGCCCGCAGCGATCTCCCGCGCGCCGTCAACCTCGCGCGCGCTGCAACAGAAGAGGACGCGCAATTCGCCGAGGCGTGGGAATTGCTCGCCGCCGCGACGTTCGCCGCCGAAGGCGGGCGCGTAACTCCCGAGGCGGAGACCGCGGTCGCGACCGCACTGCGGCTCAATCCCAATCTCTCGCTGGCGCACGCGATCCGCGGCGTCATGGGCAACATCAATCCGCCCTACGATTGGGACGCCGCGATAGAGGACCTTGAGCGCGCAATCGAACTCGACCCCCGCAACGCCACGGCGCACCTTTGGCTCGGCACTGAAATGCACAAGCTGGGCTATTTGGAACGGGCGCAAGCTCTGCTTGAACGCTGCCTTGTCCTTGACCCCGCCTATGATCGCTGCCGGGAACATCTCATCTGGGTTCTACACATGCGCGGCGAAACAGATCGCGCAATCGCTGAGCATCGAACGCAGATTCGAAACGGCGCGCACGTGGACGACACAACCCTGCTCTCGGCGTTCCTCGCGCGCGGTCTCGAAGGAGAAGCGCGCGCCGTGACGGCCTCCGTGGCGAGCGACACGCCGATGCCTTCCGTCGTTTTCGAGTCCATGCGCCCTAATGCGCGCGTGAACCGCGACACTGCCCGCCAAGCATTACGCGGTTGGATCGAGCATGTTCGTTTTCGGCGGGACATTTACTCCGTCATCCTCAGCCTCGAGGCGTACGATCTTTTGTATGCCGAGCAGGGATCTAATTTTGGCCTCTGGTTCCCGGAACACACCGCGTTCCGCCGCTCGGAAGCTTTTCGGTCCTTCGTGCGCACGATGCGCCTCGACGCTTATTGGCGCGCTCACGGGTTTCCTCCGCAGTGTCGAGCGGTTGGCGCTTCTGACTTCAGCTGCACTTAGCAGGCATTAATTTGGGCGCATTCTAACGCGAAACTTCAGCGGCTGACTTCCTTGAGCGCCGCGCGAATGAGTTCGGGCGCAGGCGCGTCGGCATCAAATTGTTTTGCGGCCGCGGCGACGGCGCGGGCGGCGCTTGATTGATCGATTCCGAGGTTCACAAGCGCCGAAACCGCCTCGGCGCGCGCGCCGGTCGTTGCCGGCGGCGCGCCGACGCCACGCGACGCGGCCATCACAGCGAAGCCCTTTGGCCCTTGCTTCGCCGCAAGCTCCTGCGCGAGTCGGGCGGCGAGTTTCGGACCCACGCCATTGGCGCGCGCGAACGCCGCTTTATCCTGGAGCGCAATCGCATCGACAAGCACATCGGGCGGCAGCGCATCGAGAATGGCGAGCGCGACCTTGGCGCCCACGCCGGGAATAGTCTGCAGATGCGCGAACCATGCGCGCTCTTCTTCAGAACTGAACCCGAACAATCGGATTGCGTCTTCGCGCACATGTGTCTCGATCGCGAGTCTTGCGGGCGCGCCGATGCTTAAGCGCGACAATACCCGCGCACCTGCTTGCACGAGGTAGCCGACGCCGCCAACTTCGATAAGCGCACTGTCTTCCGCGATCGCCGCCACGACGCCATTCAATGATCCGATCATCGGAAAACGTTGTCGGGATTCGCTCCGACCCCAAAATCGAACGGCGCTCTCGTTTCTGACATTGCGAAGCAGCAAGGTCATGGTAGTCATATGATTGCGTGGGATTCATAAATTTGCGAACGCGTCGCAACAAGAGGCGCGTGGACGGGAGGGTTTATGTCCGATCAAAACCAAGAGCCCAAGAAAAAGCGCCTCAATCGTCGTTCGTTCATGGGGCGCGTGGCTGGAGCGGCGGTGCTTGCCGGGGGCGCTGCTGCGGCAGTTACCGGTCGAGCGGAGGCGCAAAACTACACTGGGCGCACCGATTCCGACTCCGGCAATGGCGCGGACCGCTCAGGCTTCGGTCGCACCGGCGTCACTGACAGCGACAGCGGATCGGGCTCCGATCGCCCCGGGTATGGCCGCGGCTCGTCTGGCGTCACGGACAACGACAGCGGCGCTTATGCCGATCCGGCCGGTCGCGGACGCGGCTCATCGGGCGTCACCGATAACGACAGCGGCGCCTACGCCGACCCGGCCGGCCGTGGACGTGGCGGCACAACCGGCGTGACCGATAGCGATAGCGGCAACAACTCCGATCCGCCCGGACGCGGACGCGGCGGTGGCGCGCGCGGCCTCTATGGCGGCGGCGCGACGGGCTACACGGATAGCGATTCCGGCGCCATGTCCGATCCAGGCGGGAACGGCCGTGGGCCGCGCCGTGGGCAGCAAACCGGGCTCACAGACTCGGATTCCGGCAGCACTTCAGACGCCTCCGGCTACGGCCGCGGCAGCGACCGCTAAGTAACGCGCTGTGAGCGAACCATGGCTCGACGATCCGCTCGGCTTCCTCATTGGGGCCGAGCGGGTTTCGCGTTTTTTCTCTGACACGTACGAGCGCGAAGCGCTTATCGTTGCGCACGGGGCCCCAAAACGGTTCGAGGGCCTGCTCTCGATCGACGCAATCGATCGGATCGTTACAAGCGTCGACCTCCGCGAGGGTCAACTGGACCTAGCGGATGCCTCACGCACCATTCGGCGCACCGACTACATCGATGGCGGCGGCTACGTCGATCGCGGCGCCGTGGCGGAACTTCATCGCGCTGGAGCGACCATCATCCTTCAGCATGCGCACCAGACGCAGCCATCCTTGGCGCGCCTCTGCCGCGCGCTCGAGCACGTGTTTTCCTGCCATGTGCAGACCAACCTCTATTTGACGCCACCCAACGCGCAGGGCTTCCGCACGCACTATGATAACCACGACGTGCTTGTGTTGCAGGTAGAAGGCGAAAAAGCCTGGCGCCTGTACGAAAAGCCAGTGGACACGCCCTATCGCGGCGAAGGTTTTGAACTCGGCAAGTATCAGCCTGGCGAACTGAAGCAGGAGTTCGTGCTGAAAGCTGGCGACTGCGCCTACGTCCCCCGCGGCCTGATGCACGACGCCATGACCTCGGGGACCGAACCTTCGCTTCACATCACTGTTGGTCTGATTGTCCGCACCTGGGCTGATTTGATGCTTGAGGCGGTGTCTGAAGTGGCGCTGCGCGTGCCCGAGCTGCGACGCAGTTTGCCGCCAGGGCACGCCCATGCGAATTTCGACCGCACTGCCGCGCGCGCGCATCTGAAAGAACTCAGCGCGCTCGTTGCGCGCGAAGTTCAACTCGATGAAGCGCTCGATCTCTCGATCGATACGTTCATTCGCTCGCGGGCGGCGGATAATCGGTCGTCGATCCGAGACGCGGCGCGCGCCATCGCGAAGAGCGATGGGTTCAAGGCCAATGCGTTCTCGCCTTACCGGATCGCGGAAGATGGGGACGACTTGGTGGTGATCGCTCCTGGCGGCGACTTGAAGTTCAAGCCAAGCGACCTTGCTTCGCTTACGAAAGCTCTGTCAGGCGAGGTTTTCCGCGTAGGCGACCTGACTGCGGAAGCGCCAGAGGCGCTCATTGCGAAGCTCTTTTCGTACGGCTTGATCGTGCGCACCTAGGTTCAAGCAAGCCGGCGGCTCAGGTTCCCATGCGCCGCGTGACAAAGCGCAACGCCCAGCGCGTCGGCGGCGTCAGCCGTTACGTCGCCAGCGGTTGGCAACAACCGGCGCACCATGAAAGCGATCTGAGTCTTATCCGCGCCGCCGGAACCGACGATGGCTTTCTTGATCGTAGCCGGCGCGTACTCAGCGACCGTTAATCCGCTTTGCGCCGCAGCTGCCAGCGCCACGCCGCGCGCTTGTCCAAGCGCGAGCGCGGCGCGTGCATTCGCGTTGACGAAGGTTTCCTCCACCGCGGCCTCGTGCGGCGCGTACCGCGCGATCACTTCGCACAAGCCGGCGAAAACATCATGCAAGCGGGATGCGAGCTGCTGTTGCTTGCGCGGCGCGATCACGCCATGAGCGACATGCGACAAGCGCGCGCCATCGCGCACCACAAGGCCCCAGCCGCATCGGTTCAGGCCGGGATCGACGCCCAGGATCAGCACTTCCGCCATGGCTCGGCTTTGCGCTCAATGTCTTGCCAAAGCGCTAACTCGCCCGCAGCATAGACCCCGTACCGGAGGGAGAAACCCGCGTGATCAAAGCATGTGTCGGCGCGGTTTGCGCCTTGCTCCTTCTGGCGACGAACAGCGCCGCGCAGATGCCCAGCGAAACTGAACGTGCGCTGGCGCACGCTCTGTTGCGGGACACGGTCGCCATGGACACCTCCACCGGGCGGCAAACAATTGTGCTGGCGCAAACGCTGGCGCAACGATTTCTCGCCGCTGGATTCGCTGAAGACGACGTCCGCTTGCTTTCCGTCGGCGACACGGCCGGGCTGCTGGTGCGCTACCGAGGCGATGGCAGCGGCGGCCGGCCAATTCTGTTCCTTGCGCACATGGACGTCGTGCCCGCATTGCGCAGCGACTGGGAGCGCGATCCCTTTGCGCTTGTGGAAGAGAACGGATTTTTCTTTGGCCGTGGCGCGCTCGATAACAAAGCAGGCCTGGCGCAGTTGGCCGCGACCTTTCTCACCTTGCGCGCGGAAGGCTTTACGCCGACACGCGATCTGATTTTGTGGTTCTCCGGCGACGAGGAGACAAGCGGCGCTTCGACCCAGGCGCTGTTGAGCCAACATCGCGCCCTTCTCGGAGACGCGGAGTTCGCCCTGAACAGCGATGCTGGCGGCGGGGGCGTTGGAGCCCAGGGGCGCGCGACGGCATACGTGCTGCAAACGGCGGAGAAAACCTACGCGACCTTCACGCTCACTGTGCGCAACCCGGGCGGCCACTCATCCGTGCCGCGGGCGGACAACGCCATTTACGAGCTTTCTGACGCTCTCGCTCGGCTTCGCGGCTTCCAGTTCCCCGTAATGTGGAACGACACGACAATCCTTGCGTTTCGCAATGCGGCGTCCGCAGCGGTCGGGCCGGAAGCACAAGCGCTTCGCCGCTTCGCGGAACGCCCAGGCGACCGCGCCGCGGCCAGAACGCTTTCGCTCAACCCAAGCTACGCCACCCTGCTGCGCACAACATGCGTCGCAACGATGTTGAGCGGCGGGCACGCTGAAAACGCGCTCCCGCAAAGCGCAAGCGCGACCGTAAACTGCCGCATCTTTCCGGGCGTGGCGGTGAGCGACGTTCAGTCTGAGCTGCAGGCTATCGCCGGTCCCGGCGTCTCGATTGCGCTCACCGCGCCATCAAATGCGAGCGACGCCTCGCCGCTCCGCCCAGACGTGATGCAAGCCGTGACACGCGCTGTCCACGCCGCGCATCCGGGGTTGATGATCACGCCGGCGATGTCAGCGGGCGCGACCGACGGTGTGTTCTTTCGCGCGGCGGGCATACCGACCTATGGCGTCGGCGCCATCTATATGCGCGACGAGGATGATTTCGCGCATGGGCTCAACGAGCGCGTGCCGGTCGAAAGCTATTACCAGGGGCTCGCGCACTGGCGCGCGTTGGTTTCAGAGCTCGCTGGGCGACGGTAGGAGCGCACCGCTGCAAAGTGCGGCAGCCCGCGGCAAACCTTACGCGCTCTGCGCCTCGACTTGCCCATGGCAGTACTTGAACTTCTTGCCAGACCCGCATGGGCACGGCGCATTGCGTGACACCTTGCCCCATGTGCTCGGATCGTCGCGGTTGAAGCCGTCCGGCGCGAGCGCCGGAGCATCGCGCTGAATCATTTCGTTCTCGCCCGTATCCGGGTTTTGGTGGATTTCGTAGGTGCGCGCGGGCGCGACCGGACGCGGCAATTGCTCTTCCGACTGACCGATCTGGAGGCGCAACAGCATGCGCGTCACCGTCGTACGCAAATCAAGCAGCATGCGTTCAAACAGAGTGAAAGCCTCCGTTTTGAACTCATTCAGCGGATCGCGCTGCGCATAGCCGCGCAAATGGATGACGGAACGCAGATGGTCGAGCAGCGAGAGGTGCTCGCGCCAGCGCATGTCGACAACCGAGAGCAGAACCTGCTTCTCAACGGCGCGCAGCCGCTCGGGCCCGAGCATGGCGGCCTTCTGCGCATAGGCCTGATCGACCTCGCGCGTCATGCGCTCGATGATTTCTTGTTGGGCGATGCCCTCCTCGGCCGCCCATTCCGCCGCCGGCAGCGTCAATCCAAAAATCTCTTCCGCCTCGATCACCAGTTCGGCGGTGTTCCACTGCTCCGGATACGCCTTTTCCGGCATGTGCCGCCAGACCAGCTTCTCGACGACGTCATGGCGCATGTCCTTCACGATCGGCGCGACATCGGCGGTGCGCATGAACTCGATGCGTTGCTCGAAGATCGCCTTGCGCTGATCGTTGATCACGTCGTCGTACTTGAGCAGGTTCTTGCGGATTTCGAAGTTCCGTTGCTCCACTCGCTTTTGCGACGTTTCGAGCGCCCTGTTCATCCAGGGGTGAACAATCGCTTCGCCCTCCTGGATGCCGAGCCCTCGCATGATCGCGTCGAGCCGATCGGCGGCGAAGATCCGCAACAAATCGTCTTCGAGGCAGATATAAAACTTCGACTTCCCCGGGTCGCCTTGACGCCCCGTTCGGCCACGCAACTGATTGTCGATGCGGCGGCTCTCGTGGCGTTCCGTTCCGAGCACGTAAAGGCCGCCAGCTTCGAGCGCCAAGCGCTTCTTCTGCTCTACATCCGCGCCGATCTGACGGCGCAGGACGGCGATCTGGTCCGGCGTCTCATCGCCTTTCAGCGCCGCCTTCAGGCGCATATCCAGGTTGCCGCCCAACTGAATGTCGGTGCCGCGACCAGCCATGTTTGTCGCGATTGTCACCGCGCCCGGCACGCCAGCTTGCGCCACGATTTGCGCTTCCTGCTCGTGATAACGCGCGTTGAGCACTTGGTGCGGAATGCCTCGTTGCTTGAGCAAGTTCGAAAGATACTCAGACTTCTCAATCGAAACCGTGCCAACCAGGACTGGCTGCTGCTTGCGATGCGTCTCCTCGATATCGACGAGGATGGCTTTGTATTTCTCTTTCGCGGTCCGATAGACTTCGTCATCGTCGTCGATGCGCTTGACGGGGCGATTGGTCGGAATCTCGACGACGTCGAGTTTGTAGATGTCGCCGAACTCCGACGCCTCCGTCGACGCCGTGCCGGTCATGCCGGCAAGCTTGTCGTACAGCCGGAAATAATTCTGGAACGTGATCGACGCGAGCGTCTGGTTCTCGGGCTGAATCTTCGCGCCTTCCTTGGCCTCGATCGCCTGGTGAAGACCTTCCGACAGGCGCCGGCCATGCATCATCCGGCCGGTGAACTCGTCAACCAAAACGACTTCGCCGTCCTTCACGATGTAGTCTTTGTCGCGCTGAAACAGCTTGTGCGCGCGGAGCGCCTGGTTGGCGTGGTGGACAATGGAAATGTTCGACGGTTCGTAGAGCGAGCCCTGCAACAACCCGCGCTGGGTCATCAGTTCCTCGATGAACTCCGAACCCGCCTCGGTGTAGGTGACGGAGCGCTGCTTTTCGTCGTGTTCAAAGTGTTCCGGGAGAAGTTCGCCCATCAACGCGTCGATGGATTTGTAGAAATCGCTGCGATCTTCCGTGGGACCGGAAATGATCAGAGGCGTGCGCGCCTCGTCGATAAGGATGGAGTCCACTTCATCGACGATCGCGAAGCGGTGTCCGCGCTGGACCATCTCGCCCAGCGAATACTTCATGTTGTCGCGCAGATAGTCGAAGCCGAACTCGTTGTTGGTGCCGTAGGTGATGTCGGCCGCATAAGCTTGGCGGCGCTCGTTATCGTAGAGGCCATGCACGATGACGCCGACGGAGAGGCCCAGAAACTTGTAGACCTGGCCCATCCACTCGGCGTCGCGCTTGGCAAGATAGTCGTTCACCGTGATGACGTGAACGCCGCGGCTCTCGAGCGCGTTGAGATAGGTCGGCAACGTGGCGACCAGGGTCTTGCCTTCACCGGTGCGCATTTCGGCGATCTTGCCTTGGTGCAAGAAGATGCCGCCCATCATCTGCACGTCGAAGTGGCGCATATTCAGAACGCGTTTCGCCGCCTCGCGCACGGTCGCGAACGCCTCCGGCAGAACCTCGTCGATCTTGCCGCCGCGCGCGAGCCGATGCCGATACTCGCTGGTCTTGTTCCGCAGCGCATCATCGGAGAGCGCCTCGAACGTCGGCTCCAGCGCATTGATGCGCGCCACAAGGGGGCGCAGGTGGCGCACCTTGCGTTCATTGACGGACCCGAAAATCTGCTTGGCGAGGTTCAGCATGAGCGCGATCTTAAACTCGTGGAGGCCGCATTGAAGCGGAGCATGGCGGAGCGGTGAGAGCGTTGAGTTCGTTGGCTTTTGTTTGACCCAGCGACGCGCGCGCGGGTGCGGAAACACTCTCGACTCGTGCGCTGGCGAGACTTAAGAGCGCCCCTTGGCGGTGTCAATGCGACCGAGGGGGCGAACACCCCCTTCCCGCATGCGCCGCCAGCATTCCAATCGAGAGAGCAGCACGCATGGTTTCGCCCCGCCGAGCAGCACAGAATGCCATCCTCGCCGTCGCCATGCTGGCGCTGGTGGGCTGCGGCCTTGGCCGTGACAATGGCGGCGTGCGGTCCGCGCCGGCCGATCCAATCGTGGCCGCGACTGTTAACGGCCGTCCGATCTACGTCGAAGACGTACGCGCGCATGCGGTCTCCCGGGGCTGGCTTCAGGAAACCGAGGATTTGGACGCAAACTCCGACGCCGCCAATCTCGCCCTTGAAGAGCTGATCCAAATCCGCCTGTTCGCGATGGAAGCCGAGACGCGCGGAGTCGACCGGCAGCCCGATATCCGCCGCCAGTTGGAAAACGCGCGCGAACGGGTCTTGGCTGCGGCGATTTATGAGGAGATCGCGACGCGCGCCGCCGATCCCGAGACGATCGAGCGGCTCTACCGGGAAAACTCCGCCAGCCTTGGGCGCGGCGATGAGGTGCATCTGCGTCATATTCAGTTCGATTCACGAGAGGCTGCGGACGCGGCTAAAAGAAGGCTCGATCAGGGCGAAAGATTTGAAGCCTTGGCGTTCGAACTCTCGATCGAACGAGACACCGCGCCGGACGGCGGCGATCTGGGCTTCCGCGCCATCGACGACTTGACCACGGTTATGCGCGAACAGGTCGAGCGGACAACCGTGGGTCAGCTCATCGGTCCGATCCAACTCGAGGACGGCTGGCACGTCTTTCGTGTCGACGACCGCCGCTCAAGGGGCGGCCCAAGCCTTGAAGAGTTGAGACCGCGCATCAGCGAATGGCTCGCCTATCAGGAATCATCGCAACTGACCGAGCGTCTGCAACGCGACGCGCGCATCGAATACATGCGCGAAGCGGTGCGCCCATCGCGTCCTCAGGACGAGGAGGAATCGGCGGCGCCGCCAGCGGCTGCACCAGAACGGCCCACGCCCGCCGTCGAGCCTGAAGTCCAAACCCCGGCAGGCCCAGCGCCGCCGCCTTTCCCCTTCCCGCTGACGTCGGGCGGCGCCACAACCCAAACCGCGCCTGCGCCAGCCGGCGAGGAAACTGACCCGCAGCCATGATAGTCAGCCCCTTGGCGCCGGACCTCTTTCCGGACCTGCCTCGCATAGCAGGCTTGGAAGCCGGCATTGGCCGCGCGGGCTTCTACAAGCACGAGCGGCCAGATCTCCTCCTCTTGCGCGCCGCGCCTGGATCGCGCGCCGCGGGCGTGTTCACAACCAACGCCGTCGGCTCGGCGCCGACGGACTGGTGCAAACAGGCGCTCTCCGCCGGACGCGGCGCCGTTCGCGGTCTTCTCGTGAACGCCGGTTGCGCGAACTCGTTTACAGGGCCCGCTGGCGACGCCGCCTGCAAGCGGTCGCTTGAAGCAGCCGCGAGTAAACTCGGCGTTGTGCCACGCGAGATGTTGGCCGCCTCCACCGGCGTGATCGGCGTGCTGCTGGATGACGCGAAAATCGCGGCCGCGCTCCCCGCCATCGACTTGGCGCCCGTGAATTGGCTTGAAGCCGCCACCGCGATCATGACCACCGACACCTTCCCAAAAGGCGCCGGCGCCACCTGCGAGATCGACGGCGTCGCCGTGAACATCGCTGGCATCGCCAAGGGCTCGGGCATGATCGCGCCCAACATGGCGACCATGCTGGCCTTTGTGTTTACTGACGCCGCCATCTCGGCGCCGATCCTGAAGACGCTGCTGCGTCAGGAAACCGAAACCAGCTTCAACGCCATCACTGTCGATGGAGACCGCAGCACCAATGATTGCGTGCTTCTGTTCGCGACGGGCGCGGCGAAAGTGCCGCCCATTCCAGACGCGAAGGACGAACGCTTGGCGCCCTTCCGCGCCGCGCTGAGCCATGTGCTGGCCGATCTCGCCATTCAGATCGTGCGCGACGGCGAGGGCGCGACCAAGCTCGTGACCGTGACCGTGGACGGCGCCGCGAACGATGCGTCCGCCAAGATCATCGCGCGGACAATCTGCGAGAGCCCCCTGGTGAAAACAGCCATCGCTGGGGAAGACGCGAATTGGGGCCGCATCGTCGCCGCCGCGGGGCGCAGCGATCAGCCCATTCGGCGCGAGACGTTGTCGGTGCGCTTTGGAGACTTGTGGGCGGCGCGCGACGGCGTGGTCTCACCCGACTATGACGAAGCCAAAATGAGCGCCTACATGAAAAGGCCCGAGCTTGAGATCGGCGTCACCGTCGGCCCGGGCCAAGGCCGCGCGCGCATGTACACCTGCGACCTGACCAAGCGCTATGTCGAGATCAACGGGGATTATCGCAGCTGATGGCGCATGGTTAGCGCCGCGTTTAGGCTAACGCCCCTCAACCACCCTTTCACACGGCTTCTTCATGCAAATCGGCGATGCTCCCGCTCATGCGCGGCCCCTGCTCCTCGTGGCGGCGGCGGCGTTACTGGATCAATCGGGGCGCGTACTGATTACGCAGCGTCCCCAAAACAAGGCTTTCGGCGGTCTCTGGGAGTTTCCAGGCGGCAAGGTCGAACCCGGCGAAGCGCCCGAGCAGGCGCTCGCTCGGGAGCTGAAGGAGGAGTTGGACTTGACTGTGGAGCCTGACGCCCTCGATCCGTTCGCGTTCGCGTCGCACGCCTATCCGGATTTTCACCTGCTGATGCCGCTTTACGTCGCCGCCAGCTGGCGCGGCGAGCCGAAGCTCGACCCCAACGCAGCCCAGGCCATGAAATGGGTGCGCGCGCACGAGCTGCGCGATCACGCCATGCCGCCCGCTGACGCCGTTCTGGTCCAACGCCTGATCGAACGGAACGCCGCATGAAAAACCGCTTCGCCACCGACCGCAGCGGAACCACGGCGATCGAATACGCCGTCATCGCGAGCCTGATCGCGCTGGCGATCTTCGCCGCGATCGCTCCTATTGGGCCCACGCTGTCGAACATTTTCGGCGGCGCGAGCGCCGGCTTGGAAGGCAATTAGGCGCGATTGGTGACCAAGGTCGGCTCGCAATGCACCTTGCATAGCGTCGCGCCGACGGAAAGAGGCGGACCCGCCGTTCAACTTTCATGATCCGTCGAACAAAATGGCTGCACGTGCAGTGGTTGGCTGGCGTCTTTGGTTGGCTGGCCGCGGCGTTCTCCTGTCCCCAAGCCGCGCTCGCTGAGACCTTCGCGCGCCAAGGTCTCAGCGTGGGCGGCGTTGCGAGAAGCTATCTGCTTTATGAGCCCCAGCACGAGGGAAACGGTGAGCGGCCGCTGGTTATTCTCCTGCACGGCGGCGGTGGCAGCGCGCGCCAGATCGCCGATCATGTGGGTGCGGGCTTCGCCGCGCTCGCGGACCAACATGGCTTTTACATTGTCGTTCCGGATGCGGTCGACGGCTCATGGGACTTTGGCGAGGGCCTGGTCTCGGAGGCGCGCGCGCGGCGCGTTGATGACCGTGCCTTTTTTGGGGCGCTCCTAGACGCTCTCCCATCACAACTGCCGATCGATCGTCGGCGTGTGTTCGCAACCGGAATATCGCGAGGCGGTCAGGCCTCGTACTTCATGGCTTGCAGCTTCCCAGGGCGCATTCGCGCCATCGCGCCGGTGGCGATGCCGCTACCGTTGATCATGCGCGACGCTTGCTCTCAAGGACCGCCCGTCGGGCTCGCCATTTTCAACGGCGTCGCGGACCCAATCGTTCCCTATGATGGCGGATGGATCACGATTGGGCGTCATCGCCGCGACGAAGTGCTCTCGACGGAGGACACGGTCGCGCTGTGGCGCAATCGGAACGCTTGCGGGACAACGCCCGCATCCTTCGAGCAGATCGACCTCGCGAACGACGGTATGCGTGTCGAAAAAACCTCTTGGGGTGCATGCGCGGAAACGCCCGTTCTGTTGTACCGAATCGTTGGCGGCGGTCACACGTGGCCCGGCTCGGAACGCAACCTGCCGGAGTGGCTAGTCGGGCGCATCAATCACGACATCAGCGCGACCAACGAAATCTGGGCGTTCTTCAGCCAGTTCGAATAGAAGCACGCTGCGCGCGTCGCCGCACGACTATGCCTCCAACTCGACATCCCAGTACAGGTAATCCATCCAGCTCTCGTGCATGTGGTGCGGTGGAAACCGGCGACCGACGTGCTGCAGCTCGTGCATGGTGGGCCGGCGCGGCCTGCGGAACGGCCGCATCCCGGAGTCGTGCGCGTACTTTCCACCCTTGCGCAGGTTGCATGGCGCGCACGCGGTGACGATGTTCTCCCAGGTCGTCCGCCCGCCCTTGGAGCGGGGCAACACGTGGTCGAAGGTCAGGTCGTCAGGCGATCCACAATACTGGCAGGCGAACCCGTCTCGGAGAAAAACATTGAACCGCGTGAACGCTGGCGGGCGGTCCTGATGGACGTAATCCCGAAGTGAAATCACCGAAGGCAGCTTCATGGCGAACGAGGGCGAATGCACCTCTTGGTCATAGTGCGCCACAACGTCGACGCGCTCGAGAAACACGGCTTTCACAGCTTCCTGCCAAGGCCAGAGCGAAAGCGGATAATAGGAGAGCGGGCGAAAATCGGCGTTCAATACCAGCGCCGGCCAGCCCGCCAAGGGAGCGCTAGTGACGTTCATGCCCGACCGCCCAGATGCAGCCGATCCAGAAGCTGATGGGGGATGACCCTCGGTGGACTGAAGACGCCGCTCCTTCTGTTGCTCAGACTCATAGCACGTCGAACACGCCGAACGCGAACACACTCAACCAAATTGGGGCGACAGCTTCGTGACAAGCTGACGTTCGTGACAAAAAGGGCGCGGGCGTCGGGGAAATTCTCCATATTTTCAATCCCCCGCCCCTGCCAGACTGGGCCTCCCCGAGGCTCGTTGCGGCCGCCACCCCGGAAAGTCTGCCCTTCGCCCGCGCGAATCACTGGCGCATTGGCGGAGCACTCACCGCGCCACTAGATTGCCGCCCACCAATGACCTTCGTCACCCGCTTCGCTCCATCACCAACGGGACGCCTCCACTTGGGCCACGCGCTCTCCGCGCTGACCGCCCACGACGCGGCGCGAGCCGTTGGTGGGCGCTTTGTCCTGCGGATTGAGGACATTGATCAGGCGCGCGCCCGGCCCGAATTTGAAGCTGCGATCCTTGACGACCTCGCCTGGCTCGGCGTCGCGTGGGAAACGCCGGTTCGTCGCCAATCCGAACACATGGCCGACTACGCGCGCGTCCTGCAGCAACTGATCGACCGCGGCCTAGTGTACCGGTGCTTCCGAACGCGTCGGGACATCGCGGAGACCATCGCGTCAGCGCCGCATGGCGCGGCGACCGATGTCTTTCGCGGCGACCCACTGCCCGCCGACGAAGAGTCCGAAAAATTAGCGTCCGGCGAAGCCTATGCATGGCGACTCTCACTGAAGAAAGCGCGGGCCGCCTTGGGGCCTGCTTACTTCGCCTTGGTCTTCCAGGATGAAACCGGCCCGGTGCGCGCGGACCCCGAACGCCTGGGCGACGTCATCCTCGCTCGGAAGGATTTTCCCGCAAGCTACCATCTGGCTTCCGTCTGGGACGATGCGCTCCAAGGCGTCACGCATGTGATCCGAGGCGAGGACCTTCGCGAGGCGGCGCACCTCCACGTACTGCTGCAGAGCTTGCTCGACCTTCCTCAGCCTCGCTATCAACACCATCGGCTCGTTCTGGGCGCCGACAGCAAGCGGCTGGCAAAGCGCGATCAAAGCGCCACATTGCTGGCGCTTCGCGAGTCCGGCAAAACGCCGGAGGATGTACGCGCGCTTGTTGGTTTATGAGCGTCAAGCTTAGCGTGCGCCAACCATGAAAGCGAACGGAGCGATAACAGTCGCGCGAATACACTCGGCGCTGGGTAAACACGCGACGGCCGCCGACATGGTGAAAAAAGACAAAAACTCCGAACGTGACGGCTCCGGCGGCGATAGCAGCCGGAAATCGCTGTTTGGCTGGCGCCGCCAGAGTGAGGGAACGCCTTTGCCGCCGCTCGCGACTGCATTGCGTCAGCTGCGTCAACATATTCTTGATGCGCACGGCGCCGGCGTGGCGGCGTTTGTCGAACGCACGCAAGCGATCGCCGCGCTGGCCCGCGACAGTGGCGAGCCCGAATCATCCGCTATCCTGCTTAAGCTCGCCGCCATCGCCGAACTAGGGCGCGACCGCGACGTTCGCCCGATCTTGCTCGACTTGCTCGACGAAGCGCATTGGGCGCTCAGGCCCCCTGAAGAGGGAGCTTAAAAAAGGCGTCAGTCGGGATAGTGCCGATCGCCTGGCCAGCCTTCGATCGCTTCGATTGTCTCATGCGCTGATTCAAGCTTGTGATCAGGTACGTTGGAAATGCGCGCCGCCTCGATCCACGCTTTGATCGCGGTTGGCGCTAAACGATCTCGGCCACACAGCAGAAAGAACGGTTCGTCCTTGGCGAGCCCCGAAAGCGAGCCATGTTCCAATTCCGCGGCGAGATACTTAAACCCCGCCTCCCTGAGCCGTTTGGCGCATTCTTGCTTCACAGCCCGGCCATCATCGTCTGACATCCGCACCTCCCTCACACGCTGGGCGATCGCCAAAAGCGCCGATCAACCGCGTCGACCAGTCGCCAAGCGCATCCCACGATTCCGCGCCGCCGTGGAATAATCCGAGGCGCACCATAACCAAATCCTTGGATGGAACGACGACAATTATCTGACCCTCATGCCCCTGCGCCGAGAACGCGTCGGCCATCGCATTGTCCGTGATCAGAGCCCGCGCGGGGCGTCCCGGTCCGCTCGCGGGCGTCAACCACCACCCGGCCCCATAAGTGTCGGTATTGCGCGCTGGGCCGGGCGTACGGCCAAAATCGACCCACCCTTCAGGCACCACGCGTTGCCCGTCCCACACGCCGTCGCGAAGGTAGAGATAACCAAAGCGCCCAAAATCACGCGCGGTCGCCCAGACGAGCGAAGACCCATAGAACGTACCCTGTGGATCAAATTCCACGATCGGATTCATGCCAATTCGGTCAAAGAGAGCCGCGTCCATCCATGCGCGCATGCGTCCTCGTCGGTCGGCGACATCGCGCGGATCGGGCACAATCGCGCGCGTCAGCGCATCTGAAATCAACAGCGACGACGCCGAACTGTAGTTCCAGTGCGTCCCCGGATCATGAATAAGCGGCCGCGCCGCCGCCCACCGCGCCACGTCGCGCCGTCCATCGCCAAACAACATGCGCGCGTTGCCGGCCTGCTCCGCATTTTCGTGAGTTTCTGTGTAGTCGGCGCCGTCAACAAACTGGAGCCACTGGCGCCACGTGATCGCGGCGCGACGCTCGCCGGCGCGCCAGTGCGGGCTTCCCATCGGCGCATCGATCGCGACGCGCCCTTGGAGCACCGCCGCGCCGACCAGCGCCTGCGTCACCGATTTCGCCATCGACCATGAGTTGAAGCGCGTATCGTGAGAATAGCCCTCCGCGTAGCGCTCGAACACAATGCGTCCGCCCTGGACAACAAGCACAGCGCGGGTTTCCCCGAGCAACGGGTGAGGTCCCGCGAATGCTTCCGTGACGGCCAGATCGAACGCCGCAGCGTCCACATCGCGGGGCAGCTCCGCCGTCTCCCAGGCCTGGGTCGGCCACCCGACGCCCTCAGGCTGGGGCGGAAGCGGTCGAAGCGTCTGCGCCTGCGCGGCTCCTGCAAACAGCATCAATGCAGCCAAAATCGCGCGCAGCATGACGTTACCCCTCACCCCAGCTATGCTATGATAACCATAAAGGGAGCGGGCGGTGTCGCGCAAATACTGGCTTTGGATTGCGTTGGCGGTGTTGTTGGCGATGGGCGCCGCGTTTTGGGCGGTGCGCGGCCAGATCGCCTACGCCCATATCGCGACGGGTTACGCAGCCAAGCAAACATGCTCCTGCGTGCGCATCAGCGAGCGCTCGCTGGATAGCTGCATGGCGGACTTTCCGCCTGACGCGCAGGGGCTGCTCTCGGTCGCCGAAGATGGCGATCGCTTCCAAGTCAGCGTGCTTTACGGCGTATTCAGCGCAAGTGCCGTCTATGAGGACGGATTTGGCTGCCGCATCGAAAACTAGACGAGCCATCCGTGTGGGTTGGGGATCGGCTTGCGCATAACGCCCAGCACAAGCGCGATCAGTGCGCGCACGCCTGCCCAGAGCGCGACGACGACCTGCCCAAACAGCGCCGCTAGCGCCAGAAATGGGCTAATCAACGTGAGCAGGCTAGCGATAACCCAGAGCGCATAGCCGATCATGAGGGTCCGCACCGCATGCTCATGATGGGTATTTGCCCAAGGCATGGCTTGGCCGCGATTTGAAATGACCAGCGCGATCGCCGCGACGCCCACCGCCAGCCCGATGAATGAAAGCGGCGGGACGCGGAAAAACACGTTCAAGGCAAACGCCGCCACAGTCAGGGCATGAGCGAGCACGACCTTGCCGCGGTGCGTGTTGAAGCCGAATCCTTCCCCGCGCTGAGGCGCTACGGCGCGCTTGGGCGGACGGCGGAGTGGCGTGACGTTGTCAGCGGGCATATTCATCCTCAGTGCGGGTCGCCTCACAAATTCAGAAGGTGCGGATCGCCGCCCTGCGCAGCGATATTGATGGATATCGCGCGCTCCTCCGCGAAGCGGAGAAGATAGTGCGGGCCGCCTGCCTTCGGCCCGGTTCCAGAAAGCCCGGAACCGCCAAACGGCTGTACGCCGACAACCGCGCCGACAATGGTGCGGTTCACATACACGTTTCCGGCAGGCACAGCCGCGATAACCGCCTCCGCAAAGCTCTCAAGGCGCGAATGCACGCCGAGCGTCAAGCCGTATCCCTTCGCCGCCAGCTCCGCGCCAACCTTGGCGATCTCAGCAGGGTCGTAGCGCACGATATGCAAAATCGGGCCAAACACTTCTTTGTCGATCTGAGCAAGCGTAGGGAGCTCCACCAGAGCCGGGCCAAAGAAATTTCCGCCCAGCGCCGACGCATCTATCTGCTTCAGCACAAGCGCCTCACGGCGCATGCGTTCCATGTGACGGTCGAGATTGGCCTTAGCCTCCGCGTCGATGATCGGCCCAATGTCCGTGAACGGATCGGCTGGATCGCCAAGCACGAGACAATCCATCGCGCCGAGCATTGTCTCGATGATCTCATCCGCCGTGTCGTGCGGCAGGAACAGCAGGCGCAGGCTCGAGCACCGCTGCCCCGCCGACTGAAACGCCGACGCAATCACATCATCGACGACCTGCTCTTTCAAAGCTGTTGTGTCCACGAACATGCCGTTAAGTCCGCCGGTCTCGGCGATCAGCGGCACGATCGGGCCATCCTTGGCGGCGAGGCTGCGGTTAATGAGACGCGCCACCTCAGTGGACCCTGTAAACGCGACGCCGGCGATCTCGGGCCGCGCGACAAGCGCCGCACCCACAGCGCCGTCTCCAACAACCAATTGGAGCGCGTCGCGCGGCAAGCCTGCCGCGTAGAACAAGTCGACCGCGGCTTGCGCGATGCGCGGCGTCTGCTCCGCGGGTTTGGCGACGACGGTGTTGCCCGCAGCCAACGCGGCCGCGATTTGACCGGTGAAGATCGCCAAGGGAAAATTCCAGGGGCTTATACAGACAAAAACCCCGCGACCATGCAATGCGAGGTGGTCGGTCTCGCCTGCCGGCGAAGGCAAGTTCATGGGCGCGGCGAACAGGCGCTCCGCTTCAGCCGCGTAGTATCGGCAGAAATCAACCGCTTCGCGTACCTCGTCGATGCCGTCCTGAAGCGTGCGCCCGGCCTCGCGCGCGATCAAAACAACGAGCGCATCATGGTGCTCTTGCAGTTGGTCGGCCATCGCCCGAAGGATGCGCCCCCGCTCCGCGCCGCCCAACGCGTTCCAGGGCGCAAAGGCGGCAAGCGTCCTTACGAGCGCGTCCCCCTCTCCTCCTTCCGATGAATCCATCGCGGATAGAGGAAGTATCCGGAGCGCGTCGCGTTCGCTCTCAATGCTCAGGTCGCGCCCAGTCGAGTTCCGGCGGCTTGCACCGTAGAGCTGGGCCGGCGGCGGCAAGCGCGGGTGGCGACGCGGCCGCGCCTCCAATGTCGTGATCGGGTCGGCGGCGACGACGTCCGGAGATACGTCGTCATCAAGGAACGAATGCACGAACGACGTGTTGGCGCCATTCTCCAACAGTCGCCGCACGAGGTAGGGCAACAAGTCTTCGTGCCCGCCGACTGGCGCATAAACCCGCACGGGGAGCTGCGGTTCGCACGCCGCGTAAAGCGCCTCGCCCATGCCGTGCAAGCGCTGGAACTCATAGGCGCCGTCGTGACCTGCCGCGTGCGCCATGCGGCGCACAGCCGCCACGGTATGGGCGTTGTGGGTCGCGAACTGAGGGAATATCGCATCGCCAGCGGCAAGCATGTCGCGTGCGCAAGCGAGATAGTTCACGTCGGTCGCCGCCTTCGTGGTCCAGGTCGGAAAATCAGCGCGGCCCATGATTTGCGCGCGCTTCACCTCGCCGTCCCAATAGGCGCCCTTAACCAGACGCGCATGGATCGGCGCGCGACGGCGGCGCGCCAGGGATGCGAGTCGCTCGATGACGGCGCGGGCTCGCTTCTGATACGCTTGAATCGCCAATCCCAACCCGTGCCAGTCCTTCAGCGAGGGTTCGAGCGCGAGCCGTTCGAACAGCTTTAGCGAAAGCACCAGGCGATCCGCCTCTTCGGCGTCAAGCGTAAGCGCGATGTCCCATTTTCTCGCCGCCTCCGCGAGTTGCAGCACACGCGGATAAAGCTCCTTCATAACGCGCTCTTGCTGCCGCGCCTCATAACGCGGATGCAGCGCTGAAAGCTTGACTGAAATGCCGGACGCTAAATTCGGCCCCATGGCGCCTGACGCCTGACCCACGGCGTCGATGGCGTCCGCGTAACTTTTTAGGTACCGCTCCGCATCGTCGTTAGTGCGCGCGCCCTCGCCCAGCATGTCAAACGAATAACGGGTGGCCATGCCCTGGCGGACCATACCCGCGCCGCGTTTGAGCGCCTCGCTTATGTTGCGCCCGAGCACGAATTGCTCCCCCAGAATGCGCATCGCCTGCATCGCGCCCGCGCGCACAACCGGTTCGCCAAGACGCTGAACCGCGCTCGCCATGAACTTGGTTGCGTCGCTCTTCATTTCCTCTGGGAGTCTGACAATCCGCCCGGTGAGCATCAGCCCCCATGTGCCGGCGTTGACGAGCCAATGATCGGACTTGCCGAGGTGCTCGCCCCATCTTCCGGTTCTGATTTTCTCTGCGATCAGCTTGTCGGCGGTTTCCTCGTCCGGCACGCGCAGCAGCGCCTCCGCAAGGCACATGAGCGCCAACCCCTCCGCGTTGGAGAGGCCGAATTCCTCAAGGAAGCTCTCCATGACCCCTTTGCGGCGCTTCAGCGCGCGCGCCCGAACCACCAGCGCCCGCGCCTCGGCGTTGACGCTGGCGCGCGCGTTGGCGTCGAGAGGCGGATCGGCCAAAAGCGCGGCGACGGCGGCGTCCTCGTCGAGATATTTCAACGCGTCGAGAGCATCCCAATCCATGGCTGCGGCGGGGTGCGGTCTTGGGGCGGTCTGCATATCTGTCACATGCGCGCGTGCGCGCCGGAGGGCAAGCGGGCCCTTGCGCGCGGCCGCCGCCCGTGGTCAACCGCGCGCGTGAGCACCCAATCCACCCCGCCCCCGGCGTCACCGGCGGAGCCGGAACCCGGGCCGGAACTTGGCCAGGAAGCCGGACCGGAAACAGAGGCTCAGCCGGACGCAGGGCCGCCGCTTGCGAGCCGCATCCTCCTGGTGACGGATGCCTGGGAGCCGCAGGTCAATGGGGTGGTGCGGACGTTATCCAGCACGATGCGTGAACTGCGCGCGATGGGCTGCGAAGTCGAGGTGATCTCGCCGGCCGATTACAAGCGCACCGTGCCGTTGATCACCTATTCTGAAATCAAGCTGGCGCTCGGCGCGCGCGACGATGTGGAGGATCGTTTCCTCGCGTTTGCACCCGACGCCGTGCATATCGCCACCGAAGGCACGCTCGGCTGGGACGCGCGCCACGTGTGCCTCAAGCACAAATTCCCGTTCACAACGAGCTATCACACTCAGTTCCCGGAATACGTGACGGCGCGGTTTCCATGGATCCCGCTGTGGGCCGGCTATCGCTACATGCACGCCTTCCACGACAAGTCGGGGCGCGTCATGGTCGCCACGCCGACGATGATGGAGCAGCTCCGCCTGCAAGGTTTCCGCAACATCGCGTTATGGAGCCGCGGCGTCGATGTGGAGCTGTTCCATCCCTCGAAACGCGGCGCCGATGGCGGCGTGTTTCCCGATCTGCCGCGCCCCGTCTTCGCCTATGTCGGCCGTGTTTCCGTGGAAAAAAATATCGAAGCGTTTCTAAAGCTCGATCTCCCGGGATCGAAAGTCATTGTCGGCGACGGGCCAGCGCGCGAGGAATTGGCGCAGAAATATCCGAACGCGCGCTTCGTTGGCGCCAAGTTTGGCGAAGACCTCGCACGCCACTACGCCGATGCGGACGTGTTCGTTTTCCCAAGTTTCACCGACACTTTCGGGCTTGTCATTTTGGAGGCGGCGGCCTGCGGCACGCCGGTGGCCGCGTTCATCGCCCCTGGACCCAAGGACATTTTGCCGGGCACAGGCGCGGGCGTCGTGGATATGGACCTCAAAAAGGCCTGCCTCGATGCGCTTAACCTGAAGCGCGAGGACGCGCGCGCGCTTGCGGAACGCTATTCGTGGCGCGCCTGCGCGGAGGACTTCCGCCGCAACCTTGAGCCGCTTCCCAAGGAAGGGAAACGCCGTTTCTGGCACAAGCTGCGCGACTTGAGGGCCCGTGCGCGTGAGCGTCGCCGCCTCGCCCGCGAGGCCAAACAGGCCCGCAAAGCGATGTCAGGCTAAGTCACCACTTGATGCGTTTGCGCAGACGGTAACGCAACCAAATCGCCGCCCCGTTCATGAGCAGCGTAATCGACAACAACACCAAACCAGCGGCTGCGGCGACCTCATGGAACGCCGGATCGGGTCGAGACGTCCAGTTGAACATCTGGATCGGCATGGCGGTGAACTCCGCCCCCAACCAATTGCTTGGCAGCCAGCTCATGACCGCATCGCCCACGCCCGCGGAAGACGGCACGGTCGAGCCGTGCGGCAGTTCAAGAACCTGCCCCGCCTCAACTGGCATCTCCCTAAAGTCAGGCAAGACCACAACCCCGTCTTGCGTGATCTGAACCCGCTCGGTTGACTGCGGATCGACGGGAGCGCCATAGGCGTCGAGCACGCCGACAGTTTCATAAACCAGATCGCCCGGACGCGTAATCGGCAAGAACGCGACATACGTCAAACCGCCAATGAGAATGAGCGGCGCGGTCTCGCCGATGGCGCGGGAAACGCCAATGATGACGCCCGTCACGATGCCCGGCAAAGCATAGGGCAACACGTGATGCTGGGTCGTTTGCCATTTGGTGGCCCCGACTGCGAGCGCAGCTTGGCGCATCTCCCGGGGCACGCTGCGGACAGCTTCCCGGGTCGCGACGATAATCACAGGCAGGATCAACAGCGCCAGCGTTATCCCAGCGGTCAGAATGGAGCGGCCGAACATGTCAGCGACGGGTCCGCGCAATGCTTCCGGCAAGAAAGTGAGCCGCTCCGGGTTTCCAAGGAACTGGACAAAAACGCCAAGCGCCATCAGGCCAAACAATATCGAAGGCACGGCGGCGAGATTGTTGACGGCGATTTCGAGAATGCTCGTCAGCCGATTCTTCGGCGCATATTCTTCCAAGTAGAGCCCGGCCATAAGACCAATCGGAATCGCAAAGAGCGCCGTGGTCACGATCACCAGGATCGATCCGACCCACGCCGAAAGAATACCTGCGTCATCGGCGCTGGCGGAGGGAAAACTGTTGAAAAAATGCGGCGTGAGGCGATGACCGCCGTCGGACCACAAATCAAAGACCAAGGCGATCAGCGTGCCGAGCGCGAGCACCGTCGCGGCGATGCCCCAAATAATGAAACTTGAGTCGAAGAGCTTGCGCCCTTTGAGGCCAGGCGGATGGGCGGTGATGTCGCGCACGGCGTTTTGATCGATGGCGCTCATCAGTACGCCTCCCGGTAGCGACGCTGCAGCCAGAACGCTACGAAATTGAACATTAGCGTGAGCACGAGCAACGCCAGCCCAGCGGCGAAAATGCTGTTGTACTGCAACGTGCCCCAGGGCAGATCGCCTTGGGCCACCTGCGCGATGAACGCCGTCACCGTCGCCCCCTGCTGGGCCGGACTGGAGACGATTTGAGGCTGACTGCCGCCCGCGACGGCAACGATCATGGTTTCGCCTATCGCACGCGACATGCCCAAGATCACCGCGCCGACCACGCCTGAGACCGCGGCCGGAACAACCACGCTGAAGGCGGTTTCAAGGCGCGTCGCTCCCATGGCAAACGAACCCTCGCGCAACGCGCGCGGCACCGCGCGCATCGCATCCTCCGAAAGGGACGCGATGTAAGGCACAATCATGAGCCCCATCACCAGGCCCGCGGACAAGAGGTTGAACGACGGCAGCTGAACACCGAGAGGACGCAAAGCGGCCTGCAAAAATGGTGTCACGAAGAGGAGCGCGAAGTAGCCGTAAACAACCGTCGGCACGGCGGCGAGAAGTTCCAAGATCGGCTTGATCGTCTCCCGCGCACGCGCCGAGGCAAACTCGCTGAGATAAATCGCGACCAGCAAGCCCAGCGGTACGGCGACAGCCAGCGCCACGAGCGTCGACATGAACGTGCCCGAGAGGAGCGGTGCTATCCCATAGTGCGGGTCCTCGAACAACGGCGTCCAGCGCGTCTCAGTGAGAAACTCGACGACGGGCACTTGCGCGAAGAAGCGCGCTGACTCGGTCACGACGATAGCCAAGATCGTCAACACGACACCGACCGCGACAGCCGCCGCCGCAAGCAGCGTGCCTTCCATGCAGCGCTCAAGCCAGCGCACCCGCTTCTGGGTGAAATCGCGATTCAAAACGCCCTCCAACCCTGTGTCACGCCACGCGCCCGTTCCGTTCGTATGTCAATAATATGACGGCGCCTTTTGGCGACGCTGTTTTCCGCGAGCGCACTATCACTCCGCGCTCCGTCATTCCACCGGCAAAGTGAGACGCGCCGCCAATGCAGCGCCGCCGCGTCTGCAACACCCGTGCTCGACGTTCGCTCCGCACCCGTAATTAACCACGAAGGGCTCTTTACATGGGCGAAAGTTACCCATATTGCGGATTCACCGGCGGACCTGGAAACAGCGTCCACTAACGTCCCTTCGGCCCAGGCCACCTGGGCGGCCGCAAGACGAAGAGCAGGATGCTCTTCAGCGGTCGTCCGGCGCAAGCTCCCGATTTGTTCGGCGAAGGGGCGGACCTGACATAAGGCATGTCCGACTAACGCCGGCCTGGGTTTGAACACACCGCACAATGCGGTGGCA